>ODAJ012177829.1_pt1 | contig 33283 bp, 44 predicted proteins | sample 1539241 | NCBI WGS metagenome assembly ODAJ01 (sample SAMN02144231, study PRJEB22623) | gut metagenome | biome: sheep rumen | host: Ovis aries | place: New Zealand
CGTCCGGGAAAACGCCACCGAGGCCGAAACGCAGTCAGCCATCGCCGAAGGACTTGCCGTCGTGCTGGACCGGCTTCTCGCGCTCCGGTTCGTCGCCGCCCGCGACGACGCCGCGCCGGAACCGCTCGTCGCCGTGTGGATCGACGTGGGGTTCGAGCGCGAAACGGTGCAGCGCGTGTGTCGCCTCTACCGGGCGCGCGGGTTCCGGGCGGTGTTCGGCTGCCAGGGATCGTCGAACCAGCGCTACAACCCACGAGGGCGCCACGTCGTGCGGCGCGCCTTCGGCGTGGACTTCCGCAAGGGCGAGAACGGCGACAAATGGTTCGTCCAGGTGTCGGATATCTGGAAGGAGCGCGTCCAGCGCGCGTTCCTCGCGCCGCCGCTGCAATTTGGCTCGCTGTCGCTTTTTGGCGCGTCGCCGCGCCGCCACGACGAGTATTCGGCCGAAATCTGCGCCGAGTCCCTTGCCGACAAGGTGAAGGACTCGCGCGGCGTGGACTGGTACAAGTGGACGCTCCGGCCCGGCGCGGAAAACCACTGGCTCGACACGACGAGCGGCTGCTTCGCAATGGCGTCGTGGTATCGCCTGCTGGACGACGCCGAAAGCGCGGCCGTCGGCGTCGCCGCCGCCACCGCTCCGGAGGACGATGCGGGAGATGGGCGGCGCGCGTTTTCCGTGCCGCTTCGCGAACCCCACACCGCGCCCCAAGCCGCGCCCCGCCACGTTCGCCGCGCCGTCCCGCGCCGTCGCCCGCGCCTTTTGCGTTCGACGGTCGCTTGACCCTGACAACTTGTCACCCCAGGAAGGAATTCAAAAATGAAGCCGATTCTCAATCTCACGATCTCAAGGCGCTGGTTCGACATGATTGCATCGGGCGAGAAGTGCGAGGAATACCGCACCGCGTCGAATCGGCAGGTTGCGAATGCCTATTGCCGCGCGATCAATGGCGGTGGGTTCGACGGCGCGCCGCTCATGGTTTTGCGCGCCGGCTATCGCATGGACTCTCCCGCGCTGGCCGTCGAAGTCGTCGGCATGGACGTGCGCGGGGCGAGCGAGGTCCGCCATCCCGAATGGGGCGAACGGCGCGGCGAAGCGCGAATCGTGATTTCGCTCGGAATCGTCCGCGTTTGCGGGAACTACGCCCAAATCAGAGAGTGGATCGCCGGGCTGTGAAAACGCAACGTCCCTGCCAGCTCATCACCTACAACGAGGCCGCCGCGCTCTTGGGCGTGTCGATCCGCACGGTGCGGCGCTTCGTTGCGTCCGGCAGGCTCGCGGCGCGTCGCCTTTCGCAACGGACGGTGCTTGTCAAATACCCCTTCCGCGACCGCGCGGGGCACCCGCTTCAATAGGGCGGCGCGACTGGCGAAAGAGTGGAACGGGGCGCAAGCGCCACGTCCCGCCCCGTCGAAAATGCCGAAAAGTTGCGGCCAGTTGCGGCCAGTTGCGGCCAGTTGCGGCCAAGCGCGTCAAAACCCCTTGTTTTCTTGACGGGCTGTTGTATTTTGTGTTTTCGCGAGGCGCGCAATGTCGAAAGCGCCCGCGACCACCGCCCATGTCCGACACTTCCCAGAAAATCGCAAATCTCCGCGAGCGCGTCGCCAAGGTTGACGCAGCCATCGACGAGCTCGTCGGCGGCGCGCAGTCGGCGACGGTATCGACGGCCGGCGCGTCGCAGTCGTACACCCGCGCCGACCTCGACAAGCTCCGCGCGTGGCGCCGGTCGCTGCTCGCCCAGATTCGTTCCCTCCGCGACGGGCTTCCGGTTCGCCGCCGCCGCGTGTTCATGGACTTCGGCTAGGGCCCGCCACGATGAAGAGCAAGACCCCGACATCCCGCCCCGGCCTCTTCGCCCGCGCCGCCGCAGCTGCGCGGTTCGTGGCGTTCGGCGGCGTCTACGACTTCCACACGCGCGGGTCGAACCCCGGCGGCGGCCGCCTCCGCCGCGCGCCGCACCCGGAGCGCCGCAACGAGGAGTCGCTCGCCCTGCCGTGGGAGCGCAACACGGGCATTGCGCTCGTGCGCGACCTCCTGCGCAACGCGCCCCAGGCGCGCGGCCTCTCCAAGCAGCTCCGCGTCAACACCGTCGGCCCGCTCGGCAAGCTCGTGTTCCGCGCCGAAGGCGAATGGTTCGACGCGGCGGCGAGGTTCTTCAACGAGGACTGGGGCCGGCACGCCGACTTCGCGGACGGCCAGACATGGCGCGAATCGCTCCAGCTGGCGATCAGCGCGCTCGCGTTCGAGGGCGATTTCGTCGCCGTGTTCGACGACGGCATTCTTTCCGGCGGACGCGGGACCGGGCGCCTTGCCTTTTTCGAGGCCGACCAGATCTGCAACCTCGCGGAGGGGGACTTCGCGCCATACCGGGATCGCGGCCTCTCCCAGGCTTCAGGCGTCGTGTTCGACCGGCTCGGCCGGCGCTGCGGCGTGATCGTGAGCCGCGAGCGCGGGCTGGCGGAAACCCGCATCGGCGACGCCTTCGTCCTCCTCTGCGACCCCGACGACCCGGACGCCGCCCCGTGGCGACACGTCTCGCGCAAGTTCCGGCTCCGCCAGCTGCGCGGCGCCCCGGAAGCGTTCGCGGCCGCGCCCGTCATCGCGGACAACCACGAAATGTTCGAATTGGAGCGCATCGCCGCCAAGCAGAACAGCAGCCGCCCCGCGACGGTCCTCATGGACGCGGAGGACGAGGCCGACGACGGCACCGACACCATGGACGGAACGCCCGCGCACGCCCCTGCGGCCGACGGCGCGGAGGCCGAAGTTCCCGCCCAGGAGGCCGACTGCGCGCCGGCGCTCCCGGCGCTTGAAAAGTCCGGCGTCGCCGTCGACTTCCTCGAAGGCGTCCGCGACATCAAGTACAAGGACCCCTCGACGCCGAACGCGAACCTCGAACCGTTCGTGCGCTTCGGCATGGACATGGCCGGCATGGCGCTGGGGATCGGGCACAGCCAGGCGACGTTCCGCACCGACTCCTCCTACACCGCCTTCCGCGGCGACCTCGCGATGACCTGGGCGACGTTCGCCGACAACCAGCAGTTCATCGAGGACTCCTTTTCGGACTGGGCGGCCCGGAAGGCGATCGCGCACGGCGTCGCCACGGGCGCGCTCGACCCTCCGCCGGACGAGGGCTGGGCGCGGCACATCGCGTGGATCTACCCGCAGGCGCCGAGCGTGGACGAGACCAAGAGCGTCGCGGCGTTCCGCGACGGCGTGGCGTCCGGCATGTCCACGTTCCAGGACCGGTTCGGCCCGAACTGGCGCGCGCACCTCGCGCAACTGGCGGAGGAGCAGAAGGAAATCGCCCGGCTCGGGCTTCGTCTTTCCCAGTGGCCGTCAAACGGCGGCGGATTCGCGGCCGACCCGGTCGCGCCCGGCGCCCCCAGCGGCGACAACGGAGATCCCCAACCATGAAACGCATCGACATTCAGGGCGTCATTTCCGGCCCACTCCCCTCGTTCCTCTCGGACTACGTGGCCGACGGCATCGTCACGCCCGCGAACTTCTTCACCCGCGCGCTGCGGGAGGCGGAGGAGGCCGGAGACGAAATCGAGGTCTGGATCAACTCGCCGGGCGGCGAAGTGGACGCCGGGAACGAAATGCTCGCGGCGTTCCAGTCGTTCAAGGGCTACAAGTGCGTGACGGTCGGAGGCCTCGCCGCGAGCATGGCGGCGTATTTCGCGCTTCAGTGCGGCGCCCGCGTCGAATGCCACGAGAACACCCGCTTCATGTTCCACTCCGCGCGGAGGATCGCAGAGGCCGGCCCCGGCGCGCTGCGCGACGCGGCGGCCGCCATCGACCGCATCAACGCCCCGATCAAGGCGGCGCTCGTGGCGCGCGGCATGGACCCCGCCCGCGTCGAAGAGGGTTTCCAGGACGACCGCTCGCTCTGGCTCGACGCGCAGGAGGCGCTTGCGCTCGGAATCGTCCAGAAGATCGTCAAGGGCGCAGCCGCGCCCCTGCGGACTCCGGCCAACGCGGCCGTGTCCGCGCTATCCGGCTATGTCCCCGCCGTCGCGGCGCTCTACGCCCCGGCGGCATCAACCCAAACCAAAACATCCGCCAACATGGAAAACGGAGAAAACAAGCCCGCCGACCCGGCGGAGAACACGCCGCCCGCCGCCGACCCGGCGAAGGACGGAGGGGCCGCCGCGGCCCCCGACCCCGCCGCGCCGGACAACGGCGACCTTGACAAGTTGTCAGCCCCCGCCGCCGACCCGCCGCCGGCCCCGTCCGCCTCGCTCCCGGACGCCGCCGCGACCCTTGCCGACTCGCTCGCCAAGGCCGAAGCGCTCGCCGCCGCCACGCTCAAGCGCGCGGAAGTTGCCGAAAAGGCGCTCGCCGCCGCCGAGGCGACCATCGCCAAGTACGAGGAGGCTTCCAAGGCGCTCGCCGCCCGCGCCGACTCGCTCGCCGAGGCGCTGGAAACCGAGAAGGCGCAGCACGCCGCCCTTGTCGGCCGCGTCCTCGGGCCGTCCGCCGACCCGATCACCCCGCAGAACATCTCCGCGCGCCTGAAGGGCCTCACGCCCGCCCAGGCCTGCGAGGCCCTGCTCAAGTCCTCTCGCGGCCAGTAGCCGCAAACACCAACACCGAAACAACACCAAACCCAAAGGAACCTAAAATGGCATCCTCGCTCACAGATCCCCAGTTGGTCTTTGCGGCCAACAAGGCGCTTCTCGCGGCCAAGCCCGCGATCACCCGTGTCTCGAACTTCTCGACCGACTTCTCCGACGAGGCGGCGCAGCCCGGCTCGACGATGAAGGTCCACGTCTTCGACACCGCCGCCGCGACGGCCTGGAACGCCGCGTCGAACAACTACGGCACCGTGAACGGCTCCGTCGCCAATGCGCCCGTCACGTTCACGAACCGCGTCAAGAAGACCTATGCGTACAACCCCACGGACAAGCTCGCCACCAACCCGGCGATCTGGAACCGCATGGGCGAGGCGGCCGGCGTCGCGATCGCGCGCGCCATCGACTCGGCGGTGTGCGGCCTCGTGACGCTCGCCAACATCCCGAAGACCGGAACCGGCTCCGCGAACAACGAGGTAGTCTTCTCGTCCGCCACCAAGGCCGCGCTCGCCGCCCTGCGCGACAAGTGCGACAAGGTGAACGCCGATCCGGCCGACACCGTGGTTCTGCTCAGTCCGGCCATGTTCGCCGACGTGCTCGCGCTCTTCGACGCGTCCGTGTACGGCGGCACCGAGGCGATTCGCGGCGGCGTCGTCCCCGGCCTCTACGGCTTCAAGGCCGTGATGCAGGCACACCTCTCGACCGTCGCGACCGAAAAGCTCGTCGGCGCACTGATTCCGACCGAGGCGCTCGTCGTCGCGGGCCGGACGATTCCGGCCGACGACATGGGCGGCGGCGCGGAATGCGGCTTCACCACGGACGAGGAAAGCGGCCTCACGGTCGGCACCTACGCGTTCGTGGACCACGCCACGCGCGAGCACAAGTTCACGATGGAGGCGCTGTTCGGCGCGGCGATCATCAAGCCGGCCGTGTGCGTCCGCCTCGTGTCCGCCGCCACGGCGTAAGCCCCTGCGGCGGCGGCCGGGCCTGCCCGCCCGGCGCTTCTTCCTTCCCGCCGTTCCCGGCCGCCGCCGCTTTTCCTCTTGACCCTGACAACTTGTCACCCCCTCCGACATGCCCAACCCGATCGACAACATGTTCGCAGCCGCGTTTGCCGCGTCTCCGTTTGCGACGGAGACGGTGACGGTATGCGCCGACGACAAGGCGTCTTCCGGCGGCATGTTGCGGAACCAGGTGCGCGTCTCCATCTCCGGCGCGTCCGTGCAGGACGCCGGCGCCCCCCAGTTCATGGAGGGCGCCGATCCGGGTCTGTGGCAGTTCGTCGTCCGGTTCCCGGTCCGCGCCTGGACGGCGGCCGTGCCGCTCACGGCGGGTTCGACCGTTGAACTCGACCTCGACGGCGCGCCGCGCGTCCTGCACGTCGTGCAGGTGCAACGCAACGCCGGAATCTACCACCTCAAATGCATCGAGCTGAAAGGTTCCTGAAATGGCCGGTGCGCTCTTCGACATCAAGGTGGACACGCGGGGGTTCGACAAGACCGTCGCGAAGGCGCTGCGCGACGTGGAGCAGGTGAAGCGCCGCGCGCTCGTCCTCACGGCGAACAACGTCAAGCGCTGGATGCTTGAGGCCGTCGCGAACAACGGCGACGTCGTCCACAGAGAGACCGGAGAGCAGGTCGTTCCGGCGTTCAAGGCAATGTCCGTCATTCACGATCTGCTCAATGGAACCGCCACAGGCGGCGTCCTCGCGCGCGCGGAATCGGTCCTTCTCAATATCGACGAAGCCTCGGGCCGCGCGTCCGTCGGTTGGGGAGGAAAACTCGCCAAACTTGTCGAACGCTGGCAGGACGGTACGGTTGGCGGCGAAGCGCGGCTTGCGCGCCCGGAAGTCCGCTACGCGATTTACCGTCAGTTCATGCGACCTGGGTACGGCAAACGCGAACGGCAGTTCATCCAGTCGGTTGTCCACACCGCCCCGAAGCAGCCGCGCCGCGAATTCGTGGATCTCATCGCCGCATACGTCGCACCGCTGATGGCGGAGTGGTACGAGGGCACGCTCGTTTCGTTAATCACGCGCCGACACGACTCCTACCTCGATCGTCTGCTCAAAAGCGGCGAATCCCCGTTCACCCGCATTGCCGCCCGCAAGGCGAGTGCCGCCCGATATGCGGCTAAGATCGCCTATTACAAAACTGGCGAATATGCCGCCATCCGCGCCGCCCGCAAGCGAGAGCTCGCCGACGCCAGAAACGCGCGGCGCCGCGCCAGACGCGCACAACACCGCTAACGCAGTCCCACAAACATGAGAACTCCCTGGAACCTCGCCCGAACCGCGGCCGCCGCACTCGCCGCCGACGCCAATACACAGTCATTTGCGACGACGCGCTATGGCGCGCCGCTTACGGTGTACCTTGCCGACACCGGCACGGCGACGGAAATGCCGCCCCTGCCGCACGTCCTCGTCGAACTGGACGGGGCGGGCGACGGCGGTACCGGCGCGCCGACGATCGATTTCGCGCTCTCGCTCCGCGTTCCGGCGCACATCGACCCCATGACCGGCCAGCGCCGCGATCCGAGCAAGCCCGCCATGACCCCCTCCGGATTCTACGAATGCGGAGACGGCCCCGGCGCAACCGCGCTCATCCGACTTTGCGCGGGCGCGGTGGCGGACGCGCTCGAAGGATTCGGCGCATACCTCGAATCAACCCGGTACGAATACGGCATCGGCCGCCCGTCCGGCGACACCGCCGCCGCTTCCCTCTCCTTCCGCCTCGCCGTCGGCCTCTACGGCGAACTCGACGGCGAGACCGATCCCGCCATTGTCCACCCCTCCAACTAACCCGCAACCCCCGAACGCACAATGCCCGCATCGACCTCAAACACGACAATCACGACGACCACCGAGGAAAAGGTGGATACCGAGTTCCACAACGGCGACTCCTCGCAAAACTACGGGACCGCCACCACCGTGATCCGCAAAACCGGCGCCACCTTTACCATGGCCGTATCCTTCGGCGTCGAAACGCGCCTTTCCGGCGCGACCGTCGCGGACATGACGGAATGGTGCGAGGACGCCATCGAACACTTCACCAGGGTCAAGGAGAAGCTTGCCACGATCTCCGCCTAATCTCCAATACGTCAGGAACGAAACAATGTCAGACAAGGGAATCAACATCGGCGAGGCCGAGAACGTCCATTGGGGAACAAACGACAAGTTCTCCGCGTGGGGCTTCCTGCAAAGCGACGGGCAGCAGGGCGAGGCCTCCGTCTCCGAACTGAAAGACGAATGGGGGCAGCTCGTCGGCCTCCACGTCTACGACAAGAAGAAGACCCGCACGGCGGAGATCATCGCGAAAAAATCCGTAAGCATTCCGCAGTACGGCGACGACGTGACGGTGGACGGCAAAAAGTACCTCTGCCGCGGCGTGTCGCTCAACGGCGAGAACGAAAATTTCCGCCGCCTCTCGCTCACGCTCGAAGCGTACGAAAACGTGAACGGGTACAACGGCGGCGTGGACGTCGGCTAGAACGGAGGAAGCCATGTCCGATGCCGTCCCCTCCCGCGCCGCGGCCGCTCTCTCGCCCGGCTTTCCCTTCGCGCTCGCGCACGGCGGGAAAGTGCTCCTGCACCCGTTCACGCCGCGCCGACTGCTCCTGCTGCACTCCGCGCACTGCCCCCTCTTCGAGGATCCGTCCGAGATCTGCGGCCTTCCGCTCGCATGGGCGGCGACCCTGCGCATCATGGCGGAAGACAATCCGGCCGAACTCGCGTTCGAGATGGCGCTCGACGGCCCGGCCGCGTTCGTCGCCGCGTCGGCGGACTGGTTCGAGGACTTCCGCCCCGCGCTTTGCGTGGACGACCTCGGCGCGGCCGCCATGGCGATCAAAGCCGAATGGATGCGGGTGAACGACCTCGACCGGCCGGACGCGCCGGAGGAAAGGGCCGGAAGCGCGTTGGGGGAAGCATGCGCGCCGGCGATGGCATCGTCGCCGAGCTCGTCGGATTCGCCGTCTCCGAATGGGGATGGAGCGTCCGACGCGCCCTCGACTGCCCCGTCGGCGCCCTGATCCTCGCCGCCCGCGAAGGGCGCCGCCTGAACCTGCCGCGCGGAAAACGCGGATTCGGATGGGCGGAAATGGACGCGATGGACGCGCTAGGCGCCCCGTCCGACGTCAGGAAAAGAAAAACGCCTCGGCCGCCAAAATGCCGAAAAACAGAAGAAAGCAGGAGGCGGCGAACCACATGCAGACCCGTTTGAGCCTTGGCGACAGGATGTTCCGCCAGTCGAGTTCCGGATTGTCCGGCGCCAGAAACCGCCACTCCGCACGGGCCATGCAGCAGAACAGCACGGCAAGCGCCAAAAACGCGACAAGCACCAATGCACCGTAGACCTTGAAACGGTCAACCTCCGCCAGATCGAGAAGAAAACGGCAAATCGTCTCCATGCCCTCCATCCTAACCTGAACCGGCCCCCGCCGTCAACTCCGCCCGAATCATGCCCGCAAACGCCGCCGTCACGCTTGACCTGAAGGCCAACACCGCCTCCGCTTCGCAGGGAATCGACACGCTGAAAAAACAGCTGACCGAGCTCCAGAAGCAGAGCAGGACTTTTCTGGGCGGCTTCAAGGCGCAGACGGCGATGCGCGCCGTAAGCGCCGCCGTGGGGCAGGCGGACACCTTTCTCTCCGCCGTCGCTCCGGACGTCGCCGGAAGCAAATGGGCGAAGGCGGCATCCAGCGCAGCCGCGTCCGGCGCGCAACTCGCCGCCGCCTTTGCCCCGCTCGCCCCGCCGTTCGGGGCCGTGGTCGGCGCATCCATCGGCACCGTCGCCGGTGCGCTTAAATCCCTCAAGGATTCGTCTCGGGATGCGGCAAAGGCGGTTGCGGCCGCCGCGGCCGCGGAAAAGGATCGCGGGCGGAAACACAACGACGTAGTCGGTGAAGAGCGCTGGCAATGGGAGAACGCCGACGCCGCCGGACGCGGCAAGATGCAGGCCGAAGCGCGCGAGCGCATCCGCAAGGCGAAATGGAAACTCGACAACGGGATGTCCATTTCCGATTCCGACGTCTACGGAGTCGCCAACTGGGACCGCGCTCTCGCCCTCCGGCTCGGCGCGGAGGCGAAGCGCCAGAACGGCGGACAAACGCCCGAAGGGCTTCGGGTTCTCATGGGACGACTCCAGTCCGAGGCGTATTCGGAGATCGCCGACCGGAACAAATGGGAGGGCGCGAAATACCTTCAAGCGGTTCGGATGCAGGAAGCCGCGGAAAAGGAAGGCCGGGCCGGGCGCCGCGGCGAAGCCCGCACCTTCGACGAACGATACGACGCCGCGTACGCCGCTTCTCTGGAAAAGCCGGGAAAGGACGGCGCGGCCTCCTCCGGCGCCGCCGCGCCGAATCTCGCCACCCTCCTTGGCGGCGGTCCGTCCGCCGATTCCCTTTCTTCCATCGGACTCGGCTTCACCGGTACGCGCCGCGACTCGCAGGAAACGCTCGAACTGCTGCGCCGCATCGCCGACTCTTCCGACCGCACCGCGCGCAAAGACGGCGGCCTGAAATGACAATTTGCCCGCACCGACCATGAGCAGCATCAACGTCACGATCAACGACTCGAAGTTTGCACCGAAGGTGGCCGGGGACGACGCCCCGCACTTTCAGACCCGTTGGCGTTTCACGGAGGGCGATTCCCGGATCGGGCTCGTCGTGCAGTTGCGCGGCAAGTCTTCCGAAATCCTTGCCGGCCGGCATCGCGTCGGCGAAACGGAACTGCCCCGCGACGTATCCTTGGCGACAACCGGAAAAGTCATTTTGGACGATGTGTCCATCGAAGGGGAGGACGGCGGCATGGCCGTCGAGACGCTGACCTACCGCTTTCGCACCATCCGCGAGCCGGATTCTGACGTGGCCGACGGACTGCAAAGGCGCGTGATCGGCTCCCGCTGGATCGAACGTCAGGAGGTGATCGAGCATTGGGCCGCGCGACAGAAAGAGAACGGGCATGGCGAGTTCAAGTCCGCGCTCTTCCAGGCGTGGCTTGCGGAACAGGACCCCGCCACGCGCCTTGCGTACAGCGTCAATGTCGGCGCCGACGAACCGGTCGCCTTGGACGACTCCGACCAGGGATCCCCGCTCACAAAGGCTGTTGCGCAGCGCTACGCGATGGGCGTACAGTACGCCGGAAACCGGATGCTCCAAATCGAGGTTTCCGAGACATGGCGCACGCCTCCCTCCGTCAGCGGAGTTTGCAATGTCCGCATTTCGTCGATCCCGGACAACCACCGCCCATGGTTCACGATCGACAATTTCGACGGCAAGTTCGACTTCGTGCGCTGCGTGGACATGGTGACGCCGACTGGCGCCCTGTTCGCCCGAAAAATCGTTTACCTTTGCATTCCCAAGACGATGAAGCCCGCAAATCCGCCGGATTTCTGGGGCGACTCCGCCGTCGACGAACTGCTCAATCCCGTCGAATCGTAGCATGGCTTTCTTTCCCGGCCAGATCCCCTCCGCGGAGGAAATGAACGCCCTGTCACAGGCGGCTGACTCGGCGCACCTCGGCGTGGCCGGATTCCTCGCCGCCGACAACGGCTTCGAGCAGGTCCCCCGGAACCCTCGCCGCACGGTCCACGCAGGCGCCTCCGCCGCGCAGAAAACCGACACCGCCGTCGCCGCCGCGTCGGAGGACGCGCCGCAGAACCGGTCCGTCGAGGTCCGCGCGGCGGTGGCGGCGACGGAGGCCGATCCCGAGGCCGGCACGGACGCAACCCCCGCCGCACCGGCGGCGCTCCAACTTTACCGGTTCGACGAGCCCGAGCCGGATAAGGGCGACGGCATCTCGGCAACGGTCACGGTGCCGGAAAAGGGCGGCACGTGCACGGTCGACTTCGGCCTTCCGGCCGGCGCGACGCCCGGCTCCTCGGAAATCATGCTCGCCGCCCGCCGCATCGATCCCGACACCGGCGCGCGCTCCCTCACCTGGCTCAAGCTCGGCGTCGCGCCCGGAAGCGAAGACGGCGAAGAGGGCGGCGGCGAGGACGAGCCCGAGGTGGAGCCGCCGCCCTGCGGCAACCCGCTCAACGGCCCGGAAACCGACCCGACGCCGGAGCCGGAGGATCACACCGCCATCGAAGACTCCGATCCGCCGCTCGACGAAGCCGCCGACCCCACGCCTGGCGACGGCGGCAAAACCGACAACCCCCTCGACCATCCCGGCGATGGCGGCTACACGCCCGCCTGCGGCGGAGAACCCACCTAACCCCCAACCTGCGCAATCCTCATCATGTCCTACCTCTACGTTCCGCCTGCTGATAAAATCGTCCGCCGCGTCGCCGTCGGAAAAGCCCCGCGCCCCGCCGGCCGCGACGGGATCGACGCCGCCGCCGATGACGCCCATACCGCCCTCCTCCTCGCCCCGTGGGAGGTGTCCGACAAGGCGCCGCACATGCCCGTCCACGAGTACGACCGCGCGCTCCCCGACGGCGATGCGTGGAAGGGCGTCTACGGCTACGACGAGACGGCCCGCACCCTCCGCGTCGCCGCAGGCGCGGTGTGCTACTCGTTCCCGATCCCGTCGGACGCGATACGCGAAGATTCGGAGGCGTCTCCGCCCGTTTCTCCGGCGCATGTCGAGTCGCTGTCCGTCCGCGTGATCGGCGACCGATACCTCGACAAAGGGGCGAAGGTCTACGTGGCGTTCACCGAGGCGCCCGACCCGCCTTCCTTCGCGGAGTTCGTCGCCCCCGGCGCGGAGGGCATCGCTTCGTCCGACGTGGTGTGCGCAACGGCCCAGCAGGAAGTCACGCCGAACGAGCGAAAAGGTCTGCGCGACGAGGCGGAAATCGACTACGGCGAGACCCCCGCCACGCCCGCCTCGTTCTGTCACGTCTGCCTCGCGCTCGCGGACTACGACGACGCGCGCGGCGCGTGGGTCGAGGGCGGCGCGCAGCTCGACCCTGAATCCATCGGCGTCAAGTTCGACCGGGAAGTGACGGCGGCAGACCCGGAACCGGACATTCCGAGAGGGTGGATGTACGCTCTGGAAACGGACGGCAGGATTCCGTTTGGTTCAAGCATAGAAGGCGCTGGCATCTCGTTCCAGATGGTCTATCGCATGTTTTTCGTCTACGGTACAACGGATAAAGCCCTTCTCGAAGACGTGACGAATGTGTTGCACGAGTATCACTGCGAAAGAAGGCGATTCCGACAACATGCGTTGCGGTGGTGCCCGAGCGCAACGCCCTATGATGCGCTGAATATCGACGGAAGCATCGCAGGCAATATGTATTGCGCTCTCGCGTGCGTCAGAGCTGGCACCGCGGTGGTGAACAATCCGAACGACTCATTGCACGCCCGGTATTGTCTGTCACTCTTGTATTCCACTTGCGGCATACTGTACACGACCCCGAAAACGTTGGTCGAGGGGGCGACTCTCCGCTTTCCGGGATTTCGGCAGATGGAAGCGCCGTCCTCCACCCCGAGAGCGCTGTCCGAACCAAATACGGCAACCGGCGGAGCAACGTTTCGCGTCGCGCTCGTCGAAGTGCCAGCGCTCCCTCAAATCGTGGACGAAAGCAAAGCCATGGACATGTATGGGACGCTTGACGAGCCGCCCGACTTTGTGAGGCAAATCGCGGCAGGACATGGCGACGCGCTTGTCGGGGTCGCGGACATCACGACCGGCCCCGAGTATACCCGACCGCCACAACAAAGCATAAAGGTGATCAAAACGCCAACGTCGCCCTATCTCCTGCTTTTGATCTTGCCTGTCGGGATTACAACGCTACAACACCAAGAGATTTCCTCCATCCCTGAAGCCCACATTTTAAGCGCGCCCACCTACGGCCTCCGGACGGCCGACGGCCGCTTCCGGATCGGATACGGGCCGTGACGCCCCCGGAGGAGCCCGCCCCTGCGGCGGAACCGGAACCGTAGCAACCATTACCCACAACACAAATAAAACATCAATGAAACACGTTCTTCCAGCCCTGTCCGGTTGCATCCTGCTCTCCGCCGCGCGCGCCGCCGTGCCCGTCGAGTGGACCGCCGACATCGATCAGCCCGCCGCGAGGCCCATCGCCGTCGGTTTCGGCGAGACCGTGCGCCTCGCCGCCCGCCTCCAGCGACACGGTGCGCCGTACGACCCCGGCATCGCCACCGCCGCATTGTATCTCCAAACCAACGGCATGGGCCGCACGTGGCTCACCGCCCCCGCGACCGTCGCCTCGAACGAACTGAGCGCCCTCTACACCCCCGCCATGATGGGCGGCGCTCCGGTCGTCAGCGCGTTCCTCGGCGGGCGCGACGCCGACGGCGGCGTGTACCGCGCGTTCGCACTCCTCCGCACCTACCACGCCCCCGGCGCCCTCCCGGGCACCATGCCGCCGGAGGCTCCCGCCGACCTCGATTTCTCAGCGTTTACGGTCACCAACGCGCCTTGGACAACGCCGGAGGCCGTCGCCGCGGCCATCGCGGACGCCCTTGCGGACTATACGCCGGGCGGCGGCGGCATCGCCGAGGAGCTCGACCCCGTGTTCGGCGCGTGGGCGGCGACGAACACGCTCTCCGGCGACATCGCCGAACTCAACACCGTCGTCGAAAACGATTATCAGTTGATCCTCGCCGCCAGCAACAACGCCTCCAGCGCATCCGTCCGGGCGAACGCCGCCTCGAACACGGCCGCGCGCGCCCTCGCGGCCGCCGCCTCGGCGCTCGACGATGCAAAGGCGTACACGACGAACTACTACGCCCTCTCCTCGACCGGCCGCGTCGCGATCGACACCAACGGCGTGCTTGCCGTCGACGTGCGCGACACCTCCACGAACGACTGGTCGCGCGCCTGGGACTCCGCCGCGCTCAAGGCCGCGCTCGACGCCAACACGGAGCAGATGCGGCGGGTCGAGCAAGCGCTCGCTCACGCCGTCGCCGCCTGGGCGTCCTTCGACGCGTTGGGTCACCCCAATCCCGACGCCGACACGATCATGCTCAACCGCGCCTATACCGCCATCGGGAGCGGATTTTTCTGGGCCTCCTCCGGCGGGTATCACTGCCTCTGCTCCGACGGGGCCGTCGCGTACCTCGCCGTGACGAACGGGTCTTTCCGCATTTTCGGAAATTCGATCTCCAACTATTTCGGTCTTGTCGCGGGCGGCACCGTGACGGTCGGCGCGAACGCCTCCGGATTCCTGGTCCGGGACGGCGTCGCCTCGATCACCTACCCATACACGGGCGGCGACTACCCCGTCGTGTGGGGGGCGGCGACCGTCGCCGGGCCGTGGACCGAGATGACATCCGCCGTCTGGGTGACGGACTCCGGGGCCGGGACGGCGACTGCCAGTTTCCCCGCCGACCAGACATCGTTCTTCTTCAAGGCCACCACGACGCGGGAACTCTCCGAGTATTTCCACGCCACGGTCCCGGCATATCTCGAAGGCGGCGTCAAGACGGCGGACGACGATCCGGCGCCCGTTGTGTACGACTCGAAAATCACGGTCACCAGCGGCGGGCACACCTACCGCATTCCGGCGGAGCTCGTGCAATGATCATCGTCATCGCCCTGCTGGCCCTCGCGCCGTTTGTCGTGTTTCCGCTGCTCGTCGCGGCGGTGTACGGGCGGCGTCCGCGCATCCGGCCGACGCGCCGCACGATTGCGATCCTCGCTATTTGCGTCGTCGCCTCGCTCCATGCGTATGTCGATCTCGAGGACAAGCCCGGCCCCGGACCGGGACCAGGACCGGGACCAGGCCCCGATCCCACGCCGACCAACGTGCTGGCCCGCGTGCACTGGTACCTCCACGAGTTCGACCTCGATGAGCGCGGGCCCGTCATCCCCCGCCGCGAGTGGCGGCGTTTCCACAGCGACTTTCCCGTAATCCTCCGATAACCGATCGCATGAAACAGTTGATTTTCCTCCTTCTCGCCGCCGCGGCGCTGGCGGACTACCTCCCGCCCCCGCAGCGCCTCGCCCGCGCACTTGATCCGGCGCAGGTCGCCGCCGTGATCGACTCCGCCCCAGCGGGCGCCACGATCTCCGCACCGGCGGCGCTCCTGCGCCCGTCCGCCACCAACGCCGTCGACTCCGCCATCGTCGCGGCCCTCCGCGCCGCCATTGCCGACACCAGAACAAACATCGCCGAGACGGCTGGCCTCACCGACCTCCAAATCGCGGCGCTGTATCTGGCGCAGCTCAAGCGCGACGCCTCGCCCCTCGCGGCCCTCGCGCCGACCAACACCATCGAATATCTCATCGGCGCCGGGATGCGCCTCGATCTCACCAACGGAGAGGCAAAATGAGCAAATGGACCCGCTTCCGCGACCGCTTTGTCGCGTCCTTGATCAACTGGCTCGGCATCGGCGACGCCCTGCGCGACGCCGGACTGGATGACGAGTACATGGATCCGTCCACCCCTGACAACTTGTCAGGGGGCGGCTCTCCTGTCGAGCCGCCCGTGTCGCTCGATCTCCGCCCCTGGGACAAATGTGTTTTGTCGAGCAACTGGAAGGGGACAAACGCCGCGCACCGGATGATGAACGTGCTGTCGCCGAAAATGCCCGAAGCGACATTCCGCGATTATGTCGGCTGGATGCTCGGGCAAGGCGCGGACACGGCGCACGTGTTTTTGATCAACGAAGGCGACGGCGAATGTTCCGGATATTCGCCCTGGGGCGTCGGGATCGGGCCCGGCCCCGGCGAGCCGAATCAAACGGTTGTGCAGCTCATGAACGGGCGCATCGATTACATGCTCGCGCACGGTCTCGCGGTCGTCGTGTGGCTCATCTCGGACGATTCGTCCGACTGGGCGACGGCGCTTGCCAAGGACGCAACGTTGTGCCTCCGCTGGATCGCGGACGACGGCCTCCTCGGCGCGGCGTCCACCGTTGTTCTCGGCCTCGAAATGGACGAGTACTGGGACAGCGCCCAGGCGAAAGCGGTTGCGAAGGCGACGCGGGCCGTGTACGCCGGGAAAATCGGCGTACACCACACGGGCGGCAAGGCGACGTTCGTTTCGCTCGGCGACATCCTCTTCTATCAGGTTGATCCGGGCCGGAGCGCCGCGCAGATCAAGGCGGACACCGCCGCGGCCCTGAAATACGGCAAGCCGGTCAATTTCTTCGAACTGGACCGCGGCCCGAACAGGGCGCTTGCGCAGGCGGCGCTCGACGCGGGCGCGTTCGGCGTCGGGAACTGCGCGCCGGGCGTGGCGCCGAAGGGCGGGGCCGCGCCGCAGCAAAGCGCCGACCCCGCCCCGGCGGCCACCGCGGACGCAAGCCTGGATTTCCGCCACGGCGGCGTGCGGGCGAATCCGGCGGAGGATCCGCGCTGCCGCATCTCCGGCCTCAAGGTAGGGACGGACTCGCTTTCGTTCAAGTGGGAGAGCGGCATCCCGGCCGACTGGAAGCGCGGCTCGACGGCGAAGGGGCCGATGGTGCTCGCCTGCGCGTTCTACGACGAGGGCGGAACGTGGGTCGGCGGGAAGTTCGACTGGATCGACGAGGCGCGGACGACGCGCGACTTCAAGAACATCCGCGAAGGATACAACGGCTGGAACGCCGCCGCGTTCTTCGCCGCGAAGAAACGCGCGTTCTGCGTCGCCTCGGCGGACGGCAAGTTTCGCAGCAACATCATCGAGGCATGAAAAGCATGAACGAAGACCAGGCGAAGGCGCTGCGCATCCTTTTCGCGGCGGCGGCGGAGTACCTCAGAAAGGACCAGGCGGCGGACTACTCGCTTCCCGAGGACGTGTCGGTTTCGATCCGATCGAGGCGGGTCGCGGACCTGCCGACGCGGGAGTTCACGACGGCCGACGGGACGCTGACGGTGGCGCTCGACGCGAACGACCCGCTCGGGGTGCGGCTCACCGCGCACAAGTTCCCGCGCGCGGGGCTTTGGAACGGGCCGGACGTGCTCAAGAACAATTCGCTGCGGCGCATGCTTGCGTCGCTCTTCCACGACCTCATCTGGGAACACGCGGACGAACTCGCGAAGGCGTGGGGGGCGGACAAAACGCGGGTCCTGCGGTGGGGCAACGACGTGCTGTACCTCGTGTGGGTCTGGGCGTCGGAGTCTTCCTGGCTCGGGCGGCGCGAGGCGTGGCTTTCGTTCCAGGCGACGCAGTTTGCCGCGCCGTGGTACCACCGCGTCAAGGACGCGATCGCGTGCCTCGCGGCGGCGTCGCTGCTCTCTGGCTGCTACACGCTGCCGGACGGCGCCGTCGTGGAAGTCTCCGGCGCGGAGGTGGTGGAGCGAGTCATGGCGGAGCAGGGCGACGGGCTTTCGGAGCCGGCGAGGCCGGGCGAAGACGAGCAGGAGGAGGGGGAGGGCTAGCGCGATGGCGATCGATCCGACGAACCAGCGCAAGCACGACTTCGCCGTGGGCGAGGTCTCCTCGTCCGAGCTCTCGGCCGCGCTGAAGGAGGACGTGGTGGACGTCCTGGGGCGCACGCTCGCCTCGACGAACGGGATGACGACGGAGGAGAAGATCCAGGCGACGACGCAGAACCAGTTCGACATGATGCGGCTTTTCGCGCTGCAGCTCGTGGCGACGGGGCGGCGCGTGACGAGCTGGAAGGACGTGATCATCAAGTGCCGGTGGCAACTCTGCCTGGCGCTCGGCACCGTGGCGGCGATGCTCGTGTACCGCCCGGAGCTGGCGGCGATGGTGGAAACGCTCGCGGCGGGGAGGTAGAAAATGGCGAACGACTGGAAAATCGACGACGGGCGCCGCCTCGGCGCCGACGCCATGGCGGCGCTCGTCGCCGCGTCGGAGGAAACCGTCGAGCGCATGGAGGAGGCCGGCGTCTTCGTCCGCGCCGCCGAGGCGCGCCGCATCCGCTCGTGCGTGTGGAGCGGGCAGACGATCGACGAGCGGATGATGGGCGAGGAGGCGTTTCCGTTCAAGGGCGCGAGCGACCTCAGGGTCCGCACGGCGGACCGCGCCGTGCGCCTCCGCGTCGCCGAAGCCGTCACCGCGCTTCTCCGGGCGCAGCTCTCCTTCGGGACCGACGTCGAGCCCTCGCTCGCGCTTTCGCTTTCGCAGCTCTGGCGGCGCTCGCTCCAGGGCGAGCTTGCGCTGCCCTGGTTCGTCGAGATGTCGCTCCTCGCGCTCTACGTCTGGGGCGGGGGCCGCACGGCGGCCGGCATCTGGATCGGCTGGGACGCCGCCACGGAGTGGTCCCCGCGGGACTACACCGCCGACGAGCTCGCCGCGGCGCTCCAGGAGCGCGGCGTCGATCCGGACACCGCCGCGATCCTCCTCGGCGACGGCGAAGCGCTCGCCCCGGCCTCCTGGAGCGCATGGCCGCCGTAGAGCGCAACCAGATAATCACAAATCGGCTCCTCCTCTGCGTCTTCACCGCCGTCGTCGGCGTCCTCGTCAAGCTGTTCAGCGGTCGTCCGGTCTAGTTTTTTTGATACTTTTTAGATACTGTACCGCGTTCGTGTTTGTTCAAAAAGGTTCAATTTTGCAAGCCGGTTGATTTTCGTGAAAATGATTTCAAGCGGAATAAAACGATTATAAACAAGCGATTTTTCGACACTGCCCGGGGCGGGACTCGAACCCGCACGGCCTTGCGGCCAAGGGATTTTAAGTCCCCTTCCCGCCCTGTTGTTTACTTGCAATGTTGATTTTTGGATACTTTTTTGATATGGTTCCGCCTGTTCCGCGTTCCCTTGATTTCGGGAATGTTCGCGGTTGTTCAATTTAGTACGAAAAGCGGAAAGGCGCAAATGGGAAAACATGGTGAAGTCGGAGGACTCTTCAAAATCGGAAAAACATGGTATGCGCGTTGGCGGTACGAAGGAAAGCTGTATCGCGTGTCAACGAAAACCGGCGTCCGGGCGGAGGCGGAGAGAGTCCTGCGGGATCTCACGGAGGATTTCGATTCGCGAAACCGCCTTGCCGTCCGGGAGCGCGTCGCGGCCAAGGTGCGCGCGATCGAGGGCGAAATCGACGCCCGTGCGGCGGCCCGTCCGGCGCTCGCGCTTGCGGACGCCTTCGACGCGTTCGCCGCGTCTCCGGAGCGCGCGGACTGCGCGGGCGTGACGCTGGACCACTACCGCTCCCAGTTCGGCCGGTTCGTCGGCTGGATGCGAGACTCCCGGCCGGAAGCGACGGAAATGCGTCACGTCACGCACGATGACGCCGCCCTGTTCCTCGCGCACCTCGACCGCACGGCGTCGCCGAACACGCGCAACAAATATTTGGTGCTGTTGCGTTCCGTTTGGAAGGTCGTCGGCTCGGAGGCGCGTTGCAAGGGCAATCCGTGGGAGGGCATCCGTCGGCGCCGCCAGTCCGCGCATTCGCGCCGGGAGCTCTCGCCGGACGAGCTCCGGGCGGTGCTTGCGGCCGCGCCGGAGGGGGAAATGCGGCTGTTGTTCGCCCTGGGAACCTACACCGGTCTGCGGCTCGGCGACTGCGCGACGTTGCCCTGGATGCGCGTGGACCTCGACGCCGGCTTTATTCGCACGGTGCCGCGCAAGACGGCCGCGCACGGGACGCTCGTCAAGGTCCCGATCCACCCCGATCTCGCGGCGCTCCTCGCCGCCGTCCCGCCCCGCGACCGGCGCGGGCCGGTGCTGCCGGAATGCGCGGCGCTGTACGAGCGCGACGCATCGCTGCTCTCGCGGCGCATTTCGGCCGTGTTCCGCGCGGCCGGCATCGAGACGCAGACGGGCGGGATGGACAACGGGCGTCCGCACGACGGCCAGGACGGCAGACGGGCGCGCGTGGACGTCGGGTTCCACTCGCTTCGCCACACGTATGTCTCCCTGTGCGCCAACGCGGGCGTCCCGCTCGCGCTCGTGCAAAGCATCGTCGGGCACACATCGCCGGCGATGACGCAGCACTATTTCCACGCAGACGACGACGCCCTGCGCCGCGCGGCGGCCGCGCTGCCTTCGCTCTCCGGAGCGCCGCCGCCCCCTGACAACTTGTCAGCCTTCCGCGCGGCCGTCGCCGCGCTCCGGCCGGAGGAGTTCGAGACGGCCGAAACCATCCTGCGCGAGGCGCAAAAAAAAGTTCAAAAAGGGCTCGACAAGAAAATAACACCGCGTTATAATCCGGCCTCATGAAACGCACCGCACAGCAACGCAAGCTTCTCGTCCGGCTCTGCCGGGAGGAACTGAAGACGCCTCCGATGTCGAAGTCGGCGCGGATCGAGGCGGGCGACCTGCTCCGCGACTTGCAGGAGGGGCGTTCGATCGGGATGCCGAAGGCGCGGCCTATGCCGTCCATCGGAGCGCGGTGCCTTGAGCTGCGCGTCAACTCCCCGGAGGGGCAATGGCGCGTGTTCTGCCGCGTGGATGCCGACCGGATCGTGATGATCCACCTTCTGGAAAAGAAAACGGAGGCGACCCCGCCGCAGGTGATCGCGCTCTGCAAGCAACGTCTCGCGGCTTACGACAAGGCAAGGAAAGGATAAGGAAATGGACAGCAAGGAACGCGCCCGCCTCGAAGCGGCCGGATTCGACGTGTTTGACGACGCCTGCGACGCGCTCGGCCTCACCGACGCGGAAAAGGCCGTCGTGGACGCCCGCCAGGCGGCGAAGGCGCAGCTGGAGAAGGCGCGCGCCGACTCGCACATCTCACAGGCGGAACTTGCGCGGCGCATGGGCACGAAGCAGCCCGCCGTGTCGCGGCTGTTCCGCGATCCGAGCCGCGCCTCGTTCGACACGCTGCTGCGCGCGCTCGCCGCGCTCGGCTCCGACACGCCCCGCAAAATCGCCGCCGCGATGATGTAGCCGCCGCGTTTGAGCGACTGCGAACGGGCGCAAAAGAGAAGTTCAAAAAGGGCTTGACAGGAGCGCCCTCCTGCGCTTTACTGGTCGGCGTCCAAGACGAAGGGAAAGCACATGCCAGACGCAAATACCGGCCCGGCGCGCCCGCCGACGATCCCGCCAAGCCCCGCTCCGCCTCCGCGTTCGCTTAGCGAGGCCTTTCTCGACCAGCGGTTCGACGTGGAGCGGTCCCGGCTCTACTACGCCGCCCGCGGCGAAACGCTCCGCAAGCAGTCGCTCGCGGTCCAGTCCGTCGAACTGGCCGGCGCCCTGTCGGCGTTTGCCGCGTTCTGGATGCACTGGCCCGGCGTCGGCAAGTTCGTCGCGGCCGTGGCGGCGCTCGCCTCCGGCCTCGGTCTCGCCGTCGCGCTGGCCGACGAGCGTTCGCGGTGCCTCAAGGCGCAGGCCGCGTTCGGGGATGTGTTCAAGCTTCTGCCCGTCGTTCCGGAGGAGGAAACGCCGGAGCGACTTCGGGCCGTCGTCGAAGCGCGGGCCGAGGCGGAGAAGGGCGATCGGCCCAATCTCGAATGCCTGAACGTGCGGTGCTACAATGAAACGTGCGACATCCTCGGAATGCCGTGGGGCAAAAAGCGCCTTACTCCCTTCCAGGCGACGTTCGGCCAGATATTCCGCATCCCTTACCGCGAACGCCGCGACGCATCCGCAATGGCGTAGCCGCGCCCCCTTTCTTTTGAATACCCGCGAACACTCGCGAACATGGCCGGAAAAAAAGTTCAAATAGTGCTTGACAAGGGGGCCGAGGGTTGGGGTAGTATTCGCGGCGGAAGGAACGGGAACATGACTCTGGAATGCATTGTCACTCGCGACGAGGATGGCGTGTATTGCGCCGAAGTGCCGTCTTTGCCCGGATGCGTGACGGACGGAAGAACGCTTGAAGAATTGCGTTCGAGACTCGCCGACGCGGTTGGACTCTATCTTGAAGACATGGCTGCCGAACGCGCGGAACGGCAATCGTCGAAAATCGACGGTCTGCGGTCGTTTTCGTTCTCCGTTCTTCCGCATTCGCTGTCGGCTCCGCGCCACCGCCGCGTTGCAGCCGTTGCAAAATGAAACCGCTTTCCTTCGCCACCGCCGCCGAGCTGGCGAAGGCGCGCGGTTTCACGTTCCGCAAGGCGTCCGGGAGTCACTACATCTACCGCGACGGCGTAGGTCGGCGCGTCGTGATTCCGAGACATTCCGGCGACCTGCCAATCGGCACGGCCCGCGCCGTCCTCCGCGCCATTGGGATCGATCCGGCGACGTGGCGCTAGCCCCCGTTTCCGGCGGAAAGCGAACGCTCGCGAACATGGCCGGAAAAAAAGTTTAAAAAGTGCTTGACAAGGGGGCCGCTGGTTGGGGTAGTATTCGCGGCGGAGGGATGACGACATGAATCGAGTCCACACATTTCCCACCGCGGCGCGCGGGTTCAGGTCCGGGTTCTTCGACGTCGGGGCGGCAATGGACTTTTCGTCCATCTACTCGCCGCGTTTCGGCCGCCCCGGCTCGCCAGCCGCCCGACTGGAGTCCGCCGCAAGGCGCGTCGCGGCTTCGTGGTCGCGCGTCGGCCGCCGCATCATGGACAGGATCGAAATGGACGTCGCCGATGTCGCCGGAAAGTAAGCAGCTTCTGATTCGGAACAAGGATTCGGAACTGTTCATCGGTCCGCTTCCGCACCCGGAGGTGCTGCGCGAATACAACGAACTCGTTCCGACTTCCGCCGAACGCATCCTTTCCATGGTCGAGCAGGACGCGCGGAACGAAATCGCCCGCGAGAAGCGCGCGCAGGTGTTTGCCTTCGCGATCTCCGTGCTGATCGTCTGCGGCGCCGTCGCATGCGCCGTCACGGGCCACGAGAAGGCCGCGTGCTTCCTCGCAGGCGCAACGCTCCTCGGCGTCGTTTCGTCCTTTCTCGGCCGTCGATCCCCTCCGGAAAAGTAGCCCGGTTTGAACGCTCGCGAACGGGCGCGAAAAAAAATGTTCAAAAAGCGCTTGACAAGGCGGCCGGCGGTGGTGGTAGTATTCGCGGCGGAGGGAACGAGTACATGAAGGCGATCACATCGAACAAACGGAGCAAGACGTGCGCAATGGCCCGGTTTCGGCCCGAAACGCAACGCCCCGTATCACGCCTTCCGAAGGCGTCGCGCGAAGCGCTGGCGGAGGCGCGTGACATTATCGCGCACCCGGAGAAATACCAGGCCATGTCCTTGCAGGAGTATCTGCAATGGTCGGCGACCCTGCAATGAAGCCAGAGCTGCGCACGGTTCTTTCCTCGCAATACCGGAAGGACCTCAGGAGGGCGCGCAGGCAGGGCCGTGACATTGCGGAGCTGAACGCCATCGTCGCGCTTCTCGCGAATGGCGCCGTCCTCCCGGAACGATGCCGCGACCACGCGCTTCTCGGTTCGTGGATTGGCTTCCGCGAATGCCACATCCGGCCCGACTGGCTTCTCGTGTATGCGGTGAACGACACCGCGCTGGTCCTCGTTCTTCAGCGCACCGGCACGCATGCGGACCTTTTCGGCGAATAGCCGCCTTTCCCGCCCCGGTTTTGAACGCCCGCGAACATGGCCGAAAAAAAAGTAAAAAAAAGTTCAAAAAGTGCTTGACAAGGTGTGGGACACCTGCTAGAATCCCGCCCCGTCAGCGACACACAAGGCATCTGCAAGCAAGCCCCAACCATGCCCAACCAAGAAAATCCAAACATTAAATTCTTGAACGTCCGAGTGACTCAAGAGTTGTTCCGCAAGGCGGAAAAGCGCGCGAAGGAACGAGACATGGACGTCTCGGAACTTGTTCGCTTTCTTGTCAACGAAGATTGCGCCGGGATTGATTTGTCGCCTGAAGACTACATTGAAATTGCCCGCCGGGTTCAATCGAGAAGGGAAAAGCTCAATGGAAACGTTTAGACTCAGATCGACGCTCTCTCAATTGGTTACGATTGAGTTCCTTGCCGAACGACGGGGGATGACCGTTGATGACTACATCGCCTCTCTTTTGTCTAAAGAGGTGTGGGACACCTCGCCTGACCCCGCCCCGAACGCCTGAAAACACGAACGAAAAGGAAGAAAGATGAGCACGGCGGAAACAGGATCACGCGCGCACCGTGGAACGCAGAAGGCGGAACCGCGTCTTTTTGCGGGGACGCTTCTGTGCCGCCTTCCGTGCGGCGGAGAGCTGTTCGTCCGCCGTGAGTACCGGGCCGAAGAGGATACGGTTTCCGGTGAGTTCGAGAAAGGGGACAAGGCGTTCGGCGGGCTTCTTCGGCTCTTCTGCCCGAACGGCGTGGCTCATTTCAACGAATGCCCGCGTCTTGTCGGCCTCCGGAATCTTCTGGTATCGCTCGATCCGGACGATGCGGCGGCGCAGACGCCGGCGCCGGACCACGGCCAGGCCGAAGGCGACGGCTTCACTCATCTCGCCGCCGGAGCCGCCGACGGATTCGGCAATCACGCGCCACTCGTGAACATCGCCTCGTTCCTCGACCTCGGCGCGCACGTAAAGCCGTCGTTCCTGCGCGGGCTTTCGGAAATGCTCCGCAAGCGACGCGAGGCCGGTCAATGCATCGAGGATTTTGTCTACCGGGATGACCATGCGGCGGAGTCTACCACGGACGGCGACGGCCGGAAAGCCCCCGCCGGGAACGCCTGAAGCCACGAACGAAAAGGGAGGAAGGAAGATGAGCACGGCGGAAACAGGATCACGCGCGCACCGTGGAACGCAGAAGGCGGAACCTCGCTTTTCCGCGGAGACGCTGCTTTTGCGTCTTCCGTGCGGCGGGGAGCTGTTTGCGGACTGGCGATTCGCGGTCGAACACGACCACGTCGCCGACGAGTTCGACAAAGGCGCGGACGCTTTCGGCGGAATCGGCTTTTTCTGCCCGAAGCGTGACGGGGACGGACAGTTCGAACCATGTCCGCGCCTGGTCCACATCGGGCACTTGCTTGCGGCCGAGGGCCTCGCGCCCGCGGAAGCGGCCGCGGCGGTCGAGCCGCCCGACGGCGACGCCGACGAACATTGCGTCGGCGATGGGCTTTCCGTCGAGGCGCTGGACGCGTATCCGCATTCGTTTTCCCCCGTCCGCTCTCTGGCATTCGACAGCCGACACAAGTGTTCGAGCCTCCGCCGCTTTCTGGCGGAGAGGGCGCGCAAGCGCCGCGAATGGGGCAAGTGCCGCGAGGATTTTCCAAAGGAAGTCGAACATGCGGCGGAGTCTACCACGGACGGCGACGGCCGGAAAGCCCCCGCCGCGGACGCCTGAACGCCTAAGGCACCCTGACAAGTTGTCACCCCAAGGATTTTTGAAGGAGAAGCACGATGACGAAGAACACGAAAAGCGCGCTCGTCGCGATCATGGCGACGGATCCCACGGTCACGGCGGAGCAGCGCGACGCGGCGCTGGCGGCGCTGGAGGGCACGAAACTGTCTGCGCCGCTCCTGCCCATGGTCAAGCCGTCGGAGGTGCAGCGGCTGCTGGGCGTAAAGCGCACGACGATCTGGAATCTCCGCAAGGCCGGGGTCCTCGTGCCGGTGCACGTCCCGGGATCGAAGCGGGCGCGGGGCTTCACTCGCGAGAGCGTGGAGGCGTATCTGCGCGGCAACGCGGCCGCGCCGGCGGAGGCGGCGTCGTGAGCGCGGTGCATCCGCTTTCGCCCGATGTCGTGGCCGCGCTCAAGGAGTGCCGCCGCGACGGCCTGACGCCGGCCGCGGCCGCGCGGTATTGCGGAGTCCCGGAGTCGACGGCGCGCAGCCAATACAAGAGGTTCGCGCTCGCGGATTCGACGCGCGAGGCGCTCGCGCGGCTCTCGCCGGGCGCCGCCCCGGACGAGGCGGGGCGGTACGTCTGCGCCCGCTGCCGGCGCCCGTTCTCCGCGCTCTGCGGCGTGGACCCGCATTCGGTCGCGCTGCCGTACCGGCCGTATCAGCGCATCGGCGGACAATGCATCTGCGGCAAGTGCGCGTCGGCGCGGTTCCGCCGCCGACAAAATCCGCTTGCCGTGTTCGGGAATCAATAGTCCGAACCGGAAAAAAAACGAAGGAAGAAACTGCCATGAAGACAACCAACCCAAACGAACCCGAAACCGTCGGGCCGGTGCTGGCCCTGCCCGTCGAGTCGGTCCACCGCTCGCCGTACCAGGTGCGGCGCGACGGTCCGGCCGACCCCGATCTCGTGGCTTCGATCCACGCGCACGGTCTCGTGCATCCGATCACCTGCCGCGAAGACGGCAAGGGCGGGTACGAACTCATCGCCGGGCACCGCCGTTTCGCGGCGTACCGCGAAGCGCTTCCGGGCGAACCGATCCCGGCGACGGTGATCCGGGCGGACGACGAAGAGGCCGAAAACCTGCTCGTCTCCGAGAATTTCCTCCGGCTCGATCTCTCGGTCGTCGAGAAGGCGATGACGATCAAGCAGCTCCGCGACCACGGCCGGTCGGTGCCGCAAATCGCGGAACTCGTCCGGATGTCGGAGCGCACGGTTTTCCGGTTCATTGCGGTGGGCTCGCTGTCGGAGCCGTGGCGGGCGTTCCTGCATGCCCGCGGCGCATCGTACGACGACGCGCTCAAAATCGCGCGGCTTCCGGAGTCGTTGCAACAGGCGGCGTTCGAGGCGCTGCTCGGCGCGATCGCGGACAAGCTGACGTTCACGGTCCGGAAGGGCAACGCGCGGGACGAAGAGGCGCGGACGAAGTTTTTGGCGGAACTCGACGCCCGCGTCGGCGACGCCGCGGCGTTCCTCGACTACATTCTCCGCGCGGCGCCGGACGGCATGTTCAAGGATGCGCCGGCGGCGGCGCGGATGATCGACGACTGGTTTTCCGGAGAGTCCGGTCTGCGCCGTTTCCTCGGCGACAAACGGGTGCTCGGGCCGTCGTGCCCGTTCGACATCTCGGCTTGTACCGGATGCCACAAGCGCAGCGATGTCCAGGCCGATCTCTTCGACGGTCCGGGCGGCGCGCGCGAAATCCCCCGTTGCCTCGACGGGGACTGCTGGACCGCGCGGGTCGCCGCCGCGAAAGAGCAGGCCGCGGCGGCCGCCGCGCAATCCCCGGCTTCTGACGCGGCATCTCCCGCACCAGGCACCGCCAATCCCGGCACGGACGCGACAATGGGAGTGCCCCGCTCGGCCCCCGCGTCTGCTAGCAGCTCCGACGCCCTCCCGGAGTCCGGGAAAAAGGAGGTCATTCCCCTTTCCTCCCCCGCGCCGGAGCCTCGGACGGCGCCGGACAAGACAAGACTAGGACCGGACGTCGGCGGAAACGACCGCAGTCCGGCGCGGGCGGAGGCTTCCCTCTCGGACGCCGATCTCGGCGTCCGGATGGGCGTGGTGTGGACGGTCTCGCAGCTGCTCCACGGCGACCGGCTCGAAGAGATCCTTCCGGCGGTCGCGACGTTGCGCGCGGAGACGGTGCAGCGCGGCGGGTGGCTGGCCCATGTCCGCGAGAACGCGCTGCCGCGCCTCGCGAGAAACCAGGAGGAGGCGCGCGCGGCGCTCGCGACCGTGAAGGGCATGTGGTGATGCAGCTCCAGGCAAAAACGCCGACGGAAACTCGGCTCAAAGAGTATTTGGACGCCAATGCGTCCGACGCGCTGCGCGAAAAGATCGCGGCGCTGCCGGACGGGCCGCGGTTCAACCTCGCCGCCGCGTTCCGGTTCATCACGGACGAAGCGCGGAAGCATTTGCACGGAACGTCGGGCTGCGTCGAAGACGATACGGTCTTCGGCTGGCTCGTGCATTACTACGAAGATGTCGCCCCCGCCGAAGCGGCCAAGCCCGCACCGGCGAAGGGCGTGAATGGAAACAAAAAAGCGAAACCCCGCAAAACGAAATCCCACAAGGCGGCACAGGCAAAGGCAGCAAAAGGCAACGCCGCGCCTGCAAGCGATGCACCTGCCGCCACGGGCGAAAAACCGGCCTCGCCGGTTCCCGAAGTTCCGCCCGCCTCCGACGCGCCCGCTCACGCGCCGGAGGCGGCGGACACGGGTTTTGCCTTTGAGCTCTTCGAGGGTCCCGCGGCATGACGAGGCTCACCGAAACGGAAATCGACGCGGTGCGCCGCGACCAGCTCGCGCGCATCGCGGAACTCTACGAGCGGCCTCTGCTCTCGGAGGAAGACTGGCGCAACGCGCGCCGGAAGCGGACGCGGTATCACGTGATACTGCGTCCGGAGGGCGACAACGGCGAACGCCTCCGCGTCCTCGTGGCGGCATCGCGCCGCATCGGCGAAATCGCCCTCGCGGTGGACTGGTTCGCGGACACGACGGAAGAGCATGTTGCCGCCGCGCTCGACTGGTATGCCGGCTGGTGGTTTTTCCGCTGGGACATGGGCGACGGCGAAAAGGGATACATTCTTGACCGGGCCGTCCCCGTCTGGCCGTGGGCGTCGCTCGCCGGCGACGGCCTCTGCAATGATTCGCCCTGGGAGTGGATCGCCAGGGCGGCGCGCGGCGTCGAACCCAAGGGGCTGCCGGCCTATTTCGCGGCGGCCGCAAAAACGCCGCGTGTCGAATCGATCGCGAAGGCCGGATTGTCGCCCCGGTGGTTCGGCGCGTCGATCCTCCGCGCCATGGGCCGCGACCCCGCGCTTGTGCGATACGTGTCCGACAACCTGCCCGCGATCCGGGATGCCAACATCCCGCCCTCGGCCGTGCTCTACGGATACCGGCGCGGATGGCCGATCCGGCGCGCTGAAAAATGGTTCGCCCGCACGGTCGCGTGGCACGGATGCCCCCGCTACGGGATCGATCTCCTGGAGGCGGACAAGTATTTCAAGGTCCAGCATGCCGCCCATCCAAAGATCCCGATTTCAAGAAGCGATCTCTCCGACTACTGGGGACGGGCGCAGAGGCTCGGACTCGATCTGCGGTCGCGCTCCGTCGCGTTTCCGCGTCAGTTTTTGCGCGCGGCCGCCGATGCGCGTATCGAACTTGATCGTCGCTGTGACGCGGAGAGGGCGAAGGCGGAAGAGGAGCGCCGGCGCGCCTTGGCGGAACGAGGCGCGAGGTTGGAGCGTCTAGCGGCGGCACTCGCGCCCGTCGTCGGCTCCCTGCTCGCACCGGCCGGATGGGTTGCGCACATTCCGGCGTCGCAAGGCGAGTTCGCCAGAGAAGGATCGACCATGGGCAACTGCATCGGAAACGGCAGCTATTCGCTCGCCATGTCCCAAGGGAAATGCGTGTGCGTGTTCCTCGTCGGCCCGGCCGGCGTCCGGGTTGACTGCGAGATATCCCTGCCGCAAAAGCGGGGCCGGCCCCGCGTGGCGCAGTGCTACGTGGCGCACAACCTGCCGCCGCCTTCCGAGGCGCTGGAGTTTGCGCGCCGGATCGCCGCCGCACTCAACGGCTTCCACACCGAAACAATAGGAGCATGACGATGGAGACAACACCGCAACCACTCGATGTCCAGGACTCGAAAGGAGAAATCTTCGAGCGCGGACACGTTCGATTCGAGACGTTTCGCGCGCCGTCGCCCGAATACGAACCGGGGCGCATTTTCCGCGTTCGCCAGGACACCGGCCGGTCGTTCGGCCGCTACGTCCCGCGCGGCGAATGGGTAGTCGTCGACGTCGCCCCCGTGGCGAAACTGCGGGGGCCGGAGCGCGTTTGCGTCGTCTTGCGAAAACTCGCGGACCCGCCGACGATGGGCGGATACGTCCGCTACAACCGCTGATCCAGACACTCTACCAGGAACCCACCATGCCAACCTTTGTCTACCCCTGCACCGTCAAGAAGGTCGGGCCGCTCGGCCAGACCGCGAGCGGATTCCGCTTCCGCGATCTCATCGTCAGCGACGGCGATCCCAAATATCCGCAGACCATCCCGATCACGTTCACGCGCACCCGCACCGGCATCCTCGAAACGATCCGGGAGGGCGACGAACTCGTCGTCGACATCGAGCTGCGCGGCCGCGAACACAACGGACGCTATTACCTCTCCGCGGAGGGGTGGCACGTCAAACGCCGTGCCGCCGACGGATCGATGCTCGACGTCGTGGCGCCGACTCCGGAACAGCGGGCGCAACAACCGGATTTGTTTGCTGGCACTCCGCTTGCCGCTCCGGCACTGCAACCCAAGTCCGCGCCGGTAGCCACGCCCGCGCCGCCACAACCCACCGCGGCGACAGTCCCGCCCGTGCCGGCCGCGCCGGCCGCGCCGCCGCCGTTCGACCGGTCGCGGCACTACCACAACGGCGAACTCGTCACGCACGATGGCAAAATCTATCGCGCCGCCGTCGCCGCCGACGGCAATCTCGCGTGGGATCCCGTCCCCGCCCAATCGCCGTCCGGCTCCGTAGACGACCTGCCATTCTAGTTGCCCTCGCCATGCGCGGATTTGCCAAACGCCTCAAGCCCCTCGTCACGCCGACCCTCGTCCGCGCGATGGAGGGGATCGGCCCGGTGCGCGGATATGCGCTGTTTATGTGGTATCACGGCGCGTACACCCGCATGACCACCGCCGTGGAGCGGCTGGACGACGAGGGCGCCACGATGAACGAGATCGCCGACGCCCTGGACGCGCTGGACCTCGACCCGGCGCCGGACGGCGTCGACGCGACGCTCGCGGACATCATCCGCGGCGAGGCGCAGGATCTCGTCGAGGCCGCCGTCGTAAAGACCATGGCCGCCCGCGAGAAAAAACGGGCGCAGCGCATCCGCAAGGCGCTCGACATCGAGGCCCAGGCGCGAGACCTCGCGGCCGATCTCTCCGACGACCGGCCGGACGACGAGGATTGTCCCGGTTGTCCCGATTGTCCCGGGGACAACGGGGGACAACGGGGACAAGCGGGACAGCCGACAGACCCTTCCCCCGGACCCCCATCCCTCTCTTCGTCGATGACATCGATGAGACAATCAGTCAACGCGCGCGAGCGCGCGCGTGAGCAGGCATCGAGGCCATCGGGTTTGACCGGACGTGATTCCACGACGCCCGCAAGCACTTCGCGAAAGTGCGAAGTCCCGCCACAAAATGATTGGGTGCATTTCCGCAACCCCGACGGCCGCGATCCCGTCGACTTGGCGATCGAGGTTTCGCGCGGCGATCCGGCGGACGAGGACGCCCGACGCTGTTGGGGCGCGTACCTGCGCGACATCGGCGTCGACGATTTCCTCGACGTACTCCATGTGTTCGAGGCCGACTCCGGCGACTGCTCGCGGCTCCGAAACCCCGCCGCCGTTCTGAACGACGCGATGGCCGCCCGCCGCGCGATGGTGCGCCTCCGTGGCGGACCACCCCCGGGTCGGGTCCTGTCGGACAAGAAGGTGGTCAGCCCTGCGGACGACGGGGCCGCGCGGGGCGTGCGACTAACGAAAGGCGCGGCGACGGCCGCGCCTGACGAGACGCAGAACCCCGAAGGAAAATGACGGACGACTGGCCGAAAATCGAACCGATCCCGCATGAAAAGCTCGTGCAATGCGGGCTTTCGGGCGAAGTGTTCGCTCCGACCGGGAAGCGCCAGGCAATGACCAACGCGGAGCGCCAGGCGCGTTTCGTCGCCGGCCGTGCCGACATTGGAGAACTGCCGCCCGTCGCCGATCCGGAGCGCCGCGAGCGTTGCCGCTCGTCGGTCGTCGATTTCGGCGTCGAATACTGCTTCGGAGGCTCCGCCGGTCTCCTGAAGCGCCGCCCGTCGCCGAAACTCCAGGCATACGCGGAGGATCTGCAACGCGCCATCGAGGGCGCAGGGCTCGTCCACGTCCGCTTTCCGCGCGGTGCCGGAAAAACCACCTGGGTCAAAATCGCCGTCCTCTGGGCGCTCGCATACGGGCATCTGCACTACGTCGTCGTCTTCTGCGCGAAAGCCGGACTTGCGACGGCAATCCTGACCGACATCTGGAACGTCGTCGAGTTCTCCGACGTTTTCGGCGAAGACTTCCCGGAAGTCTCCTATCCGATCCGCGCGGCGGAGGGATTGCCGCAGCGCTACCAGTCGCAGACGTATCGCGGACGCCGCACGGCGATCCGGCGCACGGCGTCGGAAATCCGGCTTCCGACGATGGACGGCGCGCCGGCAAGCGGCGCGGTGCTTCTGGCGCACGGCGCCGGCTCTTCGACGCGCGGCCTCGTGCGGGGAAGCGTCCGCCCCGACTTCGTGCTGCTCGACGACATACAGACGCGCAAGGACGCCGCAAGCGAGCGTCGCCGCCGCGTCCTCGCGGACTGGATCGCGGCGGACGTAATGGGGCTTGGCGGCGACCGGCTCCTCAATCTCGTAATGACCTCGACGCCGATTGTCGCGGGCGACCTCTCCGAGCAGTTTGCCGACAAGTCCCTGCATCCGGAATGGAGAACGATCGAATATCGTCTCGTAGAAGCGTGGCCGGATGCGGAGGCGCTTTGGGCGCAATACGACGCGATTTGGAGCGAGGCGCGCGCGACCGGCGATGCGACGTTCGCGGCCGCGACGGCGTTCTACCGCGAACACCGGGAGGAAATGGACGCGGGCGGCGAGGTGATCGATCCGGGCAACTACGACGCGCGCCTCGAACTCTCCGGCCTTCAGCATGCGCGCAATCTTCGCCTCACGATGGGCGAGGAGGCTTTCAACGCCGAATACCAGCTCGCGACGCGGACGGCGCAGTCTGCGGTGCGCGTCGCGCCGGTGGTTGTCGCGTCGCGCGTGAACGGATACGCGGAAAACGCGCTGCCGCCGGGCATTGAAAGCGCCGTCGCGTTCATCGACGTAAACGCGAAGGCGGGGCTGTCGTGGACCGTGTGCGGCTTCGGCCCCGGCCAGACGGCCGCCGTGCTTTCCTACGGGCGCTATCCGGGGAGCGGCCGACGGCTCGTCCGGGAAAACGCCACCGAGGCCGAAACGCAGTCAGCCATCGCCGAAGGACTTGCCGTCGTGCTGGACCGGCTTCTCGCGCTCCGGTTCGTCGCCGCCCGCGACGACGCCGCGCCGGAACCGCTCGTCGCCGTGTGGATCGACGTGGGGTTCGAGCGCGAAACGGTGCAGCGCGTGTGTCGCCTCTACCGGGCGCG
>ODAJ014791201.1_pt1 | contig 33204 bp, 29 predicted proteins | sample 1539241 | NCBI WGS metagenome assembly ODAJ01 (sample SAMN02144231, study PRJEB22623) | gut metagenome | biome: sheep rumen | host: Ovis aries | place: New Zealand
AGCAGCCTGAGCAATTTGGATGTAAGCAACTTTGACACGTCAAACGTGACAAATATGAGAGAGATGTTTAGTGATTGCAGTCGACTGTCTGATTTGGACGTAAGCAGCTTTGACACGCCAAATGTAACAGATATGGGGGGAATGTTTTCTTACTGCAGCGGTCTGACCAATTTGGACTTGAGCAACTTTGACACGTCAAATGTGACGGATATGAGCAAAATGTTTTATGACTGCAGCAGCCTGATCAATCTTGATTTAAGCAGTTTTGATTTGAGCAGTATTGATATGAGCCAATGGACTGGTGCAACATCATATGATGATGATTATTATGATTTGCTTTATGATTCGTTTGGCCACGGAAGTGAAGCCCTTACAATCCTGAAGACGCCAAAAGGCAATCCGTTGATCCATGTGACTCTTCCGCACGAGATGTATGATGAGCTTGGAAATAAATACCAGTATCTGCCTCATCGTCTGTCGGATAGTATTCTGCTTGCATCTTCGCAGGAACTGGCAGAAGAGATGAGTGTCCCTGCTTCGGGTATAGTACTCGATAGAACAGAGGCTGTCATTAAAAGAGGAGAATCGATAAAGCTGACAGCTTCTGTGTTTCCGGATACGGCATCCTTTAAGGCAGTTAACTGGACAAGCAGCGACGAGTCGATTGCGGTGGTCAATACAGATGGCCTTGTCACCGCTTTTAATGAAGGAACAGCTGATATCACGGCAAGGACGGTCACAGGTGATTCCTCGGCTTGCTGCCAAGTGACGGTTGGAACGCAGGAGATAACGGGAGTAAGTATTAGCCGGTCGACTTTGACTCTGAAACGAGGAGAGGTGAGCACATTGACGGCTGCCGTGGAATCTTCGTATGCGGAAAACAAATCTGTGACGTGGTCCAGCAGTGATGAATCAGTTGCTTCTGTAGATGAGAACGGAACGATCACAACGCTAAAGATCGGCAGCACAGATATAACGGTAACGACCGTTGAAGGAGGATTTACTGCAGTCTGCAAACTGACTGTGGTGGCACCGGATATTTCGGGCATCGCTATAGACGTAGAGGAAGCAACCGTCAGTATAGGGAAAACACTGCAGATCACAGCGACAGTCGAACCGGAAGACGCAGCGAATCAAAAAATCAGTTGGTATCCTACAGATGGCAGTGTTGCTACCGTCAGTGATACCGGGCTGGTAACGGCCATCAAAGAAGGTATTACGTTCATTGTGGCATCAACTGCAGAAGGCGGCTTTACAACTTCCTGTAAAATTACCGTTAAAAAGAATACAGATTTTACCGATGTCGCAGATCCTTCCGCATGGTATTATGATTCCGTCTACTGGGCTGTTGAGAACGGTGTGACTTCCGGAATGGGTGAAGGCACATTTCAGCCGACGACAAAACTATCCCGTGCGCAGGCGGTAACGTTCCTCTATAACTTCGCCGGAAAGCCGGATGTAAGTGGGCTTGAGACCAGGGATTTCTCGGATGTTTCAGAATCCGCATGGTATTACAACGCAGTCAAATGGGCTGTGGCCAATAAGATCACTTCCGGTTACGGTACCGGTACGTTCCAGCCGAATGCGACCTGTACGAGGGCGATGATTGTGACATTCCTGATGAACTACGCAAAGGCGTTTGGAATCTATAAGGAACCGTCAACATTTTCAAACTTCAAGGATGTGGCTTCAGATGCCTGGTATAAAGCCTCTGTTGACTGGGCTGTCGAAAATGGTATTACATCCGGTTATGGACAAGGTACGTTCCAACCGAATGCGATCTGCAATCGTGCGATGATGGTTGTATTTTTAAAGAAATTGGCCGCTTTATCGGAGGCTGCATAATCAGGAATATCAAAATGTGCCGAAGTTGTCCAAAGGTGTTGGCAGCTCCGGCACATTGTCGGTTGGGGATGCAGTCAAATGTTTGAATATCAGTCATGGTCGGCAAGGCTGAGTGTATCCAGCACAGATAGATCCTCGATGGGATTGCCGGACCAGTAAAAAGAAGTGAGGGACAGGTCTTTTACAGCACTGATGTCTGTTACGGCATTATCTCGGATGGAAAGCCAGGTAAGAGACGAAAGGCCGGACAGGGCATCAATATTCCCCTCGATGGAGTTCCCCGACAGATCCAGATAGTAGAGTTTCGAGAGACCGGATAAGGCCGGAAGATCTTCCTTAGTGAGCCTGTTCCTTCGCAGGTCGAGATATTCCAGATTTCCGAGGGCGGACAGTGGCTGAATGTCTTCGATATTGTTGCCGGCCAGGGAGCACTGGGTAAGCCCGGAAAGGCCGGAAAGCGGAGATATATCCTCTATAGCATTCCCTTCAAGCTCGAGCCAGGTTATCTTTGGCAGATCAGAGAGGAAAGAGATATCAAGAAGGCCTGTCTTGGTGAGAGAGAGCTGAGTCAGTGAGGATATGCCTGCTATTTCCTGAACATCTGTAAGATGATTATAGTCCGCATAGAATTCTGTCAGCGGAAGCCCGGAGATCAGAGAACAGTCAGTGAACCCGGTACCCGATACATCCAGAATCGAAAGATTCTTCAGCAGTGCCAAAGACTCAAATGAACGGATCGGATTATCGGCAAGGTAGAGCGCTGTCAGCCCGTTCAGGCCGATAAGAGGTTCTAATTCCGTCACATTGCAGCCGGTGATCGTCAGATTCTGCAGTTTGTCCAGATCGGATACAAAGGAGATATCCGAAACAGGGTTTCCTGAAAGATCAAGATGCTCAAGGCCGGTCAGCGCGGAAAGCGCAGAGGCATCTTCGACGGCATTTCCGGCCAGATCAAGATAGGTAAGGTTGGTCAGCTCCGAAAGGGATGAAATATCTTTGATACCTTTGTCTCTAAGCGACAGGGCAGAGAGCTCATATACGTCGCTTAATAAAATATCCCCCTCCTTTTTCAGGAACTCCTGCATGGCCTCTTTCAGGGCATCATCGCCCCATTCCATCACGTGGTCTGCGATGTCGGATGCTTCAAACGAGGTCTGCGTGGACGAACGTGGGAGAGCCGGCTCCTGCTTTGTGACAGCATAGGCCATAGGAATGATCGCAGAGATTCCCAGAACAGCAGCGAAGAGCCGAAAAGAATACTTTTTGAAACTTTTGCTCTTATAGAAGGGAATATGCGCCGTCTTTCGGGCAAAACGTTCCTCAGCGCCCGGACCCTTTCCTGCAGCATCAAGCGCTTTCGAAAGATCGAGAGCCATTTCTTCGGCAGAAGCGTAGCGCTCTTCCGGGACGAACCGGCAGGCTTTTGCTATGACGGCGGCCAGGGCCGGCCCAGCGTCAGCGGGTGCGGGCAGGTCTTCTCCGGCCATGCGCTGTTCCATGGCGGCAACGCGCTCAGGATAGGAGATGATCTGTTTGTCTACCGGGAGAAAGGGGGCTCGATTTCGGTTTGCCAGACGATAGAGGACGAGACCCAGAGAATAGATATCGGCAGTCTCCGTATACTTTTCATTTTTATAGACTTCCGGCGCCATATAGTTGTAGGTGCCTTTCTGGGAGAGCACAGAGGCAGTGCCCGAGAGCCTGCGGGCAACTCCGAAATCCCCTAGTTTGAAGCCGCCATCGTCTGAGACAAATATATTTTCCGGCTTGACGTCACGGTGCAGGATATGCACTCCGGCGCAGGCCGATAAGGCCCGGCAGATATCAATGCCGAGCCTTATGATATCTTCAGCGGGTAAAGGCTGATGCTCCGCCTGCCAGAACATAAACGGTGTCAGGAGCTCCATGCGGATATAGACATCCCAGCCGATCTCGTTATCGCGCGGAACAATGGCGGAGGCCTGGATACGGACAACGTTTGGGGCCTCTTTTAAGCCTTCCATAAGGCGGGCCTCATCAAGACAGCCCGCCGCGATGTCCCGGAAATAGACCCGGGCGGTCATCTCGTTGTTGCCTTCCGCGAGAAAGGCATCTATCTCGGATTCGTTTCCGGGGACAGGAATAACCTTGATCGCCGCGAATTCAGGTGCAGCGGACCCATCAAACTGAGCTTTGTATACAGTTCCGTAGGATCCTTCTCCGAGCTCTTCAGTCACATGCCAGCCGGGCCATATCTCAGAAAGAGCATTGTTGATTTGCTCGATGTACATACCTTATTCCTCTCTGTAGGAGGTCTCCCAGACGTCTGAAAATGAATCCATCGGATAATCGGTCAGAAGGCACATGACGAGGAAAGCCTCATAGGGGTTTGAAATATTCAAGGGTCCCATGTAACAGGAGGCAAGCAGGTCATTTGTCTCTATGAGGAAGCGGCGATAGCGCAGGTCGGCCAGGACAGACTCGTGCCGCGTAGCGTACAGATAGAATTCAAGCGTGATAAGGTCAGAACGCTCTACGGGCGCCTTGCCCCGGGCGATTGAGGAAATTCGCTGTCGGCTCAGGCGCTTGGAGGAAAAGTTCTTCTTAAGTCTGGAAGCGGACGCAACCGTCAGGTTGCCTCTTTTATCGACAGGGATACCGTTATAGAGAGAGCGTTCAAAATCCGCATCCGTTATATCTTCCGGAGCCGTGCGGCCTTCCGTCTCACCGGATGCCTCCATTTGTTTCAACACCTCTTTTTTTGCTTCACGGAGGAGCTGCGAAAAAGTATCGAAAGCGGTACGGCTGATCGAAAGATCTATATCGGCCGCTTTTAGGCGGGCCAGAAAGGCTAAGAGATCAACGTTTCTGGCGGATCTGGCATTGTTTCGGGCGGCTATCGTACTGTCCAGCCCGGCTCCGAGAGACGGATCCGGCTTGAGAGCTTCATATTGTTTCAGAAAGTGTGCGGCATGCGCAGCACCAAGATGATTCTTAAGGCAGTACCAGAAAATCACCTCACGCGGATCCTTGAAATTAAAATCCTGCTCACGTATGGCTTTTGTGAGAAAATCAGATACATCTTCTGCCGGCATATTCAGGCCGAATCCGAGCAGAAAGACAGCCTCGCGGCTCACGGTATCCTGTGTGAGCCAATTTCGAACCATAGCGGGAAATTTAGTAGAGGTTTCCCGGAATGACTTGGGCGTTCCGGTGTCTCGAAAGGATCCTATTATAATATCACGATAATCCGAAAGAGAGATCGTCTTATAATCACCTGTGAGTTCTGCTTTTTCATATATATAGCGCTTCAGATAATCGGCAAATGATACAGGTTTTATCCTGTTATAGAGATATTCATAGATTACGGCAGCATCACAATCTTCGAATTCTTCCAACCATACGATATCATGGACCTGTGCAGCGGCATTTCTTGTGAAATCAAGAGGGTCGCCGGCTGTAAGATTAAAATCTGTAACTCTTTCTGCCCAGGTTTTTTCCATATATAAGCCTCCCTTTAATGTAATCACGGCATATCGTTTATGTAACACATAATAATCGTGATATTGTCATATCCTCCGCGAGCCAGAGCTTCTGTCAAAAGAGCAGTGACTGCTTCTGACGGAACTTCGATGCCTGAGATCGTTGATACAATGTCCTCTTTTGAAACCATATCTGTCAGTCCGTCTGTGCAGAGGAGGAAAATATCACCCGGCAGAATGCGCTCCTCCTGTTCATACGGAACCAGTTCGCTTTGTCCGCATCCCAGATACCTTGTAAGCTCACGGGTCCCGGTAAAGGGATTCCTGATGATATGGCTCATGGTCATTAACCGGGCAGATTCCTGCCGGATGAGGAAAACAGAGCTGTCACCGAGACTGCATGCGTGTGCAGCAGTATTTTCCAGATATAGAAAAGCGCCCGTTGTGCCGGAATCCGTACCTGATGAACTGTCGGAAATCTTTTGATCCAGCAGTCGGAAAACCTGTTCACCGCTGGAGCCGATTACCGAGTCTTTTCTGAGGGAAGACGCGGCAAGAAAAGAAGCCCTTCCTCCGCCGGTTAAGCCGCCCATCCCGTCAAAGACGGCGAATACGGGGTGAGCCGATAATTTAAGAGATCCTTCGATTACAGGTGTGTTTTTGTGATTCTCTGGTAAAAAGATTCCGTCGCACCAGAGATTATCTTCATTATATGCTCGGATATGGCCTGTGTGGCTGCCCCAGGCATAGCGTACTGTTTTTGTCATGAACGCACTCCCTTCAGGTAAAGGATACCATAGGAAGAGCGTGGTATGTAAAAAACAATTTTCTTCAGTATAGCACAGATATGTTAATGGGATCGGGCCATGGGCGTATATTATCGAAATTTGTTGGATATATTTTAGAATTTGCTGGTGGGTATGGCTTGTATCCAGGTGTGTTATCGTCATAACAACATTAGTTATAACCAGATTAAAGAAAAGAAACTAGATGGAAACATGAATGGAGGGAATGTGATGAAGAATGTTCTGGAAAGGCCGGTCAATGTTTCATTGGCCGGCCGCTCATTTTTATACTGCCTTGCTGCGGCATGTTTGTGCCGCAGGCCCTTTTGAGGATACAGGGATCAGGAGGCGAACTTTATTTTTTCAGCGCAAGACCGTCCTTGAAGGCATTCCCGACCCGCTCCGTGACCTTGTAATAGCCGTGGGTATACGGATCAAAGGCGATGGCGTTGACCAGCGACATGTCAAGCTTGCCGTCGACCATGACGCTGCTGTCCGCGGTGACATTGACGACCTTTCCGATCACGCCGCAGCCGTATTCGCCCGCCTGATACTCGATGAATTTGCACTCGAGGCACAGCGGAAACTCGTTAATGACAGGTGCATCCACGGTTTCGGCTTTGCTTGCGGTAAGGCCGCTTTTTGCGAACTTGTCGGGTGTGTTGTTGCCGGAGGCAATGCCGAAATAGTCGGCCTCGACCATGTGGGCCGCGTCGGCGATGCTTACCGTGAAGGCCCCTCTGGCCTTGATGTTCTTGACCGTCTTGTGGGATTCGGTGAGATTCAGGGCGACCGTGTCGCGCTCCTGCATCGTGCCCCAGGCGGCGTTCATCACGTTCACGCTGCCGTCCTCGTTGTAGGTTGCGATCATCAGCACCGGCATCGGGAATATTCCTTCTGTGATTTTCAGTTTTTCTCTCATGGCAGTCTCCTAATTATTGTGATTGATTGACAGGAACAATTGTCCTGCCTATAATTATAGCCAAAATCAGAAAATAAACAAGTGCGGCTTGCGTGAACATTAAGGAGATGTAACCGTTGAAAGAACCCAGATATTCCGATAAATACCCTCTGAAGACTGGAAAGAAGCTGCTGCTCATATTGTGCTTTTCGGCGGGAGTGGTATTGTCCGGCGTTTCGCTGGCTTTCTGCTTCCGGTACGCAGACAGGCTGATGTATTACCATCCGGCCGGATCCGACCTGGTGCTGAAGGGGCTTTCTGTGCTTGCGGCCGCGGCGGTTTGCCTTTCCGTGTCTTTGTGCTCGCTTTTCATTTTACTTAAGGACTATAAATACGGTGTTCTGAAGAAAACAAAAAGATGGTACACGGATAAAATGCTCACGACCCTTGTCCCGGTCCTCATCATGACGGCAATCACGTTTCTCTCCTTTGGGGAAGATGCGCGTGGAAGGATGACGTTTTTGACTGCCGGTTTCATTATGCTCCCCCTGACAGGTGCATTGGTGACACCGAATGTCGTCGGCTATGCCTTAAAGGACATGAAGGGGTGGAAGGACCGGATCTTCAGGAAAAACGGCAACCTTCACAAGTTTGCGGACGACGATGATTTTTACCACGTGAAGAGCCCGGTATCGTTTGAGCGAAGGCTGTATCTTGCCGTCTTTCGGGATGAGATACTCAATATAGGCACGGTGATTTTTGTTGTTATCGGCGTGATGATTATTGCGTTCTTTGCGATCGCAACAGACGGTGCCGGCGGTCACAGCGGGGATATCATCGGAGCGATCTTTCATGCAAAGGCCGAGAGGATGGTGGGCGTGTTCGGAATCGCACTGCTTATGCTCATTACGTTCGGGATACCGGTTATGGCCTACTACATAACAAATATGGTCTTTAAACTGAGAGTGGTCCGCCGCCATGACTATATCGCCTACCACGCGGTTGTATCCGGGGTTGACAACTACAAGCTGAGAATCAATCATCACTCGGGCAGATGGTATAAATATGATTACTGTTCCTGTGTCGGCATCCGGCCGAAGGATGTACATAATGAAAGAGCGACGCTGATCTTTGTCCCGGATGATCTGCTTCTGTTTCCCGATAAGAATCAATAAACAGACGGACGGCAGGTGTCTGGACTATGATCCCGAGACCGAGGGGAGCGGCCTGGACCGCCGGCCGGTCTATGATATTGACGGCAGAGTCCAGGAGGAGAAGCTCTCCAGTTACCTGTGCGTGTACAGTACCGGGACGGGCAGTCTCCTGTATGAGAAGAAGGTGCCTCTCTGCTGGATCACCCACGTCCAGTTCAATCCGGTCGACCCGGAGATCATTATGTTCAATCATGAGTGGTCGAGCTTTGACTGCGGGATCCGAAGGATCTGGCTGTATGATCACCGGAAGGATGAGATTCGGCGCGTCCGCACGGAGGGAAATGACACCCTCGGAGGCGCGCGCGGCTTCGCAAGAAAGAGAGGCGACTGGCTGGGACAGGATGCGCACCCGCACCCGATTTATGCGCATTCGGGGAGGAAGATATTCTTCAACAGCAGGGGCAGCCGGTATGTTAAGGTTTATGCGGCGGAGGTATGAAAAAAGGACGCTTCCGGGTTATCCCCGGAGGCGTCCTTTTTTCAAGGTGCTCATATTAAGGAAAGCTGTGGAAGACCTGCATTAAGCCCAGATGAACCAGAAGTACAGATACCCGGTCAGCACGGCCGCGAAGGTGTAGGGGATGCCGATCCGCATGAACTCTCCGAAGGACACCCGGTAGCCTTCCTTTCTGAGCAGGCCGACAGCCGCGATATTGGCGGACGCACCGATGGGGGTGATGTTGCCGCCCAGCGTGGCTCCGGACAGAAGGCCGAAGGGCAGGATGCCCGAAACGAGAAAGATCGCAGCGGTTACAAGCGCATAACAGGGCCTGTACTTGGGCTTTGCGATCATGAGGACATACATCAAAACAAACAGGACTAATGCGGGGATCTTCATACGGTGCCTCCAAACTATTTTTCTGCTGCCGGGCGGAAAACAAAAAAAGACTTTCACCACAACAAAAGCTGTGGTAAAAGTCTTGCTGCTTCGAACATATTCCGGGGATACTTCCCGTACTGACGAAATAGGCTGCGCCTCCGCGCCAGCTACTCCCTGATACCAGTAACTACATATAACACAAAATATATTGCAAGTCAAGGATTGTGGAGAAAGCGTTCATGTTTTATTATAATAACAGGCAAAAATAAGGGGGAAAATGATTTGAAAAAAGTATTGGCGGCAATGATGGCCGTATTCATGATGTGCACTGTGCTGAGCGCCTGCGATTCTGCTCCGGCCCAAACGGAGAGCAGTCCGGAGGCTCAGGCGGAGTCTTCCGGGTTCATAGACAATCCCCGGGTCAGCTATCTCGGACCTGCCGGGACCTATACGGAGGAGGCGGCGCAGTTTTTCTTCTCGGACGGAACCTTTCAGCCGAAAGAGACGGTTCCGGACGCAATCGCGGATGTCAGCGCCGGCTATGCGGATTACGCGGTGATCCCGCAGGAAAATACGCTCGGCGGCGCCGTGGTCAACTATGTGGACGCGCTGCTTGCGCAGGAAGGTGTCTATGTGGTCGGGGAAGTGATCCTTCCGATCAGCCAGACGCTGATGGGCGTGCCGGGGGCCTCGCTGAAGGATATTAAGACTGTCTGCTCCCATGTACAGGGAATCACGCAGAGCGCCGAGTGGCGGAAGGAGCACCTTCCGAACGCGGTCACGCAGGAGATGGCCAGCACGGCAGCGGCCGCCAGCTATGTGGCGGAGACCGGAGACAAGACGATTGCCGCAGTGGCTGCTCCCGGGGCGGCAGAGCTGTATGGCCTGACCGTGCTTGCGGAGAACGTACAGATCACGGACACAAACAAAACCCGTTTTTACGTGCTGGCACCCGCGATGCTGCAGGAAGACGGGGGCGAGACGCATGCCGTGCTGGCGGCGACCTGCGAAGCCAACCGGATCGATGATATCATCGTGGAGATTCACAATACCGGGGCTGAGCTTGTGACCATCCATGACCGGCCTGAGGGAAGTATGCTCGGCAAATACAACTACATCATCGAGGTGGAGAACAAGAACGGGGTTACCGACAAGCTTCTTGAGAAATTGGGAGCGATCGAGGATGTGCGGATTCTGGGAAGATTCAGAGTTGCGGAAAAGCAGACTGAATCGCATACAGGGTAAGATATGCATAAACCGCCATGGAAGCAAGAAACTCCATGGCGGTTTTCATTTTCAGGAAAGCTTTCCTTCGGAAAGAATCTCCGGATGTTTCCAGCTGGTAATGTTCTGGTGGCCGGCACTCAGCGCACCGTCAACGGGAATCGCTGCACCTGTGATGTAGCGAGCCATATCAGAGGCCAGGAAGAGTGCTAAATACGCGCATTCGCGGGGATCACCCATTCTGCCGGCAGGGCAGTCTTTGGCGAAGAAGGTCAAAGCCGCATCAGGCGCATCCCCGAAAATACTGGTCTTCGTGTAACCCGGACAGATCGCATTTACTGTTATGCCGTACTGGGCGTAGTCAAGAGCGGAAGCCCTGGTCATTCCAACCACGCCGAACTTTGTGGCGGTGTACAGCGCCTGTCCTCTCTGCGGCATAAGACCCGCGATGGAGGCTACATTGATCAGAAAACCGCCTTCGCTGCCCGAGCGAAGAATTGCTTCAGCTGCGTATTTCATTCCCGCAAAGACACCTTTGCTGTTCAGAGCAAAGATATGGTCATAGTCCTCATCCGTATATTCGTGCAGCGGAGTGCCGCCGAGTCCGATTCCCGCATTGCTCACCATTCCGTCCAGACGGCCGTAATGCTCTACAGCTTTTTGTACGAGCCTTTTGATCTGCCCGGCATCGCTGCAGTCGGTCTGCACAAATATGGCATCACCGCCTGCGGATACGATGGAGTCGGCAACCGCCTGACCCTGTTCCGTGCTTCTCGCGGCGCAGACGACTTTCATGCCGTGTTCACCGTATACTCTGGCAATGGCCTCTCCGATACCGCGGCTTGCTCCTGTGACAATCACTACTTTTCCTGCAACACTTGAAAAATCCATGGTATTACCTCCTTATCCGAAACTGTTTATCTGCTGAGTTCATTTTATATGCCCGTGAAAAAATGTACAGTATCAGCTTTTTCATTGCGTCAAATAACTTTACAGTTGTATAATCAGTGTAAGGTATGATCGGTGAGGAGAAAAAACGTGGCAGATGATGTAAGGACCAGAGTGACAAAACAGCTTCTGAAAGAGGCTTTAAAAAACGAAATTGAGAAAAAAACAATTGATCGGATTACCGTCAGGGCTATCTGCGAGGCCGCACATGTCTCCAGGCCTACGTTTTATACCTATTATCAGGATATTTTTGAACTGTATCTGGACTGCGAAAGGGATCTTATCGGGGAACTGGGACTTCCGCAGAACATGGAAAAACTCTTCAGTCCGGATGAGTCCGAACAGATTATTCTCCGTATACTGGACCATGTAGATCACAACGACAGAATTTACAAAACATTCTTTCAGAAATATAATCCTTATATCGCAAGGAATGTTCTGGGACCGATTATCCGGGATGTCTCCCGGACGCTGGCAGGAACAGGGCGGTTTGCGTCCTCTGAGGAGGCGGATATTTTTATTTTGTATCACACCTCCGGCCTGATGGTGTCAATCGGCCGCTGGCTGAGTGAGGACAGGAGACGCCGCATGGATAAAAAGACCTATGCGGCTGTTCTGGCCGGATTTGTATCATTGGATAAAGAGGGAATGATAAAGCGGAAAACGCAGACAGAAGATGGTTCAAAACAATGAGGAAGTGCCGGCGGCAGAAAGATATAATATTTATCATAAAAGGAGGAAAATGAAATGCTTACACTTCACCACGTTGCGATCGCCACGAAAGAGTTTGAAAAATATGTGGAGCTGTTCGAAAAAATGGGGATGAGCGTACGCCGTACCGCAGGGGAGAAGCCGAAAAGGCAGCTCTGGTTTCATGAGGGGATCCAGATCAATGAGCTCCCGGAGACCGAGGCCGAAGACCGGATCGATCACATCGCCCTTGGAACGGATGAGTTCGAGGGGACGATGGGGAAGGCTTTTGAGAACGGGTGCACACCGGTCGAACAGAAGGATCACTGGTTTTATCTTCCGGACGGAATCAAGGTAGAGATCATGAAGAAATGAACTGCTGATGCAATGGTAAAGTAAAGGACCCGCCGGTGGCGGGTCCTTTACTTTATTTCAGATCATCCCTAATCAGCTTATCTCGTACTCTTATCTGGTCGATCCAGTGAGGGCCGTTCTCGTACATCTCTGCGAGCTCGGCGAGGGCGGAGGGCACGTCGATCCTCTGTGGACATGCGTGCATGCACTGGCCGCAGCCGATGCAGGCGGCCGGACGCTTCTCATTCGGCAGCGCATCGATGCGCATGGAGGGCGTCATGCCGGGGGCGAACTTGTAGTCGTTGTAGCAGGCGAGGAGATAAGGAATGTCCAGTTCCATCGGACATCCGTCGCAGCAGTAGCGGCAGGCAGTGCAGGGGACGCCTTTCTTGAGGCTCTCCGCGATGTCGAAAAGAGTGCTGCGCTCCGCATCGGTCAGAGGCCACTCATTGCGGAAGGTGTTAAGGTTATCCTCCACCTGAAAAACCTCGTTCATGCCGGAGAGGACGACCGTGACACCCGGAAGCTCCTGAAGGAAACGGAAGGCGTAGGAGGCATCGCTCGGCTTTTCGCCTGTCTGACCGGACTCCTGATGGAGCTTCAGGAGTTTTGCGGACTCGGATTCGGGGAGCACTGCGAGCTTGCCGCCGCGGCAGGGCTCCATGACCCAGACGCCGAGACCGTGGTTAACGATGATCTCATATTTTTTCTTTGCATCCTGCAAAGTCCAGTCGAGGTAGTTGAGCTGAATCTGGACAAAATCAAATACCCCCTCATACTTTGTGAGGAAGCTCTCCAGAAGATCAGGGCCTCCGTGGAAGGAGAAGCCGAGGTGGCGGATCTTTCCTTCCTCCTTCATCTTCAGGATATCCGGAATAATGTGGTATTCCTCGCTCTCATAGATCTTTACGGACCACTCGGTGATGTTGTGGAAGAGGTAGAAATCGAAATAGTCGGTTCTGCATTTTTTGAGCGAGAGATTGAAGAGCGCAATATTGTCGACAGGGGCACTCAGGGAATGTCCCGGGAACTTGTCGGCGATATAGTAGCTGTCCCGGGGATAGCGGGAGAGCGCTTCCGCCATCGCGAGCTCCGACTTTCCGCCGAGGTAGGGGTAGGCGGTGTCGAAATAGTTCACGCCCTCCCGGATCGCCAGGTCGAACATGGCGTTTACCTTCTCCTGATCGATCTCTCCCGTGGCGGGGTCCGCGGCAAAGCGCATGCAGCCGAAGCCGAGCTTTGATATTTTTAAATCTTTAAAATTACTGTAAATCATGGGTACACTCCTTCTTGAAAGCGCTGATGATAGCTTTACTGAAGCCGGCTGATTATGAAATGGAACGAGTCTGTTCTCCTATAATTGTATACCAAATCGGCTGTATATGCAAATATGGGATGAAAAAATCAGAGACTGTGTTATAATACGGCTGAAATCTGAACATATTCAAGGAGCGGTTATGAATCAGAAGGAGAGAATGCTTGCGGGACTTCCGTACAAGGCCTGGCTGGATGGTCTGGCGGAAGAGAGACTTGAAAACAAGAAGAGAGTGTTCCGTTTCAACAATATGGAGCCGGATAGATTTGAGGAGAAGATTAAGCTGATAAAGGAAATCTTCGGCAAAACGGGGGAAAATGTCTTTGTCGAGGCGCCGTTCCACTGCGACTACGGGTACAACATAGAAGTCGGAGAAAACTTTTTTGCAAATTACAACCTCACGATCCTGGATGTCGGCAAGGTGAAGATTGGGGCCAACGCACAGATCGCTCCAAACGTATCGATCTACACGGCGGGCCACCCCGTGCACCCGGAGTCGCGCAATACCGGCTACGAGTACGGTATTCCGATCACGATCGGGGACAATGTGTGGATCGGCGGGAGTGTTACCATTTTACCGGGAGTCACGATCGGAAATAACGTGGTGATCGGTGCGGGGAGTGTTGTCACCAGGGATCTGCCGGATAATGTGATCGCTGCGGGGAATCCCTGCAGGGTTATAAGGACGATCACGGAAGAGGACAGAGACTTTTATTATCGGGATCGGATATTTGACGTTGACGATTACAAGTGAATCCTTAAAAGCAAGAGAAAGACCCCTGACGGGGCCTTTCTTTTATTTTCGAATTATTCTTCTGCCTTGACAAGCTCCGGATGAAGCTCGCCTTCGCTCTTGGCGACGACAACCGCGACAGCGGCATCACCGACGATGTTCGGGATAACGCGGGCCATGTTCAGGATTCGGTCGATACCTGCGAGGAGGGCGATGGTCTCAAGCGGAAGATTGACCGCATTGAGGACGATTGTCAGCATGACGAGGCCGGAGCCCGGGATGCCTGCCGTTCCGATGGAGGCGAGGACGGCCGTGACCATGACCATGACCTGCTGGGCAACGGTCAGATGGATGCCGAAGACCTGGGAGGCGAAGACGACAGCGACTGCCTCGTAGATGGCGGTTCCGTTCATGTTCATGACAGCGCCGAAGGGGATAACGAAGTCTGCGATCTTGTCGCTGACACCGAGGTTCTTGGTGCACTTGAGGTTCAGCGGGATCGTTGCAACGCTGGAGCAGGTGGCGAATACGAAGAGGATCGCTTCCTTCATGGTCTTGAAGAACTTGACCGGGCTGATGCCGCCGTAGACACCGGCCATCAGGCCGCCCTGGACGAAGATCGTGAACAGGAAGCAGGTGAGGTAGCAGGCGCCGATCGTCTTGATGTAGGGAAGCATGACCTCCATGCCGTACTTGCCGACGATATCAGCCATGAGGCCGAAGACGCCGAACGGTGTGAACTCGAGGACGATGTTCGTGATCTCTTTCCAAGCCTCAGTCCATGCGCGGAAGAAGTCGAGGACGGGAGCGCCTTTGTCGCCGAGCTTGATGAGCGCGAAGCCGAGAAGCAGAGCGAAGAAGATGATCTGCAGCAGGTTCTGTGTGCTAAGAGCGTTGAACGGGTTCGTCGGGATGATGTTCATGAGTGTGTCGGCAACGCTCGGGATCTCTTTTGCATCGTAAGGGGTGGTGGACTCCATGACGAAGCCTGCACCGATCTGCATGACGTTGCAGAGGACAAGGCCGATTGCGACGGCGACTGCTGTGCCGGCGAGGAAGAGCACGAGGGTCTTTCCGCCGATCTTACCGAGTGTCTTGAAATCCTTGACGTCGGCAGCGGCGCAGATGAGGAGTCCGAGGACCAGCGGTGCGACGACCATGGTCAGAAGACGGGTGAGGATCGTTCCGAGGAAAGCGACGGCGCTGGCTTTCTCACCGAGGATGAAACCTGCAACGATACCGAGTGCAAAACCGATCATGATTCTGGTGAACAGGCTTAAGCTGTTCCATTTCTTAATAGGATTCATTGTTTGTCCCTCCCACATTATTTTCTTTTATTTATACAAATCTGCAGACATGATCGACGGCGATGTCCGAGAAGCCGTAGGCTTCAGCCTTTGTCATCTTGCCGTTGCAGATATCTTCGATCGTGCTGACCATCTCTCTACCCATCTGCTGATAGGTCTTCTCGCCGCGGACGATCGGGCTTAAATCGATGTCCATGTTGTCTTCCATCCAGGCGTAGGTTCTGCCGTTGGCGGTGACTTTGAGAACCGGAACGATGGCATTGCCGGTCGGTGTGCCGCGGCCTGTGGTGAAGATGACCGCCTGGCAGCCTGCCGCTACCATGGAAGTCACGGAAGAGATGTCGTAGCCGGCGGTATCCATGACGATCGCGCCTTTCTTTGTCGGGCGAGCTGCCTGCTCGAGAACTTCGTTGATCGGCCGTGTGCCGCCCTTGCGGATGCAGCCGAGGCTCTTCTCGTCGAGGGTGGAGAGTCCGCCTGCCTTGTTGCCCGGGGTCGGCTGTCCGGCTCTGCAGTCCTGGCCTGCCGCCTCAAGATGCTCCTCATAAGCCTTGCAGACTTCGATGATCTGGTTCTGGATCTCGGGGGTTGCGGCTCTCTTGGCGAGAACGTGCTCGCCGCCGATCCACTCGATGGACTCGCTCATCATGGATGTCGCACCCATGTCGACGAGGATGTCGCTCAGTTCACCGACGGCCGGGTTGCTGGCGATGCCGGAGGTTGCGTCGGAGCCGCCGCACTCGATGCCGAGGAAGAACTCGGAGGCGTCGAACCACTCCTTGGGCTGCATCGCAGCTTCCGCAGCCATGTCTCTCGCCGCGCGGACCGCCTTTTCGATGGTCTTGAGCGTGCCGCCTTCCTCCTGAATGCCGAAGGATACGACCGGCTTGCTGGTCATGGACTGGATCTTTTCTCTAAGCTTTTTGTGGGGAACCGTCTCACAGCCGAGGCCGATGATGACCACGCCGTAGACGTTCGGATTACATGCAAAGCCCGTGAGGACTTTCTGGCTCATGGCGGTGTTCGCTGCGACGTCCGAGCAGCCCGTGTTGAAGACGATGTTCACGGCACCGCGGACCTGGCTTGCCACAATCCGGCTGCTCTCGCTGCCGCAGGCGCAGGTCGGAAGGATCAGCACGTGGTTGCGGATGCCGGGTCTTCCTTCAGCTCTTCTGTAGCCGAGGAACTTGAAAGCCTTGAGATCCGGAGCGCCTTCGGACTGCTTTGCGCACATCTTGAATTCGGGACCTGCCATCTCGCTGTCGTAATCTCTGGGGACGCTGAACAGGTTGTGATGGGCGACCCAGTGGCCTTTTGCAATCGCTTCGGATGTGTGACCGAGGCTCTCATCGTACTTGATGATCTCGCCGTCCTTCGGAATGTCCGTGATGGCGATCTTGTGGCAGTAGGGGATGTCTTCCTCGGCTGTAAGCGACAGGATCTCGTCTCCCTTGCGGTAGGTGACTGTGGAACCCTTCGGTACATCCACTACGCAGGTTACGACGTTATCGGTTAATCCCATGAGCAGTGCATTGATTTCCATGATTTCCTTCTTCCCGAGCGTGAGCTCTTTGTGCTTGTTTATTGGTTCTATCGTTTATTTCCGGCCGGTGTTTTTTGTTAAGACAACTATACCATCTGCCTTTGATAAATGGAAATTTATAATAATTATAGAACCATCAATGTAATTGATATTATGCCGGATTTGGTGTATACTGATTGAAAATGAAAACAGTGCGAGGTGCCTTACATGCAGCAGGAAATGGAATACATCTATGAAGTCTACAGGGAGAAGAATTTTACCAGAGCGGCGGAGAATCTCTTTATCACCCAGCCGGCGCTCAGCATGGCGATCCAGAAAGCGGAGGATCGTATCGGGATACCGATCTTTGACAGGAGCACAAGGCCGATCTCACTGACCGATGCGGGGGAGGCCTACATAGATTATATCGAATCGGCCCGGCATCTCGATGCGGAGTTCGACCGGCAGATCCGGGACATCAAGGAGCTCGATGCGGGCAGGATCGTGATCGGCGGTTCCCATTACTTAAATGCCTATATACTGCCCGAGATACTGGCAGGATTCATAGAAAAATATCCGAAAGTGGAAATTGAACTTAAGGAGGCGAGTTCCGCGGAACTCGCCGAGAAGCTGCGCAGGCAGGAGATCGACATGACGTTCAACTGCAGCCCCGAGTTCATACAGGACTTTCCGAGGTATCCGGCCTTTAAGGATACGGTGCTGCTTGCGGTGCCGAAGGCGCTGGATCCTCTCGCGGAGAAGGGGATGCACCTGAGTGCGGAGCAGGTCATGGCGGGAAGGCACCTGGCGGAGGACTGTCCCTGCATTTCCCTGAGCGAGTTCCGGGAAATTCCCTTTATACTGTTGTCGAAAGGAAACAATCTGTATGACAGGAGCCTGCGGATGTTCAGGGAAGCGGATTTTGAGCCGCAGACCCGAATGAAGCTGTCGCAGCTTGTGACCGCTTTTCGTTTTGCGGAAGCAGGAATCGGAGCGACGTTTGTGAGCGACCGGCTTATGACTGCGCCGGCGAAAAAACTGCATTTTTATAAGATCAGCTCGGATATCTCGGAGAGGCAGTTCTACATACTGCTGCCGAAGAGAAAATATGTGTCCGTGGCGGCGAGACGATTTATCGAATATTTTACGGCTGCGGACGCGCGCATTGTCCGGAAAATGTTGCAATGTGACTGAAACCGGACTATTATATAGAAGGCAGCTCATACATATATTACAAATGCCAGAAAGGAACTTTTAAAATGAGTGAGAAACCCATGGATGCTTGCATCGAGAAGGGACCCATCACCGATGAGCTCCTCGAGAAAATGAATGCCTGGTTCCGCGCGGCGAACTACCTGTCTGCCGGCCAGCTCTATCTCCTGGAGAACCCGCTTCTCAAAAAGCCTCTGACCATCGACATGGTCAAGAAGAAGATCGTCGGCCACTGGGGCACCGTACCCGGCCAGAACTTCGTCTACACGCACTTAAACCGTGTGATCAAGCGCTATGATCTTGACATGATCCTTCTTTCCGGTCCGGGCCACGGCGGAAACTTCTTTATCGCCAACACCTACATGGAAGGCTCCTACAGCGAGGTCTATCCGAACATCAGCGAGGATGAATCCGGCATGCAGAAGCTCTTCAAGCAGTTCTCCTTCCCGGGCGGCGTGCCCAGCCACTGCGCACCGGAGACGCCCGGCTCGATCAACGAGGGCGGTGAGCTCGGTTATTCGATCGCCCATGGCTTCGGAGCTGTCTTTGACAACCCGACCCTGATCGCGGCCGTGACGGTCGGCGACGGCGAGGCTGAGACAGGCCCGCTGGCCACTTCCTGGCAGAGCAACAAGTTCCTGAACCCGATCACCGACGGCGCGGTTCTGCCGATCCTGCACCTGAACGGCTACAAGATCGCGAATCCGACCATTTTCGCTCGCATGTCCCGTCAGGAGATCACCGACTTCTTCCACGGCTGCGGCTGGGAGCCTCACTTTGTCGAGGGCGACGATCCCATGACCATGCACCGCAAGATGGCGGAGACTATGGATGAGGTGATCGAGAAGATCCAGGCGATCCAGAAGAACGCCCGTGAAAATAACGACTCCACCCGTCCGGTATGGCCGATGATCGTCCTTCGCACCCCGAAGGGCTGGACAGGCCCGAAATTCGTCGACGGACAGCGCGTGGAGGGCTACTGGAGAGCTCACCAGGTTCCGATCATGATGGACAAGCCGGAAGAGCACCTGAAGGTCCTCGAGGACTGGCTCAAGAGCTATCATGCCGAGGAACTCTTCGATGAGAACGGCAGACTGCTTCCGGAAATCAAGGCTCTGGCCCCGGTCGGCGATGCCCGCCTCGGCGCAAACCCGCACGCAAACGGCGGCAAGCTTCTGCGCGACCTCCGCATGCCGGATTTCCGCAAGTATGCGGTGGAAGTGACCGAGCACGGCGGCAAGGACGGCCAGGATATGACCGAGCTCGGCAAGTTCGTCAGAGACATCTTCAAACTCAATGAGGATGCGAGAAACTTCCGTATCTTCGGACCGGATGAGACGACATCGAACCGCCTGAATGCGGTATTCGAGACGGAGAACCGCGACTGGAACGCCGAGACGCTGGATATCGATGATCATCTGGCAGCCGACGGCCGCGTCATGGACTCCATGCTCTCCGAGCATATGTGCGAAGGCTGGCTTGAAGGCTACCTGCTGACCGGCCGCCACGGGTTCTTCGCGACCTACGAGGCATTTGCCCGCATCATCGACTCGATGGCTGCCCAGCACGCAAAATGGCTCAAGGTCTGCAACCAGCTGCCCTGGAGAGAGGAGATCTCCTCCCTCAACCTGATCATGGCTTCCACAGTCTGGCAGCAGGACCACAACGGTTTCACGCACCAGGATCCGGGCTTTATGGACCACATCGCCAACAAGAAGGCAGACGTCGTCCGCCTGTATCTGCCGCCGGATGCAAACTGCCTGCTCTCGACCTTCGATCACTGCATCCGCAGCCGCAACTACGTCAACGTGATCGTAGCTTCGAAGCATCCGCGCCCGCAGTGGCTGACTATGCCGGAGGCAATCCAGCACTGCACGCAGGGCATCGGCATCTGGGACTGGGCATCCAACGACCAGGGTGCTGAGCCGGACATCGTCTTCGCGTGTGCCGGTGAAACACCGACGCTGGAGGCGCTGGCAGCGGTTTCCATTTTAAATGAGGAACTCCCGGATGTGAAGATTCGCTTCATCAACGTGGTCGACCTCTTCAAGCTGCAGCCGCGCAGCGAGCATCCGCACGGCCTGTCCGATGCGGACTACGACCTGCTCTTCACGAAGGACAAGCCGGTCATCTTCGCGTTCCACGGCTACACCAGCCTGGTCCACGAGCTGACCTACCGCCGTCACAACAACCGTATGATGCACGTCCGCGGCTACAAGGAGGAGGGCACCATCACGACTCCGTTCGACGTCCGCGTCCAGAACGACATCGACCGTTTCCATCTGGTCATCGAGGCTCTCCGCTACCTGCCGCAGCTCGGCAACCGCGGGGCTTACCTCTACCAGAAGATGCGCAACAAGCTGGTTGAGCACAAGCAGTACATTCACGAGTACGGCATGGACCTTCCGGAGGTTGCAGGCTGGAAGTGGGAGCGCTGAGACAGCGAGTTGATGAAAACCCCTTGAATTGAATCAGTACAGGGCGTATGTGTATCGTACGTCCTGTATTGTGTTATGTTATATGTTCATATGACAGTTCACTATGAGAAAGACGGATCGGTTAAATGAGCCAGAAAATATCTATTATAGTACCTTGTTACAATGAAGAGGAGTCGATTCCGGTATTTTATGAGAAAACCTCGAAGATACTTGAAGGAATGGATGTCGATTATGAGATCTGTTTCGTCAACGACGGCTCGGGCGACGGGACACAGAGAATCTTAAAAGAGCTCAGTGAGAAAAATGAAAAAATAAAATATATTTCTTTTTCAAGAAATTTCGGTAAGGAAGCGGCACTGTATGCGGGCTTTTGCAACGTAAGCGGAGATTATATTGCCGTCATGGATGCCGATTTACAGGATCCGCCGGATCTGCTGCCGGAAATGCTGGCCTTGCTCAGGACCGATCAATATGACTGTGTTGCGACAAGGCGGGCTGACAGGAACGGAGAGCCTCCGGTGCGGTCATGGTTCGCAAAAAAATTCTATACATTGATCAGTAAGATCTCAGACACGGAAATTGTCGACGGCGCCCGTGATTTCAGACTGATGAAGCGGGAGATGGCAGACGTGATCGTCGCCATGGGAGAGAGAAATCGATTCTCAAAAGGCATATTCGGATGGATCGGATTCCGGACATACTGGCTCTCTTATGAAAATGTAGAGCGCTCTGCCGGAACAACAAAATGGAATTTCTGGGGTCTGTTTAAATACGCGATAGACGGAATTATCAACTTTTCAGAGGTTCCGCTCAGCATGGCTTCCTGGATGGGAATTGCGATAACCGGGATGGACTTTTTGTTTCTCGTGTTTATTGTGGTTCGAAAATTACTGTTCGGAGATCCGGTTGACGGCTGGGCGTCGACTATATGCATTATCGGTTTTATAGGCGGTATTCAGCTGTTCTGCATGGGCATCATGGGGCAGTATATCGCAAAGACTTATACGGAGACGAAGAAGAGACCTCACTATATTATTTCCGATTCGAATATGGAGGTTGAAAAGATAAAATAAAAGTATAATGCAGGACATTTTATGCCTGCGTGAAAGGAGAATCATCTTGGAAAAAGGAAACAGCAGGAAAAAGAGGATTTTAGAGCAGATTCTCTATACGCTTCTGTTTATCTTCAGTGCGGCTTTTATATTTTTTCTTGTTTATCGTGTGGCTCGTCAGGTTCCGTTTCACTCGGATGATTACAGCTATTTTATGCAAGGGTTATCATTAAAGGCACATATTGATCATTATATGAGGTGGAGCGGGAGATTTATAACCGATTATACGTCATCAATCCTTCTGAATCTTTTCGAAAAGCCGGTATATATGGCGATTAATTCGTTTGTTCTGATGATAATAATGGTCATCATTACCCTGCTTCCCAACATTGTCAGAGGGAAAAGGCTGATTGGAAAAGGCTCTGCACTGGTGCTGTGGGTGGTCTTCATACTGTACTGGATTGCGAATCCGAATCTTGGACAGACCAGTCTCTGGTTGGTCGGATCTGCAAATTATCTCTGGACACTTATGTGGGCCGGGTTTTATTTCTCATATTTTCTTTTCCTGTTAAATACAGACAAAAAGATGAATATTGGGCGGGCTGTTCTTCTTTTCGCGTTGGGAATCTTTGCCGGCCTCACAAATGAATCGCTGGGAATCATGGTTGTCCTCTTCTCGGTGAGTATGTTTTTCTTCTATTGGAGAGGGAAAATGCCTGCGTTGTGCGTAGGACTGATTTCTACCTGTATAGGATATGCGTTCGTGTATTTTGCACCTGGAAATCAATCTCGCCTGCAAAATGATGCGTTCATCCGGTGGAGAGAGCTGTCGCCGGTTGACAAGATATTTGAACATGTTTACAATCGCATGCCTGCAGCATTAGGCGGATTTTACCTGGTATACCTTGCATTCATCGTGATTCTTCTGGCTGCTTTATGGAGGCAGAGAGAAAGAGAAGAGAATGATAAAGTACTTGGCCTATCCTTTGTTTATATTGTGCTGTCGGTTGGCTCGATAGCCGCATTTGTGGCTTCCCCGAGTATGCCGGCGCGAAGTGAAAATACAGGTCTGTATTTTGCATTGCTGGCACTGGCATTTATAGCAAATATTCTGGTTGACAGGGATAAAGCGGTGGGGATGCTTTCTCTTTCCGGGATTGCGGTGATCTGTGGGATTTATTTCATTTTCAGCTATTCCTTTGTTTCATATGCCTATGCGCAGACTAAGATTCAGGCGAATCTCCGGGAAGAGATGATTGAAAAGGCAAAGGCGGGCGGCGAGGATACAGTCACTATTCCGGACTGGTATTTTACACGCCTTTCGAAAGATACTGATAAGTTTGATACATTCCGATCGATGGCAATGTCTGCCTACTACGAGATACCCAATATTGAATGGAAAGGAATAGACTTCAACTACGCTGTCATCAGGAATACAGAGCCCATCGCTGTCAACAAGAAGCTCAAGGACGGACTGACTCTTACGAACGTTTATGTGAAGCTTAATGCGCCATATGAGCAGACGGTCGCCTTTGAGTTTGACAAGCCCCTCTCAGACTACAGTCAGGACGGAGACGAGGTGTTGTTCATTCATCTGAATATTGATGGGATGGATGAATGCCGTTATTTTGATCTCAATGTAAACGAGGGAGTCAAAATAGGGGATAAGTATTATTACGGACGCACGAGACTGACCCCGAGACTGGATAAACTGCGCTCGATTGATTATGGGTTTTTTAATCCCTCAAAAGGAACTAATACCGCAGAATATACGCTCGATTACAGGAAATAAAGTCTTGGCGGTCAAACCGCCCTCACCTCATCCTCACCGACCAGGGCTAACGTGATGAGAAACGCCATCACAATGGAAATGAAAAGCCCGACAAGATAAAAGAGAACGCTCATGACGCCGGCCCTCGGGCCGGCTGTCATTGTAAATACCCCCAGAAGCCCCGAAGTGCCCCATGTGGAGGCCGCGACTTGCATCGCCATCACGAAGGCTCCGCCGAACCCGGCACCGAGGCCCGCCGTGATGAACGGCCTGCCCATCGGGAGCGTGACGCCGTAGATCAGGGGTTCGCCGACGCCGAGAAGGCCGGCAGGCAGGGCTCCGCCGATGACGCGGGTGAGTCTTTCATTTTTAAGCTTTCGGGCCTTCAGATAGATGGCCAGCGCCGCGCCGACCTGGCCGGCGCCCGCCATGCAGAGCGCGGGGTAGAGTGTGATGTAGCCCATCTGCTCCAGCTGGACGGTGTAGAGGGCAACCAGGCCGTGGTGCATGCCCATGGAGACCAGCGGAAGGAAGAGCGCAGCTGACACGTAGCCGGTGAGGGCCCGGATCCACGGGCTCTGGGACATGCAGATGCTCTGAATCGCGAGGCAGATCCCGTTGGAAATGAGACCGAAGAGCGGCATGATCACGAAAATGTAAGGCACCAGGCACACAAAGAGCGTTAAGATCGGCGTGAAGACGACGTCCAGCGCTTCGGGGATGTGGCGGCGGATCCATTTTTCAACCTGGACCATGATGAGAACGCCGAAAACGGCGGCAAGAATACCGCCGCGGCCGCTCCGGAGCATTGAGTCGAGCGGGGAGGCCTCGTTCCACCAACCGACCGCCTGTGAGATGGAGTTGATGCCATCGAGGCCGGTGATGATGCCGAGCATGCCGCCTAAGATCGGAGTCCCGCCGAAACGTTCGGCGGCGCGGTAGCCGGTCCAGGCCGTCAGATAGGTGAGAAATGATGTGTTGATCAGTCCGAGCATCAGGCAGAGTACGCTTAAGATGCGGTCGTTCGCCCAGCCGGGATTCAGCTGCATGATCAGTGTATTGATGCCTGCGCAGAGTCCGGAGGCGATGACGCCGGGGATCAGAGGCACGAATATCTCCCCGAAGATCTTCAGGGCGCTTCGGACCGGATTATCCTTCTGCCGGCTCTTGACAGCCTCCTTGTTGGCCTGCCAGTCCAGATTTGTCGATGGGATGCCCATCCTGCGGCAGACTTCGATGCATTTGCTGCTCCTGCCGGGGCCGACGACCACCTCCACATAGCTCTCCCGGTCGTGCACGATCCCGAGCACACCGTCGATGGCTTTTAGAGCTGCCTCGTCGATTGCCTTATCATTTTTCACATTGATTCTGAGCCTTGTCATGCAGTTCATGGCGGAGGTTACATTTTCTCTTGTACCCACATGCTTTACAATCTCTGTTACAAGGGCTTCGTAATTCATTTCTTCAGCATCTCCTTCATCTAACAGCATCCCGGACTCTGCCGTCCGCAGCTTCAAGCCGTGCGTCCGCCTCGAGGGCATCGCAGCCGGCAAGGAGCATGGTGACGGCGGTTTTGCATCTGCCGCCGGCTTCTTCAAGCGCGGCTTTTGCCGTCTCTTCATCCACACCGGTAGCCTCGGTGACGATGCGGACCGCCCGGCACCTCAGTTTTTCATTTGTCTTAACGACATCGACCATGAGGTTCTCGTAGACCTTGCCCATGCCGGTCATGACGGCGGTGGAGATCATGTTCAGGACCATCTTCTGGGCGGTTCCGGCCTTGAGCCGGGTGGAGCCGGTCAGAATCTCCGGTCCGGTGACGATCTCGATGCCGATGTCCGAGGCTTCTGACAGCTTCGAGCCGGGATTGCAGGAGATGGAGGCCGTATGGCAGCCCAGACTTCTCGCGTAGTTGAGGCCTCCGAGCACGTAGGGCGTTCTTCCGCTGGCGGCAAGTCCGATGACGAGGTCGTTTTCGGTGAGGCCGTGCATTTCAAGGTCCTTCTGCCCGAGCTTAGTGCTGTCCTCCGCGCCCTCCACAGCCTTTATGAAAGCGGTCTCCCCGCCGGCAATCAGTCCGATGAATGTATCCGGCGATACGCCGAAGGTCGGCGGGCACTCGGCAGCGTCGAGGAGCCCCAGCCGGCCGCTGGTGCCCGCACCGATATAGAAAATACGGCCGTTCTGCCGGAGGCTTTGGATGCCCCATTCCGCGACCTGTGCGATTTTCCCGAGGTGGGGCGTGATCGCCGCCGGAATCAGCATATCCTCCCGGTTCATGATCGTCACGATCTCAAGCGGGGACATTGTGTCGAGGTTCATGGTATCGGGATTCCGGTGTTCGGTTGTAAGGACAGTGAGAGATGGTTCCATGGGAGACTCCTTCCGGTTCGTGTGCCGGGGCAGCATTGTGAGACTGCCGACGGTTAAGGTTAGCGTAGCACGATGGGAGGGTATCAGCAAGATGCATTGTAAAATTTTCATCTTGGATTGATTACGGCGGGGCATTTGCTATAATTAGAAAACAGAAGACAGATGAAACGGCGGTAAAACCTATGAAAATACGAAGCGCAAAGCCCGAGGATGCGGCGCGGCTCCTTGAAATCTATGCATTTTATGTTGAAAATACAGCGATCACCTATGAGTACGATGTGCCGTCAAAGGAGGAATTCAGGAACCGCATTGAAAATACGCTGAGGAAATATCCCTATCTGGTGCTCGAGGATGACGGTGTGATCAGGGGCTACGCCTACGCCGGTGTTTTCAAGAGCCGGGCGGCCTATGACAGGTCATGCGAGCTCTCCATCTACGTCGATCATACCTCTCACGGGAGAGGATACGGACGCGGGCTCTACGAAGCGCTCGAAAATGAACTGCAGAAGCGGGGGATTCTCAACCTCTATGCCTGCATCGCCGTTCCGATCGTCCCGGATGAGTATCTCACGGGCAACAGTGAGTCCTTCCACCGGCACATGGGCTATCAGAAGGTCGGGGAGTTCCACAAATGCGCTTACAAATTCGGCCGCTGGTACAATATGATCTGGATGGAGAAGATGATCGGGGAGCACATTTGACGTGCGGAAGAGAAAAATGATGAAGAAAGTAAAAAAATCGTTCCATCCGGGCGGGTGGAACGATTTTGTGATTTCGTAGGGGGTTATTTCCTGACAGGCTGCGCGTCGGAAATCTTCAGGAAGACAAAGCCCAGCGCGAAGAAAACGGCGAGGGAAGCGACCGCGATGTTGATGGTGCCGCCGGCGAGCTTTACCCAGGCGATGACGGCCGATCCGAGGAAGGACGCGCCTTTGGAGAAGATGTCGTAGATGCCGAAATATTCGCCGGAATTCTCCGGAGGGATGATCTTGGAGAAATAGCTTCTCGAGAGAGACTGGATGGAGCCCTGGAAGCAGCCGACGCCGAACGCGAGGATCGCGAAGTCAAAGAGGGTGTTCAGGGTCAGCGCATAGAGGCAGACTAAGAAGTAGCCGATGATGCACACAAGGATCAGCGGGACGGTCTTGAAGCGCCTGGAGAGGCGCGCAAAGACGAGCGAACCGCCGAAGGCGACGACCTGGGTGGCGAGCAGGAAGACGACCTGGCCGACCGTGGGAAGCCCGAGATCGGTGCCGATGTTGATGCAGTTGTCGATGATGGTGCCGACGCCGTCGATATAGAGGAAGAAGGCGATCAGGAAGAAGAGGACCTTCTTGTCATTCAGGGCGATGTGCTTGAGCGTCCCGAAGATCTTGCGGAAAATGGCTCCGACCTCGCCTTTCTCGCTCTCCACGTAGTTGATCTGTTTGTATTCCTTAAGAAGCGGAAGCGTGACGGCAAGCCACCAGAGTCCGGTCACGGCAAAGCCGATGATCCGGGCAACTTTGGGGGAGAAGATCATCAGGTTCTCGCTGAGACCGCCGCCCAGAATGTAGGCGACCATCGCGAGGATGAAGGGGATGCAGGAACCGATATAACCCCAGGCAAAGCCGTAGGAGGAGACCTGATCCATGCGGTCTTCGGTCGTGACGTCATTCAGCATGGAGTCGTAGCAGGTCAGGGAGAGGGCGTAGCAGATCTTCGTCAGGACGAAGAGGACGATGAAGAGGACCCAGGAGGCGGCGAAGCCGTTCAGGATGCAGCCGATCACGCCGAGGGCGACAAAGCTCTGGAAGAAGATCTTTTTCCGGTCCTTGTGGTCGGCAAATGCTCCGCAGATCGGGCCCAGGAGAGCGACGGTGATCGTCACGATGGAGATCGCGATGGAGTAGTAGGCGGTCGCCTTGTCGCCGGAGATCTGGCCGGGGGCGTCTCCGATCGCAAGAGCCTTGAAGAAGATCGGAATGAGGGAGCATGCGAGCATGGTGAAGGCGGAGTTGCCGACATCATAGAGGATCCAGGCGCGTTCTTTCTTCGTCAGGTTTTTGAACATGGCGGGTCTCCTTTGTCATTGTAAAATTTGGTAAATGTGCTGAAATATAAAAGTACCCACTATCTATAATATGCTGTTTTTCACAATTGTCAATTCATATTTTTGCGCATCCCAGATCAGGAAATGAATGTGAAATGAAAACCCCTCGTAGTCCAGCTCCGGTTTCGTGAAGGGGTGCTCTTCGAGAGCGAGAAGGGTCGTCTCTCCGCGTGTGAAGAAAGGATAGACACCGGCATAGCCCTCTTCGCGGAGACGGGCGGCGGCGCGCTCCCGGGCTTTCTTCATCATATCGGCAGTCCCCGTGTCGTAGGAGCGCTCGGGATAGAGAGAGGAAGCCTCGCAGACCTTCTTATAAATGAGTTCGATCAGCTGCCTTCTTTCGGGCAGCACCAGCGCCTCCGTGAGAGCACGGATCGCCGGGCCGCTGCGAAAGAAGGGGAGCTTTTTCATTTTTTCAGCGTGATCGATCATTTTGAGATATGCCGGGTCGCCGGCTTCGGCGGCGAGAGCGCGCATGGCGGCCCAGCCGTCTTCATTTTCCGGATAGCGGTCATCCAGTGGCTCATCGATCGGCGAATAATAGCGGAAGGGACCGAAATGGACGAGCGGGAGGATCGCAAGTTCCTCATCGTTCACGGCCTCGGGCCCCAGAAATGCGTACTTGTCGTGAATCGTCCCGATCATGTAGACGAGCGTCCGGAGGTGTTCATTTCCCTCGCGCCAGAAGTGGCCGATCCTGTGGTACTGATAGAAGCTTTGTGTGCAGGTCGGGCGGTCGAACCAGAGGGTGAGCTTTTCGCCGGAGGGCATTTCAAAAATGAGCCCCGGCCGAACCGGATCATCCACGAGCTTGACCTCCGTCTCCCCGGGGAATTCCTCGGGGACGGCACCCATCACCTGGCAGTTCTCAAGGGTCAGGTAGTACTCGACCGCGTCGTTCATCATGTAGGGGATGAGGAGATCGCCCGGGGCAGAGGCCGAGGGGACGAGTTCGAGGACCTCGAGGTCGAGGAGGTCGGTGATAAGGAGAAGCAGGTTTTCGTGGGACAAGGGGGTGGGCATAAGGGGACTCCTTTGACATTTTATGAGGTTATTGTATAATAAAATTGCCGGGACTTCAAATAGGGGACAGCATAACGCTTAAAAAGGATTATCTTTGAAGGAGGATCAAAGAATGATTACGATCTTCAATCGGGCGGAACTCTTTGTGGATGTGAACCAGGAGGCGGCGGCCAAGGTGTGGTCCACGCTCAAGGCCAACGGAATCGAGTACGAGATGAGCACAAAGCAGGACGTGTCGACCCTGCGGAAGAATATTCATTATTCGCAGGGGATGAATGTGGGGCACGGGGGGATTCCCGCGTCGTATTTTGGGGATGCGCCGACGTATATTTATCGGATTTATGTGAAGAGGAAGGATTTGGAGAGGGCGAGGGAGGTGTGCGCGCTGAGGGCCGGTGAATGAGGCTGCGAGGGAACTACCGTTCACGCGGTGACGCAGATGCGGGAAGAATGTAGGCTGCTTCTGCGTACGGGGCGGGAGGTGAAACTGCCCAAAGACGCAGAAAAGAAGAGATTGGTTTGATATCTGCGTCATTCTGGCGTTCATCTTCGCGGCCAGACGCAGAAGCTTGCAGAACAGAAGAACATCTGCGTCCGCCCGGGAGCTCCAAGGCCGCTTGAGTACGCAGAAATGAAGAGAAATGCTCTCGGTTTGCGTCATTGAAGCTTTTTGCCGCGTTTCGGGTACGCAGAAGGTATTGGTTAGTTTGACATGTCTGCGTCTTATGCAATAATTCCCCGGCCGGCGTACGCAGATAAAGATGGAAGTTGGCTTTATTCTGCGCCATGCGCTGTTTACCAAGTTGGAGAGGGATAATACAGAGTGGCTGCCGCACTAAGAGGTAAGTGCGGCAGCCACTTTTGTGTTAAGGGTTAGTTGGTTGGCCACAATCCTGAATTAGGTTCATAATTTGCAGGATCATTACCGGCATAATCTCTAAATGTCTCTTGATATACTTTGTGAAATCTGATAATCTATAACGATTTAGACAGGTACTCTAAATGGTCGGATGGGGCAATAAAGGAGGTTCAACAGATGAGCAAGCATCAACCGTATGAATGGTCTAAAACAATTGGCGATCCAGAGACCAGAGGAATAGTTTTGATAAACCAGATTATGAACCGTTACTCTGTGACTCGACCGCCAGAGATCGTTCACGAATTTGTATATGTCAAGAAGGAAGAATATATGCCGGTTCGTCAGGAACTTGAAAAATTGATTCATCGACTTCAGGATGAAGTACGGGATGAGTTCACTTTTCGGTACCGGTTTATAGGTAGTTCGTCACGCAATATGATTACGCGGGATCTGAAGGGCAATATCGGATATGATTTTGATGTTGACTTGTTTCCGAATGTTGATGAAAATGAGTATGATGCTGATGATATTAATGAGATATTTCGGAAGGCGCTGAACAGGGTTGCCTAGCCATTCGGATATGATTTTCCTGAAAACAAGACGAGAGTTTTGAGAATCAAGGTTAAAGACAGGAAGCATTCCAGAATAGAACATAGCTGTGACTTTGCGATTAAAAGAGAGCTGCCGAATAGGCGCTGCCAGTATGTTCATTTTAATGAGAAACAAAACAAGTGCTGCTGGCAAATGATGGATGAAAAGTCGCTTAAGAGGAAAGAAGAGCGTCTTAAAAAGGACAGTCTTTGGGGGAAAGTAAGAGACAGGTATTTGGACTATAAGAATCGGCCGGAGAATGCGGGGCTGAAGTCGAGGTCTGTTTATAGAAAAACGATACATGATATCTATCATATGTACATAGAGTAGTCTGTCATTGGTTAGGACTTACTTGATATAACAGCACTGGCCGTAATGGTTAGTGCTGTTTTCGGTTGTGTTATTTGCTGCCTGATTTTTATGAATGAGGATAGATATGATATCATAAATAGTACCGTTGAAGCGATGTGATTAACAACGTTTACCAAAACATTATTTCTCAAATTGAAATCCCAGTGCGCATTCTGATTTTGGATCGCGGTATACGTGCGAGATCACACTTCTAGGAATTCCTTCAGGAAATGCTCTGCAAATAAGACCATTTATTCTATTTGTGCAATGCCTGCAAGGCACTTATTTTGTGCCAGGGTCTCATGTCATGCGATACCTATAGGGATTGCTTTCTGAAATACTGGCTTCTGTTAAATAATCATTGATTCTGCTCATCTGCCCATCCCTTTCGTACCTTATTGATAATTGCTTCGTTTATTTTTCCAAAATGCATGACTTGCTGATCTTCAGTGTATTGTGTACCGATAAAGAGCTTGCATGCATTATCGGCGACAATCTTAGTCGAGACAAAGTCAAAACCTCCGCCAATCACACCGCCGACAACCGGAACCATTTTTCCGAGATTGATAATACCGGTCTCACCGAATTTTGTAATCAATCGAAATCCAACTTTCCTGTTGATTGCCTTGATAGTCTCAAAGGATAATTTTTTGATGGCTGATACGGCTACCTTATTTCCGAGTTTTATTCCTGTGTTTTTTAGAACCTCTTTGACAGCGGAACCCGCAAGACAGGCATAAACAAGAGACTGCACCTGGTCACTCTCAACATCATATCCGCCGATTACAGCTACTGCCGCAATCATGCGGATTTGAATGTAAATTACACTGGTAATATTTGCCGGAAGTGTTACCGGAAGAGAGATCATACCGCCCAGACCGCTGAGAAAACCGGAAGTGGTACACTTTATGATTTGATTGTTAATCAGAGCGTTGGCGGCTTTTTCCGGGTTTTTTTCCTTCGCAAGATAATCTGCAGCGAGTTGATCAACGCTTTTGCTTACCTTTGGTATTCCGGTCAGGGCTTTGTCATAGCAGCTGTCCAGAATCTGCTGCATTTGTTCAGGCGTAATGGTCTGATTGATTTTGCTTTTTGCATCTTTGATTAAGCGGTTCTTGCCGTCATTGACCTTCTTTCCGGTATCCCTTAAGGCTTCAGTGCCTTTTGCGGCAGCTTTTTTAAATAATTCGACAGGAGATCCCACATTTATTTTGCCGGCCATGGCTGTTCCTTTCTTAAACAGTTGTGTTTCTGATTAAAAAACTATAGAACTTGTAAACAGATTTATAAAGACTTTGCGTTGAGAACAGTGGTAAAGATTAGGTAATTATTTCTAAGAATACATTCCTTTGATGGTTTGGAAGTGGTAAAATTGGACTATGGATTATCATGAGGCTGTTTGGAAAAATTTTGGGTATATAAATGCTGAAGGCATGTGGGTATCATGATAATGGGTACATGTATGTTTAAATGAAAAAATATTGAGGAGGAGACAGGGGCATGCAGAAATGGCAGGAATATAAGCGGGGGATCGTGAAAGAAATTCTGAAGTCATTTGACTATGAAAAAACAGTAAATGAAATGAGCGATGAAGCAATATCTTTTTGTATTGAAAACATGTTTCCGATGCTTGGATATAAATATATGAAGCAGGAAGATATTCGGAAAGTTGATTTGATTGAAAGACTGATGCAGATCGATGACGCAATCGATAAAACTGACATACAGAAATATGGTAATTCTCCTCAATATTATTGTGCGCTTCTGGAACAGCAGATAGAGCGATCGTTGAAGTGCAAACCGGGTTCAGATGCCGAGGCTTATCTGATTAGGGCAAGGGACGCCATAAAAAGAGTGCGTGACGGACACGGAACAATAGAGGATATTGATGATGCGTTTCTCATTTATACGATTCTGTGGAGAACGAAAATCAACAGGGATTACAGAAAAGGTCCTGTGCTGGCAGAGAGACCTGATCATGAATTGTATCTGAGTGATTTAGATATTTTGAGAGAGATTTCAAAGAAAAACCGTTCTGGAAATCATAGACAAGACTATTATCTGTATCTCTTTAATATATTGTTTATGACGAGAGGTCTGGAGCGAAGAGGCGCATTTGGTGAGGTAGATAAAAATGACTGAAAAGGCAAAAGTTACAATTGAACTCACAAAGAAATTGGCTAATGAACTGATGGATAATGACGGTCTCCTGGAAATAGTGCGAAGAACAAACGTAAACGGTACAACGTAAGCGACTTACGTTACACCTGATTTTTTGAGACAATACCCCTAAAGACTATTGAGAGTTTTTCAAGTAACTGTG
>ODAJ014729134.1_pt1 | contig 33100 bp, 25 predicted proteins | sample 1539241 | NCBI WGS metagenome assembly ODAJ01 (sample SAMN02144231, study PRJEB22623) | gut metagenome | biome: sheep rumen | host: Ovis aries | place: New Zealand
TCGATTGACGGTCGCAAACTCTCTGGCAAGCCCACGCAGCGCGGCATATATATAAATAATGGTAAACGGGTAGTGATAAAATAATAAAAGTTATGAAAAAGATAACCTATCAGAAACCCATGACAAGGGTGGTCAAGTTGCAGCAGCAAGGTATCATCTGCGGCAGTCCAATGAACAAAGTCGACAGCAATGTCGGATTCAGCTACCGCGGCGGCGGCACGGAGGACGCCCGTGTCCGCAGTTACGAGGGCGGCGACGACTGGGACGACTGGGAATAAACCCGTGGCCCCCCCAAAAAAGAAAGAGGCCATGTCGATTGTTTCGACATGGCCTCTTTCTTTTTCTTTACCCCGAATTTCTCGAATTTTACGAATGTATAGCTACTTAGTTATCAGAAAATGAAATATTCGTGAAATTCGAGAAATTCGTGGTGAAAGCCCAATTGCGGTATTCTGTCTTTTGTAGCGATTCGTGTGATTAGCGTTCCAGTTCGAACACGGGGATGAAGGTGTGGTCAATGCGTGTCGTGACGGTCTGGCCGCCCTGGTAGTAGAGACCCGTGTGGCGGTCGCGCCAGCGGCCCTGGGTACGGGGCAGATAGGTCTGCCATTCCGTGGCGTCGGGCTCGGTGACGGGACTGACGAGCAGGCGGGGGCCAAACATATATTCGTACTTCTGGGCCAGGGCCTGCGGGTCGTCGGGGAAGTCGAACACCAGGGGACGCATCAGCGTGTAGCCCTCCTGGCTGACGCGGCGGGCGCATTCCTCGATGTAGGGGCGCAGGGCTTCGCGCTCTCGGATGCAGTTGGCGATGACGGCCTTCGCCTCGGGACCGTAGTTCCAGGGCTCGGTGTTGCTCATGTAGCCGTGGACACGCATCAGCGGCAGATATACCGAAAGTTCTATCCAGCGCAACATGCGGTGGATGTAGGCGGAGTCGGAATATTGGTTGCCGGGGCGGAAGAATCCGCCTGCGTCGTAGGTCCACCAGGGAATGCCGGCAGCCTGTACGCCCAGTCCGGCCACAATCTGGCGGCGCAACGTCTCCCAGTCGTTGCCGACATCGCCGCTCCACAGGGCAATGCCGTAGCGCTGGATGCCGGGGAAGCCGCAGCGGGTGAGGATGAAGGGTTCCTGCTGGCCGGCAGACTTCAGGCCTTCGTAGACCGTCTTGCAGACCATCAGCGGGAAGGCGTTGCGGACGGCATTGCCGCGCCAACGGCCAGCGTTGACCATGCGCCCGGCGAGATCGTCGTTCTCCGGTTCCGTGGCATCCTGCCACCAGGCGTCGATGCCCAGCGGCACGAGGCGTTCGGCGAAATGTTTCCAATAGGCAGCGGCCGCCTCGGGATTGAAGAAGTCAATCCAGTCGGTGCCAGTGATGTAGTAGTTGGCGGCGAGCATCTGCTTGCCCACCTCGGAACGTTTGTCTATCTTCGACCACACGCTCAGCATCAGTCGGATGTCCATGTGGTGGAGGTAGTCGGTGAGGGCCTTGGGGTCGGGATAGTTGTCCTCGTCGAACTGCATGGCGTTCCAGCCGTACTTGCCCCAGTACTGCCAGTCCTGGACAAGCATGCCCACGGGTATCTTCTCGCGGCGGAAGCGGTTGGCGGTCTGCAGGATTTCGTCGGAGGAGTGGAAGCGTTCGCGGCAGTGGATGTAGCCCAGGGCCCATGTGGGCATCGGGGGGCAGGGGCCTGTCAGACGGCGATAGGTGGCGATGACCTCGTCGGCCGAACCCACGAACAGGGTGTAGTCGACCTTCGAGGCTACGGGTGAGCGGAAGGTGGTCTCGTCCTTCACCTTGTGATAATAGAGCGTGGGCTTGTCGTCGCGGGTTAGTTCGGCTTGCACCTTGTGGCTCCCGGTCTTGAGGTGCACGATGGCCGAACTCGTTGGCGGCAGCCACAGGTTCTGCATGTCCATGACCTTGCGGCCGTCGATGTCCAGGTCGTGGCGGCGGGCCATGGGCTGGCCCACGTCGAGCAGCAGGGCATAGTCGCCCTCGCTGGGGATATTGAGCTCGCCCTCGAAGATGTGGCGCTCGCGCGTCTCCTTCTTACTGCCTTCGGTGGACGTCACGTTCACCTCCTCGCTCACGCCCCGGCCGGCCCGTTTGGTCAGACTGATGCTCTGGTCGCTGGGGTTGAACTCCGTCATGCCGCTGTTGTTCCAGAGCAGGCCGTAGCCCTTGCTGGAGAGCAGCATGGGCAGCGATATCTGTGTGTTGACCTGTGTGAGTCGGCGCGACAGGCCGCGCACGTTGCTGTATCCGTCCTGGAACTGGCCGAGGCCGTAGAGGTACTCCCCCTTGGGCGACTGGAAGGTGAGGGTGGCCTGCTCGCCCTGCATGTCGTGGCGGGTGGCCGTGAACACTACGCGGCCGCGCTTATCCTTCACCTGCAGTCTTCCGCGCTTGGCGTCGACCTGCACGCGAAGGTCGCTTTGCGGCAGTTCATCGTTGCTGACGTAGGTCCAGTCGGGCAGTTGCTCGGGTATGGAGGTGCCCTCGTCGTATTGGATGCGCACGGCATTGTGTGCTACGTGCTTCACGGTCAGTCGGCCCTGTCCGAAGGGGTAGGTCTGGGCCCGGAGGGTGCCGGAAAGTGGCAGTTGACACAGGGTCAACACAAGTAGGAATAAGCGTTTCATGTCTTTTGGTTTTATGTTTTCCGACAGCAAAAATAGTGCAAACCTGGCAGAATGCCAAATTATGTGGAAACCAATTCTGTAGCATCGACCCAAATGAACCAGAACTGAAATAAACTGAAACAATAGCACAAAAAAAAGCCCTGGCTCTACGGTTGCAAGGCTGCATTGCCGTAGAGCCAGGGCTGGGGGTGAGAGGGTCAGACTGTGACCTCAGGGGCGACTAACGGATGATTTTTCGTCCATTGCGGATGTAGACGCCTTTGCCGGAAGTGCGAAGGGTGGTCTTGCGTCCGCTGAGGTCGTAGCGTGTGTCGTCAGTCGGTTGCACACGGGTGGCGGGCAGATTGTCCATGCCCGTGGCATCGTAGGGAATCAGTTGGAAGGGGAAGGCCAGGAGTGTGGACGCGGCATTGGTGACCACGGCGCCTGTGGCATCGACGTTCCAATATTTGCGCATCGTGTTGGAGCCCGTACGCAGGGCCAGACGGTCGCTGCCGACGGCCTGGTCGATGCTGAAGGGATAGCTGGACGTTGCAACGGTCTTGGCCGAGGCATTCAGCAGGAGGCTGTCGCCGGTGGCCTGGTTGACGAAGTTGTAGCGTCCGCTGCTGTTGACTTCCAGTTTCCAGACTTGTTCGGGGACGTCGGCGGTGCGGGGGCCGAAGGTGACGAGTCCGTTGCGCTCGTGGGCGGTCATGTAAGTGTCGGTGGCGATGTGGCGCAGAAGATAGTGACCGGGAACGATGGCGGCAGTCGTCTCGGGACGCACCAGGACGTTGAAGGGCACTTCCACCTGCTCGCCGCCGAGGGTGAAGCGGGCCGTCAGTATCTGGCTCTCGCGAACGTCGGTGAGGGAAAGTGTGGCTCCGGTGTCGCCCGTGCTCCACTGGACATTTGCTGCGGAAACGCCGGTGGGAAGGGTCAGGCCCAGGGTCACGTTGCTGCCTGCATCTGCAGCCACCGAAGAACTCGGAACCAGGGCCATGTCGGAAATACGGATGACGGAGTCCTCATAGAGTGTGGCGTTATTGTCGTTAACTTGGGCATAGGGTTCGGCAGCGAGCACATCGAGGTGGAAGTCGAGGGTACTGACGGTGCCGCCCTGGTTGGTGTATTCTACGGTGAAGTCGCTGTTCTTCTTCAAGGCCGGGGTGGTGATTTCCTGAGTCGTCTTGTTGCCGGTCCACTTGAAGGTGCCCCATCCGCCCGAGGGGATGGCACTGAGTTTGGCTGTTTTGCCATACAGCACGCGGGCCGAGGTCGCATTCATGCTCGTAGAACCAATCGTGATGACGGGGGTGAGCAGGTCGGCGCGATTGTCGCCCTGCACGGCAATGGGGAAGCAGAGTTGGCTCTCGATGCCATTGCGGTTGGTATAGGTGACGCGATAGATGAAGCTCTTGTCCGTCGGGACGGTTATCTCGCGAGTCTGTTCGCCGGTGTTCCATGTCCACAGGCCGGTGTCCTCTTCGCCTTCAGGCAGTTGAGGCTTGAGCGTCAGCGTCTGCCCTGTGGGCACGCCGGTCTTGTTGTTGAGGGAGAAGGTGTTGACCAGTCCGCCCAGTTCGTTGTGCAGGAGTATCTTGCCACTGATCATGCGGCGCGTCCGTTCCTGTGCCAGGCTGGGGATGAGGTTGCTGTTGAGCGTGCCGCTGTACTCCATCTGCGGTGTCAGTTCGGTGGGCACCTTGTCGGCGGGGCAGAGCTGCTCGTCGCGGGTGTTCATCAGTACCGAGTAGCCCAGATGGTCGTAGCCGCCACTGGTGCCGCCCTGTCCGCCTGCGTCGATGCCCATCTGCTCGTACGAAATGTCGGAGAACGGCATCTTCACGCCCTTCACACCTTCGTAGATGCCGATGACCGTTCCCCAGTAGGGGCGCATCTGGGCACCGAGGGCCGGGCCTGTCATGAGCCAGGCGCGCGAGTCGGAATAGTAGTAGCCAGAACTGCCGTAGTGGTAGTTGGTCCAGGGCAGACCTTCGACGCTCTGGGTCTGTGCGGCCACGTACTCGATGCCGGCGGCCAGGCGGTGGTCCATGTAGGCAAACAGGTCGTCGCCCTGATTCCAGCCCACCTTGGCAATGTCGATGGCCAGGCCCAGTGCCATGGCCGAGTGACCGGTGTCGCGTCCGCTCTCGTTCATCTGTCCTATCTGGCCGTAGGCACCGGGGACAACGGTCGTGCCGCTGCCGGTGGTGAAGGTGGATTCAGTGACATCCGATGTCGTAACCACCAGATTGCCTAAGAAGTCGGTGAGTCCGTCGTTCAGAATAGGGTTGGCCTTGCGGGGGTCAACGAAGGTGCCGACTTGGTCGTACTTGAAATAAGACATACCTTGGTTATAGATGAAGACGTCGTCGCAAAGGATGCCGATGGAGATGACGCACAGGATGTTGCAGAGGCCCCAGTTGCTCCAGTAGTGTCCGGGAGCCTGCCACCATTTGCCCGAATTCTCCCAGGTGCCGTTGCGGCCACGCAGGAAGTTGATGGCCTTGGGGTACCAAAGGGTGAGCATCCAGTCTTGGAACTGGCGGAATTCCTCGCGGCTCCAACCTTCGTAGTCGCGCATGAGTTCGGCTGCCTGGGCAAACTGGTAGCCATAGAGGCCGACGGCCAGACATTGGTCGGAGTTGCCGGTGATGGCCTTTGTGGTGTTGGCCCATGCCATGAGGATGCGCACTGCGGCCTCGGCATTCGACTTCGTGCCTCCAATCTTCCAACGCAGGGCATTCTGGTAGGCCATCGTGGCGCCTCGTGCGGCGTTGATGTAGTTCTCTCCGCTGCCGCCACCGCGGACGATGGTCTCCTGGGGATAGGTCTGCACCGATGCTTGTGCATAGGCGGCGCTGGTCAGTTTCTGGTAGGCCGATTTCACGCGGGCGTTGCCATCCTTCAGCTGCTGCTTGATGCGGTCGAAGTCGGCCTGCGTGTGCAGTCCGCCGGGATGGATGAAACCGCGGTCGGTGTCGTATTCGGCAGTCTGTGCGTAGGCTGTCAGCGAAACCACGAAAAGAAAGAGCGTAAGAAGTTTTTTCATAGTCTTATGGTTTTAGTTTTTATAAGCAAGTTAACCTATCATGCTCAGCATGGGCCAAAGGGCGGCCATGAGGGTAAGAATCAATTGCTTCATGGCGTAAAGTTAGTAAAAAAACAACAAACTGACACCACAAATGCACGAAAATGTACACCTCTATGTTATAATTAATAAGTAACTTTGCACTGTCAAATCCAAACATTCTGCACAGATAGAAGGGTATTGTCCCATACGTGGGACGAGCCTTTCCCATGCATGGGACGAGCGTGTCCCATACGTGGGACAAGCGTCATCGACGTATCGTTGTTAATTATTATAGATATTCTTGCTCGAAAAAGTTCAAACAAGTTTGGCATTTTCCTTGCTTATTCGTATCTTTGTCGCGCAAATAATAAATATCTATCTGTATGAGGAACACATTACTACGTTCGATGACAATTCTGCTCTGTCTCTTCAGTGCCCTATCGGCAATGGCTGACGGCGAGATTTACTATGGTATTTATAAGGGCACAGGCACGCTCACGACCTTCGGTACGAAGAAGGCCGAGACCTACGACGTGGCCCTGCGACTGACGGACCCGACCCTGGAAGGGCTGGAAGTCAGAGGCATACGCATCCCAGTGAACACCAATGCCAAGAACGTTACAGACTATAAAGTGTGGCTGACCCATGAACTGACCCTGGAAAGTGGAAAGATGGTGCCCGACATTGTCAGCGTGGACGTTACCCCCGACGGCAAGTGGGCCGAGGCCCGGTTGGCCGAACCCTACGTGATAGGCAAGGAGGGCGTGTATGCCGGATATTCGTTCAAGGTGTCGAGCCTCGATGCCAGCGACGATGCCGACCCCAACCGCACACCCCTGATGACGGTGAATGAGGAGAACCCCGAGGGACTGCTCCTGCACACCAACCGCACCTATCGCAAGTGGACTCCCCTGGCCGGTTCCGGTTCGCCCGCCTTGGTTGTGCTCATCGGCGGTGAGCGCATCAAACCCCATGCCGCCACACTGGAGGCACCGGCCAACCTGTACACCCTCTTTGGCAAGACCATCAGTGCCACGCTGACGCTGGTGAACCACGGAACGGAGGACATCAAGACCATTGACTACGAAATAGAGATGGGCGGCAAGACGGAGACGAAGCACATCAGCAAGTCGCTGCAGGGCGGATATTACGGCCGCAGCACTACCTTCAACGTCACCATTCCCGCTGCCGACGAGCCCGGAACCTATCTGACAAAGTTCCGCGTGAGCAAGGTGAACGATGAACCCAACGAAGACCCGCAGACCGAAGTGACTACGCCTGTGGTGTACCTGAAGGAAGTGCCCCTGCACAAGCCCCTCGTGGAGGAATACACAGGCACGTGGTGCCAGTATTGCCCCCGCGCCCTGGCCGGCATGGAGAAAATGGCCGACAAGAACGGCGACAACTTCGTCGGCGTGGCCTATCATGTGTTGGACGAGATGGAGTTCGTATCATCCATCTATCATCCAGCCCAGCCCTCGGGCTTGCCCTCGGTATTCATCGACCGTGTGAAGGACTTTGCCCCCCTGACGGGACAGAGCGAGTGGGAAGCCCGTGCCGAGATTATTGCTCCGGCAGCCGTCAGTGTCAGTGCCGAGTGGACGGATGAGACGAAGACAAAGATTCGTGCCACCAGCACCACACAGTTTATCCGCGACTTCACGGGCAATCCCTACCGCCTGGGCTACGTGCTCATCGGCAACGACATACACAGCACCGCATGGAGCCAGCAGAATGCACTGTCCGGCTCTGCCACCACGGGCGATGCTTATCTGGACAAATACATTAAGGCCGGCAACCCCATACGCGACCTCCACTACAACGAGGTGGCCCTGGCCCAGTCGGCCGAGAACGGCGCCGGACTGCCGGAGAGCCTGCCTGCCGATGTGCTGGGCGATGTGGCCTACGAACACACCTTCGAATTCGACATCACCGGCAACGAACTGCCGCTGGTGAAGGACAAAATGGAGGTGGTCGTCGTGCTCATCGATACCCGCACGGGCGAGGCCGTTAACTGCAACAAGGGGCACGTCGTCGACCCCACCGGCATCGATGAGATATCGGGAAATGCAGAAAGCGAAAAGGACGGTGCCGTCTACGACCTCAGCGGCCGCCGCGTATCGGCGCCCACAAAGGGACTCTACATCCAGCATGGAAAGAAAATAATCAAGTAAAGCTAAAATAAGGAACTATGAAAAGAATCTTGCTGTCGCTCGCCTTATTTATCGGTGTAGCCAACTTCCAATTCTCTATTTTCGACTTTCAGCTCGGCGAGGCCCATGCCCAGCTGCCCGCCATCACCCTGAAGACGATGGAGGGACAGACCGTGAAGACCGACACGCTGAACAACCAGGGCAAGCCCTTCATCATCTCGTTCTTCGCCACATGGTGCAAGCCCTGCAACCGCGAGCTGAGCGCCATACAGGAGGTATACGAGGAATGGCAGGAGGAGACCGGCGTCAAGCTGATAGCCGTCAGCACCGACCAGGCCCAGAACATCAACAAGGTGAAGCCTCTGGTGGACGAACACGGATGGGAATACGAAGTGCTGCTCGACCCCAACAGCGACTTCCGTCGTGCCCTGGGCATACAGATGATTCCCTTCACGCTCATCATTGACGGTAAAGGCAAAATCGTGTATAAGCACAACGGCTACACCGATGGAGCTGAGGCGGAACTCATCGAGAAGGTAAGGGAACTCGTGGACGAGCCGGCCGAATAGTAGAAAGAATGAAAGCTGAATAATTTATGAAGCGACCCAATAAGAATACGATACGTCTGGCGGCATTGTTGATAGTTGCGGCACATTGCCCGCTGTCGATGATGGACCTGAACGCGCAAGACAAGGTCGTCGTGACCGGCAGCGTGCAGAGCGACATGCTGGTGCCCAACAAGGACACCGAGACGGGATTCGTCAAGGGCAGTGCTACGGGATATGGCGACAACTTCATGACCAATACCTATGCCGACGTCAACCTGCAGTCGAAGTACGTCGATGCAGGCGTGCGCTTCGAGTTCCTGGAGTTCCCCATGCCGGGCTTCCACGACTCGGCCAACGACTTCAAGGGCTGGGGCTTCCCCAACATCTATGTGAAGGGAAAACTGAAGAATCTGGAGATAACAGGCGGCTCCTTCTACGAGCAGTTCGGTTCGGGATTCATCCTGCGCACCTACGAGGAACGTTCGCTGGGCATCGACAATTCGCTGCTCGGCGGTCGGGTGGTGTACACTCCTTACAAAGGTATTCGCCTGAAGGCTCTCTCGGGATTGCAGCGCACCTATTGGACGCTAAAGAAGAATACCATAAGCGGTGCCGACCTGGAACTGGACTTCGACGAATGGCTGAAGCCCATGCAGGAGCGTGGCATACGCTTCAACATGGGTGCCTCGTGGGTGAACAAGTACGAGACCGACGACCAGGTCGTCATGGCAGATGCCACACATCGCTACCGCTTCCCCAAGTTTGTCAATGCCTTCGACGTGCGTGCCCGATTCCAGCAGGGCGGCTTCAGCGTACTGGGCGAATATGCCCACAAGACGCAGGACCCCTCGGCCGAGAATCTCTACAGCTATGACGCAGGTAACGTGGGCATGCTGTCGGCCTCATACTCCAAGCGCGGCATGAGTTTCCTGGCCCAGGCCAAGCGCTCTAAACTGATGTCGTTCCGCAGCCAGCGCAACGTGCCTGCCATCTGCCGGGCCGCCACGGTCAACCACCTGCCTGCCTTCACGATGGAGCACACCTATGCCCTGGCAGCCCTCTATCCCTATGCCACACAGCCCGACGGCGAGTGGGCCTATCAGGGTTCGGCAGCCTACACCTTCAAGCGCAAGACGAAGATGGGCGGCAAGTATGGCATGACGGTGAAACTGAACTTCTCGCATGTCCGGGAGGAGAGCACCACCTTCTATCAGGACGTGAACCTGCAGTTGGAGCGTAAGCTGACCAAGAAGTTCAAGCTGAACTTCATGTACATGAACCAGCGCTACAATAAGGATGTCATCGAGGGCGAGGGTGGCATGGTGAACAGCAACATCTTCGTCCTGGAAGGCAAGCATCAGTTCAACCCCAAGCACACGTTGCGCTTCGAGGGACAATTCCTGCATACGCCCGACGACGAGAAGGACTGGCTCTATGCCCTGGTGGAGTATTCCTTCATGCCCCATTGGATGATAACCGTATCGGACATGTACAACGTGGGTGTGACCAATCGCCACTACTACCAGGGACTGGTGACCTACAACATCAAGTCGCATCGCATACAGTTGGGCTACGTGCGCAACCGTGCCGGCTACAACTGCTCGGGCGGCGTCTGCCGTCGCGTGCCTGCCAGCCGAGGCGTACAACTGTCGTATAACTATAACTTCTAACATAGAAAGTTGATAAATAATATATGAACCGAATGAAAAGGAACTATATATACCTCAGTGCCCTCTGTCTCCTCAGTGCCCTCTGTGTTGGCTGCTCCCACATCGACCAGGACGAACAGCTCATCTACGTGAAGCCGGCCGATGTGTCGCGTGCTGTACTCATCGAGGACTTCACAGGGCAGAACTGCCTGAACTGTCCCAATGCCACAGTGGCCATTGCCGACCTGCAGGAGACCTACGGACACGACAATGTGGTGGCCGTGGGCATCTATTCGGGCGACTTCGGCTACATGCGTGGCGACTTCAACCGGCCCTATCCCCTGACCACGACCGTCGGCCACGAATACTATAAGCACTGGAAACTGGACCACCAGCCCGTGGGCATCGTCAACCGCCACGGGGCCAGCGAATATCAGGACTGGGCACGCCAGGCTCTGGAACAGATGCAGCAGAAGGCCCGACTGCAACTGTCGGCCCGGGCCACGCTGGATGCCGAGTCGCGTACGATGACCATCGCCGTCACGGCCTTGGGCACCGACGGCGACACGGACGGCAAGCTGCAGCTGTGGCTCACCGAGGACAGCATCGTCGATGGACAGCGCATGCCCGATGGCGTATGGAACAAGGAATACCTGCACAACCATGTCTTCCGCGATGCCGTCAACGGGCAGTGGGGCACCGACTTTCGCATAGCCGAGGGCGAGACCCGGGAGGAAACCTTCACCTACACGATTGCTGAGGACAAGGTGTGGGTGCCCAAGAATATGCACGTCGTTGCCTTTGTCTATACTGGGCAGGGCGTGGAACAGGTGGTAGCGGTGCCCATCGGCGAGGCCGCTGCTGACGAATGAGTCATAACCCCGTAATTTGTCAATATAGAATAAATAATTTGCTTATGAAGAAAAAACTACTCTTTACGCTGAGCCTGTTGCTGGGTATCACAGCCTTTGCACAGCAGCGCATTCTGGCTCCCATGAAGGCCAGCAAGAGCGACATCATCCTCACGCAGCCCGAGGGCGACCTCCACACCTACATGCGCACGGGTGGATGTGTCGATGCTCCTTATGGCGGCATCCAGTACGACCTTACTCAGGATGGAGCCTTTGCGCGAGTCGTGGTTTCGCCCGATGGTCGCACGGCCTATTTCCAGAACATCATCTCCCGTGCAGCCACGGGGGCATGGGTCAAGGGTAACGTCGAAGGCGATAAGGTGAAGATTCCCTATGGCCAGGTCGTTTATTGGTTTGACGCCCCTGTCAATCCTTCCACAGGTCAGTCCGAGGAACCTTATGGTCTGAAGTTGGCTGAAGTGGATGTGAAGGGCTCGCACACCAACTACACCGTCAAGACCACGGGTAACGCCGTCTTCCGCATCGAGGGCGACTGGGAACGTCTCGTGCTCGAAGGCACCAGTGCCGATGTGCCGAATAAGAACGTCAAGGGCCTTGGCCTTGTGTATACCGACAAGTACGATGGCGAATGGGCCTACTACATGGACTACGAAACTGTCTACACCGAGGTCGCCGACCGTCCTGTCACTCCGCCCGATGGCGTCGTCACCGAGCGTTACTCCATCACGCATGGCATCTATGGCCACTTCGTAGACGTAGCCTTCGTGCGCGATGCTGTTTACATCAAGGGCATCTCTGACGAGTACCTTCCCGATGCCTGGATAAAAGGTACCTTTGATGAAGACAACAAAATTCACTTCCCCAGGCAGATGGCTGGTTCCTATCAGGTATATCTGTTCTATTTCATGGGCGTGGACATCGATAAGATAGACGACTACTACGGTGGTACCTATACTTACACATTGAACCCCGAAGACACAGAAATCGTCTTTGAATACGATCCGGAGACGCGCTGCTTCTGGAACAACGACCGTGCACTCATCGTGAACAACATGCGCGACTCGATAGACCGCTTCCAGCGCTTCCCCAAACCGATGTTCCGCCCCTACGTGGAGCGTCCCGGTACGCCTTCGGCACCTGCCGTACTTGAGATTAACGACTTCTACTGGGAGTATGGCGGTAATCTCTCCACACTGGCCATCAGCGTACCCGTCACCGACGAGGAGGGCAACTTCATGGATCCGACGAAACTCTTCTACAGCCTCTATGTCGACGACGACGAACCTTACTTACTCTACAAGGATGAGTACGAAGGACTGCCCTTCGATGAGGTGGAGGAGATTCCTTACCTCTACACCAACGACCGCAGCATCTTCCCCAAGAGCTTGGGCATGTACATCTATCAGAACGGATTCGAGCGCATGGGCATCAAGAGCATCTACTATGGTGGAGGCGAACGCCATGAGTCGGGCATCTACTACTGCGTGCCCAAATCGCTCCAGGACGACGGCGTAGAGGGCTTGGCAGAAGAGAAGTCGCAGGATGCCAAATCTGTTTATGACCTCAGCGGTCGCCAGATTGCCCAGCCCAAGCGTGGCCTCTACATCCGCAACGGAAAGAAGTTTATCGTAAAATAATGTGATACCGCTATGAAAAGAATATTCCTTACGCTCGCCATGTTTGTCGGCGTAGCCAACTTTCAACTTCTGAATTACAACTTCCAGCTCGGCAATGCCCAGGCCCAGGACTTTGCCTATGAGTTTTGCAGGGCCGACGGCACCATAGTCCCCGACGGCAGTGTGGTCACCATCACGAAGGCCGAGGAGGCTGATGACGGTTCGGGCGACATCATTATGAATTCCGAACTCTTTGCCAAGCGCATCGACGGCGATGCCGAAGACTTGCTGCGCATAGCCTACGACGTTCAGTCGATGGACAACGGCAGTATGCAAATCTGCTTCCCCCAGGCCTGCAAATATATCTCAAAGACAGGTGCCGGAAGCACCCAGCCGGGCACGATGGCCAACGACCGTCTCTCCATCGCTACCGAATGGCTCCCCGTGACCTACGGCAAGTGCACCGTGAAGGTGAACGTGGAGACGGTAGTCAGCATCATTGGCGGATATTCGGCCATCGACGATGGTCCTGGCATCACGCTGCAGTTTGTCTATGCCGATCCCGCAAGCGTTGCTTCCAGCGTCAGTGTTGCCACGCCTGTGGCCTACTATTCGCTCAGCGGGCAGCGCCTCTCCGGCCGTCCTCATGGCATGGCTCTCGTGCGCCTGTCCAACGGCAAGGTGGTGAAGCGATTGGTGAAGTGATAACATCCAAAACAAAAAAAGCCGGCACCCACGTCCTGTGGATGCCGGCTTTTTTTGTGTTTGCTATCTAATCCTTGCTGGCCACCTTTCGCCACTTTTCCAGGAGGGCGGTCATGTCTGCTGGGAGTTGGCTGGTGAAGTCCATCTCCTCGCCGGTGCGCGGATGGCGGAAACCCAGCGTGCGGGCATGCAGGGCTTGGCGAGGGCAGAGGTCGAAGCAGTTGTGGATGAAGGCACGGTACGAGGCCGTACGTTCGCCGCGCAGGATTTCCTGTCCGCCGTAGCGCTCGTCGTTGAACAGTGTGTGGCCGATGCTCTTCATGTGGACGCGGATTTGGTGGGTGCGTCCAGTCTCCAGCTTGCATTCCACGAGGGTGACGTGTCCCAGTCGCTCCAGTACGCGGTAGTGGGTGACGGCGGGTTTGCCGTTCGGGTTCTCGTCGGGCAGTATGGCCATTTGCAACCGGTCTTTGGGGTTACGGCCTATGTTGCCGCGAATGGTGCCCTCGTCCTCGGCAAAGGGCCCCCAGACGAGGGCATTGTATAGGCGGCGCGTAGAGTGGACGAAGAACTGTTGGCAGAGGCTGGCCTTAGCCTCGGGTGTCTTTGCAATGACCAGAAGGCCCGATGTGTCCTTGTCTATGCGGTGAACCAGTCCCACGGTGGGGTCGTTCGGGTCGAAGCGTTTGTCGTCGCGCAGATGCCAGGCCAGGGCGTTCACCAATGTCCCGGTGAAGTTGCCGCATCCGGGATGCACCACCAGGCCTGCAGGTTTGTTCACGACCAGCAGGTCATCGTCCTCGTAGACTACGTCCAGGGGGATGTCCTCCGGAATGATTTCCCAGTCGCGCTTCGGACGGTCGAGCATCAGGGTGACGACATCGTTGGCCTTGACCTTGTAGTTGCTCTTTACGGGCCGTCCGTTCACCTGTATGAATCCAGCCTCGGCAGCCTTCTGGATGCGGTTGCGGCTGGTGTCGCCCAGGTGGTCCATCAGGAACTTGTCCACGCGCATTGGGCTTTGTCCCTTGTCGGCCACCACGCGGCGGTGCTCATACAAGGTTCCGTCTGCCCCGGCGGCCTCTTCCGAGTCTCCTGGGAGGGAGAGGGTATCGCCGTCGAAGAAGTCTTCCGCAAGTTCTTCCTCGGGAAGATATTCATCCTCCCCGATGGGGGGATTCAGTGGGGATTCGGTGTCGGGAAGTTTGAATGGGGCCTCAGTCATAGTCGAATGTCTCGGGTTGCTCATCGGGCTCAGGCGTTTCCTCGCCCTCGATTTCTTCGTTGTCGTAGTCGAATATTTCTTCTTCCTCTACGACACCACTACCCACAATCAGTGTGATGACAGCATCTGTGGGCACACGCTGCCCAGCCATCACGCTGCGGCCCTGGCAACGTACTCCGTACACCCAGTCTTTGTCGCCGCTGGTGTATTGCACAGGTCCCAGTCGGAAGCCCAGTTGGCGCAAGCGGTCCTGGGCCTCGCGCAGTGAGCAGTTGTCGGCAATGTCCGGCAGACTGACGGTAGGCGATTCGCGGGAATTGATGGTGAGGTATATTTCGCGGCCCGATTTCACCTTGCTGCCCGCCTTGGGCAGTTGAACCATGACGGCGCCCGAGGGACGTGAGCGGTCGTAGGTGGAGTCCACGACAACAGCCACAAGGCCTTCCATCTCCAAGGTGTATTCGGCATCACCGATGAGTCGCCCCTCAACACTGGGCACGATGATTTCCTCGCCGTGGTGCGTGTATTTTCCCAGTCCTATCCATACGCCGATGGCCAACAAGACGGTCACCAGTGCCATCACAAGCAGATTGCCCCACAGTATGGGGCTCAGGATTTTCTCTTTGAACTCTTTTCCAGTCATACTGTCTTATTTTGCCGTAAAGGTACGAAATATTTGCGAATAATGAATTACGAATCCGGAAATAATAAAGAAAGGAGTGTCAAAATCGCTTTGACACTCCTTCATTCTCTAATCTCTAATCTCTAATCCCTAATCTCTAATCCCCATTCCTGGGAATCCGAAGGATTTACTTACCGTGACGCTCGTCAGCAACAGTCAACTTCTTGCGGCCCTTGGCACGACGTGAAGCTAATACGCGGCGACCATTGGCGGTAGCCATTCTCTGACGGAAACCGTGCTTGTTGTTGCGACGGCGATTGTGGGGTTGGAATGTTCTTTTCATTGTTTTTATATCGTTTTTATTAATTTCGGCCTGCAAAATTACTGACTTTTTTTGATACCTGCAAATTTTTTCGTAACTTTGCGCCCGAAAATCAGTAATTATTCATTAAAACATCTCTTATGATCAATTCACAAGACATTAAAAAGGGTACTTGCATCCGTATGGATGGCAAGTTGTATTTCTGCATCGACTTCCTTCACCGCAAGCCTGGTAAGGGTAACACCATCATGAATGTGACCCTGAAAGACGTAGTCAGCGGCAACGTGTTGGAGCGTCGCTTCAACATTGGTGAGAAACTGGAAGATGTTCGTGTAGAGCGCCGTCCGTATCAGTACCTCTATCAAGAGGGTGAGGACTATATCTTCATGAACAATGAGACCTTCGAGCAAATCACCATTCCTGCCGACCAGGTTACGGGTGTGAAATTTATGAAGGAAGGCCAGAACGTTGAGGTTGTGGCTGATGCCAGCACGGAGACGGTTCTCTATGCCGAACTGCCTGCTAAGGTGCACCTGGCTGTCACCTGGACCGAACCGGGTCTGAAGGGCGATACCGCTACGAATACCTTGAAGCCTGCCAAGGTGGAGACTGGTGCTGAGGTACGTGTGCCCCTGTTCATCAACGAGGGCGAGATTGTAGAAATCGACACCCGCGACGGCTCTTACCTGGGTCGTGTCAAGGCATAAAGCCTGAATGTGATAGATACAAAAAAAGCCCTCCCCGCGACGAGAAATCGCGGGGAGGGCTTTTTTTGTTTTTATGCTTCGGCTGCAGCCAGCAGAATCTCGCTCAGCGAAGGATGCGCATGCACCGTGTCGGCAATGTCATGGATGGTGGCACCGAGGCGCATGGCCAGTGTCACCTCGTGGATGAGGTCGCTGGCATGTGCTCCCAGGATGTGGCAGCCCAATATCTTGCCTTCGTGGTCGGTGAGTATCTTTACCAATCCGTCCTCGGCTTCCATGGCCAGCGCCTTACCATTGGCGCGGTAGAGTGCCTTGTGCGCCTGGTATTCGATGCCGGCCTCGGTCAGTTGTTCCTCTGTCTGCCCCACCATGGCAGCCTCAGGCACCGTGAATACGGCGGCGGGAATGAGGTCATTAGAGACTTTAAGGTCCTTAAAGCCCTGAAGCTCTTTAAAGCCTTTAAGAATATTGGCCAGAGCCACGCGACCCTGTGCCGATGCAGCGTGTGCCAGTTGCATGAGGCCGTTCACGTCACCGATGGCGTAAATGCCGGGTACGTTGGTTTGCATGTGTTCGTCCACCACGATGCCACGCGGAGTCGTCTCGATGCCCATGTCTGCCAGGTTCAGGCTCTGGAGGTTGGCAGCCCTGCCGACAGCCATCAGCACCAGGTCGGCTTCCATACTCTGGAGTTTGCCTTTCTCTTCGAAGTCTACCACCAAAGGCGCGCCCTCGTGAATTTCCTTGGCAGCCGCACTGGTGTGGAACTCGATACCGCGCTTCTTCAGGCTCGTGCGCAGGCGCTTCGCCAGGTCGCGGTCGAAGTTGGGCAGTACTTCCTTGCAGAACTCAATCACGGTCACCTGTGCACCCATGGCCTGGAAGATGCTGGCAAATTCCAATCCGATGACGCCGCCGCCGATGATGGCGAGGCGTTGGGGCAGGGTAGTGAGGTTCAGCAGCTCGGTGCTAGTCACCACCCCTTCGGCATGAGCACCGGGGATGGGCAGGAACTTCGTCACACTGCCCGTGGCAATGATGACGTTGGGGGCAGAATAGGTTTCCGTCCTATTTTCTCCTGATGAAGCGGACATGACCTCTATCGTGTGACACTTGCCCTCACTCGAGGCCAGCCCCTGGGTCGGGCAGAAGCGTGCCTCGCCCTCCACCAGGGTTATGCCGGGAGTCTTCATCAATTGGGCCACACCAGCCTTCAGTTTCTCCACCACCTCATTCTTACGTTCGATGGCTGAGGCCAAGTATTTGGAAGCGTCTTCTTCCTGTCCTTGGGGAGAGGGTGCGGTTATGCTTTCGGCCGAGTGGCACAGGCATTTCGTCGGAATGCAGCCCGCATTGAGGCATGTGCCCCCCAGGTGCTCCCGCTCAACGACTACCACCTGCAGGCCATTCTTGGCTGCACGTACGGCAGTCTCGTAGCCGCCGGGCCCTGCACCGATGATGATTAAATCACAATTATGCATAGACATATTCTTTATAGTCCGCCACGAATCAGAGCATCTTGTAGGTAAACTTCGGTTCCTTCACGGCCTTCACGTCGTCCATGCGGCGCACAGGGGTGTCGTGGGGCGCTGTCTTCAGCAACTGCGGGTCGGCCTTGGCTTCCTCGGCAATGCGCTTCATCACGGCTATGAACTCGTCCAGCGTGTCCTTGCTCTCTGTCTCCGTCGGTTCAATCATCAGAGCCTCGTGGAACAGCAGGGGGAAGTAGATGGTGGGAGCATGGAAACCGTAGTCCAGGAGGCGCTTGGCCACGTCGAGCGTGGTCACATGGTCGGGCGAGTGGTGGTCGCCGCCATACTCCTCGCGCAGTCCGTCGAACACAAATTCGTGCTTGCACACTGTGTCGATGGGCAGCTGGTAGTGGCTGCGCAGACTTTCCTTGATGTAGTTGGCATTCAGCACACTCAGTTTGCCGGCCATCGGGATGTTCTCCTTGCCCAGCGAGAGCAGGTAGGCATAAGCCCGGATGATGATGCCGAAGTTGCCCAGGAAGAAGGAAATGTAGCCCAGCGATTCGTCGTCGCAGTGGAGGTCGTAGGCTGTGTGGGAGAGAGGGGTATTAGGGTTATTAGAGTCCTTAAGGGCATTAGGGGCCTTAGTGATGACCTGGGGATTGGGCAGGAATTGTTCCAACCCCCTTCTGACACCCACGGGACCGCTGCCCGGACCACCACCGCCATGAGGTGTGGAGAAGGTCTTGTGCAGGTTGATGTGCATCACGTCGAAGCCCATGTCGCCGGGGCGGCATACGCCCAGCATGGGGTTCAGGTTGGCACCGTCGTAGTACATCAGACCGCCGCACTCGTGCACCAGTCGTGCAATCTCCGGGATTTGTCGCTCAAAGAGGCCCAGCGTGTTGGGGTTGGTCATCATCATTCCGGCAATGTCGGGGCCCAGCAGGGGCTTCAGAGCCTCTACGTCCACCGTACCGTCGGCCAGCGATTTCACCTCCACAATCTGCAGTCCGCATACGGCTGCCGATGCGGGATTGGTGCCATGGGCCGAGTCGGGAACGATAATCTTTGTGCGAGCCAAGTCGCCGCGGCTCATGTGGTATTGGCGGATGACCATCAGTCCCGTCAGCTCACCGTGTGCACCGGCATAGGGATTCAGCGTGAAGCGCGAAAGTCCGGCTATCTCGGCCAGTGTCCGCTGCACTTCGTCGTAGAGTTTCAGGCTGCCCTGTGCATACTTTGCCGGGGTCATAGGGTGCAGGTTGAAACCAGGCAGTTGGCACAACTCTTCGTTCAGCTTTGGGTTGTACTTCATGGTGCAACTGCCCAGAGGGTAGAATCCCGTGTCAACGCCGAAGTTGTTGTTCGACATGTTGGTATAGTGGCGCACCACGGTCAGTTCGTCGCATTCGGGCAGAATGGTCTTCGTCTGGCGCGACAGCGTTGCACCCAAGTCGGCAAGGCTGTAGCCCTCATATTCGTTTTTGGGCAGTGAATAGCCCACACGTCCAGGTTTCGAAAGTTCGAAAATCAACTTTCCGTAATAGGTTCTGTTCATAGGGCCATCTCTTTAATCAGTTCAACCATGTTGTCTATCTCCTGTCGGTTGCGGCGTTCGGTGCTGGCAATGGTCAGACAGCCGGGCATGAAGAGCGTTGGCACGCCCAACAGATACCCCTTCTCAGCCAAAGCCTCGCGCAGAACCTTTGCATCGCCCTTCACGCGTAAGGTGAATTCGTTGAGGAAGGGGCCCTTGAACACCTCTTCGAACTTTCCTGTCTTCAGCAGGGCATCGTGCAGATAGTGGGCCGAGGCATAACTCAACTCGTTCACCTCCTGCATGCCCTTCGGGCCCATCAGGCTCAGGTAGGCAGCCACATAGAGGCACATGAAGCCCTGTGCTGTGCAGATGTTTGATGTAGCCTTCTCGCGGCGGATATGCTGTTCGCGGGCCTGCATGGTCAGCACGAAGGTCCGGCGTCCGTCGGCATCCGTCGTTGCGCCCACCAGTCGACCGGGCATCTTGCGCACCAGCGCCTCCTTCGTACACAGGTAACCGATGTACGGACCGCCGTAGCCCATCGGGATACCCAGACTCTGGGCATCGCCACAGGCAATGTCGGCCCCCCATTCGCCCGGCGTCTTCAGGACGGCCAGGGCAGAGGCCATCGTGTTCACGGCCATCAGGGCCTTATGCTCATGGCACAGGTCGGCCAGTCCCGTCAGGTCCTCCACGATGCCGTAGCGGTTGGGCTGGCAGACGATGAGTCCGGCCACATCGTCCTTCTCTATCAGTTGGCGTGCCACGTCTTTGTCCATCGTGCCGTCCTTTTCGTCTACCTCCACGAGGTCGACACCGTGGAACTTGGCATAGGTGCGCACCACTGCCAGTACGGCGGGCTGGATGGTTTTTGTGATGAGCACGCGGTTGCGTTTCTTGGCTGCGGCCACCATCATCATCATGGCCTCGGCCGTAGCGGTGGAACCGTCGTACATGGAGGCGTTGGAGATGTCCATGCCCGTAAGGTCAGCCATCAGGGTCTGGTATTCGAAGATATACTGCAGCGTGCCCTGACTGATTTCGGCCTGATACGGAGTGTAGCTGGTGCTGAACTCCGACCGGCTGGCCAGGAAAGGCACCACGCTGGGCGTATAGTGGTCGTAACTGCCGGCTCCTGCAAAGCAGACGAGCGGTTTGTTCTGTGCGGCCAGTTGCTGGATGATGCATCGCACCTCCTCCTCCGACTTCTCGCTGGGCAGATTCAACTCGCGGTGGAGTTTAATCTCCTCGGGAATCTCGGCATAGAGGTCGTCCAAAGACCGCACGCCGATGACATCGAGCATCTGCTGGATATCATCGGCGGTATGGGGAAAATACTTAAATGAAGACCCACTCCCTGCCCTCCCTTGTAGGGAGGAAGAGGTTACGTTTGTGGGCATTACATTATTGCTGCTTCCATTCATTATTTTTTGTCTTTATGTCAGTAAATACTCCCCGCCCTACAAGGGAGGGGTGGGGGAGGGTCTTTTACTTACAGATGGCCTCGTAAGCCTTGGCATCCATCAGTTTGTCCAGTTCGCTCTTGTCGCTCAGCTGCACCTTGATGATCCAATTCTCGAAGGCATCCTTGTTGATGAGTTCGGGCTCGTCCTCGAGTGCCTCGTTCACTTCCACTACGGTACCGCTGACGGGGCTGAACAGGTCGCTGGCAGCCTTCACACTCTCCACGGCGCCAAACTCCTCGCCGGCCGTCACTTCGTCGTCCACCTCGGGCATGTCCACGTAAACCACGTTGCCCAACTGGTCCTGAGCATAATCGGTGATGCCGATGTAGCCAAACTCGCCTTCCACTCTCACGTACTCGTGGCTCTCAGCGTAGTAGAGCCCTTCAATAACTTTTGCCATAGTCGTAATATTTATTTTTTATAGTTTTTGTCATAGAAACGTTTCTTAATCACCACGCCGGGCTGCAGTTTCTTGTGGATGCGCACCTGTACGGGAGTGCCCAGTTTGGCATGTTCGATGTCCACCAGGGCCATGCAGACGCTCTTGCCCGTCGATATGCTGTTGTAGCCCGTGGTCACTTCGCCGATGACCTTGTCGTCGGCCACCACCTCGTAGCCGTGGCGTGGAATGGCGCGGCCCTCCAGTTCGATGCCCACAATCTTGCGGGTCAGGCCCTCGGCCTTCTGCTTGGCAATAGCCTCCTTGCCGACGAACTCCTCCTTGTCCAGCTTCACGAAGATGCCCAGGCCGGCCTCCAGGGGCGACAGCTCGTCGGTCAGTTCGTCACCGTACAAGGGCAGGCCCACCTCGAAGCGCAGCGTATCGCGGCAACCCAGTCCGCAGGGCTTGGCCTCGCCGCTCTCCATCAGTTTGTCCCACATCTTCTGTATAAGTCCGTGACTGGCATAGATTTCGAATCCGTCCTCGCCCGTGTAACCCGTGCGGCTGACGATTATCGTCTCGCCCTCCACTTCCATTTTCTTGAACGTGTAGAACGCCAGCTCCTGGCAGGCCAGGCCCAGCACACGTTCCACCACCTCCTCGGCCTTCGGCCCCTGCACGGCCAACTGGCCGTAGTAGTCGCTCTGGTTCTCGGCCACGGCGTCGAATGCCTTCACCTGTTCGCTGATCCAGGCAAAGTCCTTGTCGATGTTGGCCGCATTGATGACCAGGAAGAAGCGCTCGTCGCCCTCCTTATACACCAGCAGGTCGTCGATGGTGCCACCGTTGGGGTGCAGCATCATGCCATAGAAGATTTTGCCCACGGGGGCACCGCTGACGTCGTTCGTGAAGATGTGCTGTACGAAGCGTTCTGCCTCGCGTCCTGTCACCAGCACCTCGCCCATGTGGCTCACGTCGAACACACCGCAGGCAGTCCTGACAGCCACGTGCTCGTCCGCGATGTCGGTGTACTGGATAGGCATCTCGAATCCGCCGAAACTGACCATCTTGGCCCCTTGGCGGATATGCCTCTCGTAGAGGCAAGTTCTCTTGTCATTCATAGTATTGTGTGTGTATTTGGTTAATTTTCGGCTCAAAAATACCAAAAAATATCGACATGGCAAAGAAAAAATCCTTCTATTTTCTCGCTATTCACTTTTCACTTTTCACTTTATTTCGTATTTTTGCATTGTTTTTTGGTATGAATGAGTATAAAACGATAGCCGCAGAGCCCCTCTCCACGACGCGGACTCCCTTGGTCTCCGTCCTGATGGCCGTCTATAATGCCGAACCTTATCTTGCTGAGGCTCTGCACTCGTTGTTGTGCCAGACGCTCCGCGAAATAGAGGTTCTGGCCGTCGACGATGCCTCCACCGACCAGTCTCTCTCCATACTCCGGCGCACTGCCGCCGCGGATGCCCGTCTGCGCGTCTTCCGCCACGAGCAAAACCAGGGGCAGGCCGTGGCCCGCAACCTGGCCTTGCAGCACTCCCGGGGCCAATACGTCTGCATGGTGGATGCCGACGATTGGCTGGCCCCCGATGCCTTGCAGACGGTGGTCGACGTGTTCCGCAGCCATCCCCAGACCGATTGCGTGGTATTCCGCCTCATGCTGCATTGGCAGGCCGACGGGCGCGAAGAGGAATACCGCCGTCAGGGAACCGCTCCGCTTCGCCCCGTGCCCTCGTGCATGACGGGCGAGGAGGCCTTCCGCCTGAGCCTCGACTGGACGTTGCACGGACTCTACACTGTGCGCCGCGAGATACACCTTCGCTATCCCTACGACACGAGCTATCGGCTCTACAGCGACGACAACACCACGCGCATCCACTATCTGCACAGTCGCGAGGTGCGCCTGTCCCCGGCCACGTACTACTATCGCAAGCATCAGACCAGCAGCACGATGGCCTCGTCGCCCAAACTCTTTCTGTACATGTGGGCCAACCTGAGCATGAAGCGCACCCTGGAGCAGGAGGGCGTCTCGGCCGACATACTGAGCGAATACGAACTGTGCCGCTGGCACAACTTCCGGGGCCAGTTGTGGCTCTATTTCGACCTTCGGAAACAATTCGACCCCTCTACCCAAAGGCGTCTGCAGTCGGAATTCCGCCATGTCTATTCCACCTTCCGTCGCCTCTTGCCCTTCCCCCTGCTGATGCTGTCGGAGCGTCTGCGCTGGCGTCTCCGCCGGTCCATTCAGCGCCGCCCCCTTTAACCCTTTAACCTTTTAACATTTTAACCTTTTAACCCTTTAACCTTTTAACCCTTTCAAGAGTGAACGCAAGAATCATAGAACTACCCAAGATTACCGACCCGCGGGGCAATCTGTCCATCATCGAGGAGTGTCGCCAGATACCGTTCGACATCAAGCGTGTCTATTGGCTCTACGACATCCCCGGAGGCACGGAGCGCGGAGGCCGTGCACTGCGCCATACCGACGAGTTCATCGTGGCCCTCTCGGGCAGTTTCGATGTGGAGCTCGACGACGGTCACAGCCGCCAGGTGTTCCAGCTCAATCGCTCCTACTATGGTCTGCTGGTGCCCAGCGGACTGTGGCGGACGATGGTCAACTTCTCCACCAATGCCCTGGCCCTCGTCCTTTCGTCCACCGACTATTCGGAGGCCGATTATGTTTTCGATTACGATGAATTCAAAACCATAGCCCGATGACCCTTCCCACAGTATTCGATTGTTCGCTGTGCGAACTCAACAAGTTCCACTTTCCCGAGGGAAACCTGACCTATGTCTACCAGAACGTCCACGTGCCGTTCCCCATACGGCGGGTGTTCTATTCCTACGACATACCCGGCGGAGAGGACCGCGGAGCCCATGCCCACCGGCGTTGCCACCAGTTCATCGTTGCCGCCAGCGGCAGTTTCGAGGTGATGCTCGACGATGGCACCAACCGTCGCATCATACCCCTCAACCGTCCCTTCGTAGGCCTGCACGTGCCCCCCGGCATCTGGGCCGCCGAACAGCGTTTCAGCTCGGGCAGCATCTGCCTGGTGCTGGCATCCGAGACCTATGACGAGGAGGACTACATCCGCAGTTACGATGAGTATTTGGATTACATCAAGAGCGTGAAATGATAAAATACCTTGACCTGCAGGCCATCACCCAGTTGCATGGCGAAGAGATAAAGGCGGCCGTCGGCCGTGTGATAGACTCCGGCTGGTTTCTTCAGAGCCGCGAGACGGAGACCTTCGAGTCCGACTATGCGCGCTACATTGGCAGTCGGCATTGCGTGGCGGTGGCCAACGGGCTGGACGCCTTGCGGCTCATCTTGCGCGCGTATATAGAGATAGGTATCCTGCGCGAGGGCGACGAGGTCATCGTGCCGGCCAACACCTACATTGCCACCATCCTGGCCATCACGGACAACCGCCTGGTGCCCGTACTGGTGGAACCCGACATCGACACCCTGCAGATCGACGACACGCTCATCGAGCAGGCCATCACCCCCCGGACGCGGGCCATCATGATAGTCCACCTCTATGGCCGCTGTGCCTATACGGCGCGCATAGCCGACATCTGCCGGCGCCATCGGCTCAAGCTGATTGAGGACAACGCCCAGGCCCACGGCTGCCAATTTCTGGGTTCGCTGCCCGATGGCCCAGCCCGAAGGACCGGTTCCCTGGGCGATGCCGCGGCCCACAGTTTCTACCCCGGCAAGAATCTCGGTGCCCTGGGCGACGCCGGAGCCGTCACCACCGATGATGCCGAACTGGCCGACGTTATTCGTGCCCTGGCCAACTACGGCAGTCGGCAGAAGTATGTCTTCCGCTATCAGGGCATCAACAGCCGCATGGCCGAGACCGATGCCGCCGTGCTCGATGTGAAGCTTCGCTATCTCGATGCCGACAACCGCCGCCGTCAGCAGTTGGCAGCCCTCTATTACGAGGGCATTGCCAATCCGCTCGTCAGCCTGCCTCGCCGGATGGCCGACGAGGAGAACGTCTTTCACATCTTCCCCGTCTTCTGCGAGCGGCGCGACGAACTGCAGGCCTGGCTCGACAGTCAGGGCATACAGACCCTCATTCACTATCCCATACCGCCCCATCGGCAGGCGTGCTACCCCGATTGGAACGCCCGCTCCCTGCCCCTGACGGAGCGCATTCACGACTGCGAACTCAGTCTGCCTCTCCATCAGGCACTTACGGCCGACGAAGTCCACGCTGTGATTCGTGCCGTCAATGCCTTTTCTATTCGCAAATAAGCTGGATGAGCGCTTCTTCCGACAGTCCGCGTATGCTCCGTTCGGGATGGTGCTCGCGGATGGCCTGTGCCAGATTCTCCGGTGTGAAGGTCTGTCCTACCAGTGCCCCCTCAAAGCGTTCACGGGCCTGACCCAGGTCGAAGAAGTCGCCACGCAGCACGACGTCGGCCACCCGGCTGCCCGACAGGCGGAAACAGACCTCCACCTGGCCGCAGCCCGGAATGCGTGCCGTGCGCACGACATCGCTGTGCACGGTGCTGCCGTAGAAATAGTCCGCCGCATAGTAGCGCTGTTCCAGCCGTTCTATTTCGTGCACATCCTCCGCCGAAAGGCAGAAGGCGCGGTCGCAGAGCAGTTGGCGAAGCCTCTGACGCAGTTCTCCGACGCCGAAGGGCAGGTAGTCCTTCAGCAGACCGATGCGGCTGCGCACGCTCTTCACCCCCTTCTGTTGCAGTTTGCTCACGTCAGGGTGCAGGGCCCCCTCCATCAGATGCGGATTGGTGTCGTACAGCATGGTGCCATGGGCTATGCAGCGGTCGGTCTTTTTGTAAAAAGCATTGCCGCAGACCTTGCGCGGCAGTGCATCCGTGTCGTCACTCCTGATCACGATGTCGTTCCTGCCTGCCACGGCGGCCGGAGCCCCCATTTGGCGCAGAGCCTGTGCCACGGCCTCGGCATACTCGCCGAAGAGCACCTCCACGGGGGCATCCTCGGTGATGAGGCTCGTCATGATGTTGCGCTCGTCGGCAAAGATGGCACCGCCGCCCGAACGTCGGCGGATGATGTCGATGCCCTCGCGACGGCAGAAGTCCACGTCCACCTCCTGGTGCATCACCTGGTTGCGCCCCATCACCACGGTAGGCCCCAGTTGCCATGTCAGGAAATAGCTGCCCCTGGGCAGACGGTCGGCAATGTACTCTTCGGCAGCCAGATAGAAAGCCGCCCTGCGCCCCTCAGTTTCGGGGGGCAGGGCTACGTAGCAGGCAGGGAAATGTCTTTTCTGTTCCATAATGTCAGGACTCGCCTTGGCGATGGTTACTCTGCTGCAAAGGTACGAATTATTTCTGAATACGCAAAGAATAAATCGGCGCGAACCCTGCGTGGGTCCGCGCCGAAGCGTTTATGGTGCCTGAAAGGCGAAGTTGCGAAGCGGGGGTCAGAAGGCGATGTCGTCGTCGCTCCAGACGTTGAGGTTCTCATCCTCGGGAGCCAGTACGTCCAAGCCCGAGTCGGCACCCGTAGTGGAAATCTCCAGCATGAGGCCGTCCTCCAGTTCCATCACTTCCACCTCTGTCTGAGGCATGATATATGTCTTTTTCATAAGCTTACAATGTTTTTCGTTAAACATTACTCGGGTCCGGTCGCTTACTTGCGGACTACCTTCTTGCCGTTCACTACGTAGATGCCGCGCTGCGTCTTCTGTACGCGCTGGCCGCTGAGGTTGTAGATGACGCTGCCCTCGCCGTCAGCCTGCAGGCTGCGGATGGCGGTCTCACCCTCGCCCAGGCCGAAGGCCTTGACGTTGCTGTCTACGGTCAGGTAGGCATGGTAGGCGCCCACGGTGGGCTGGCTGGCGGCCTCCTCTACCAGGTAGAAGGCAACGTTGCCATTCTGGTTCTGCAGCACGTAGCTGGCAGCGGGAGCCTCGGTGTCGGCATATACGCCCGTCAGCAGGCCGGCGGTGTATTCGAGGGCCGTGCCCTGGGCGTCGCCCGTCAGGGTAGCCTTCCAGGCGCCCTCCACGATGTAGGGCCGGTTGGCCTTCAGGGCCTCGACCTCGACGAGGGTCAGTGTGGTGCCCTCTACGGCGTCGCAGGTGTAGGCCTTCACGCCTTCGGGCAGTTCAGCCACGGCGAAGGGGAACATGACGGTGCCCCAGCCGGCCTCGGTGGTGTTGACGCTGACGGCGGGTTTCTCGGTCTCCACGAGCAGGAAGTTGTTGTTCTGGTCAACGGTGCTGACGTCGATGTCCTGCGAACCGATGAACTGGTTGGCAGCCACGTTGCGCAGGCTGTAGACGCCCTGCTGCGTCTGGCTCGGAACCACGGTCACCAGCATGGCCTGGGCGGCCTCGGTGGTGGTGGCGATGTTTCCGTCGGCGTCGGTGCAGAGGTAGCGTGCAACGCCGTCGGCGTCGATCTGGCTCAGCGTGTAGTTGTTGCCCTCAACCTGGGTGAAGGTGAAGGCCTGGGCCAGGTTCTTGTTGGCCTCGGCCAGGTACTGCACGGCGTAGGTGCCGTCCGTTCCGGCCACGTAGGTCACGGCCTTGTCGGCCTGCTCGCAGCCGGCCTCGGTGTCGGTCAGCACGAGGTTGAAGAGCTGACCCTCGGCGGGAGCATTCAGCGGGAGGTTGCGGTAGGCCTCGACGCCCTTCTCCAGTTCGGCTATGGCAGCTTTCACCTCTGCGAGGGAGGCACTGGAGTTGTCGCGTACTTTGGCGGCCTGTGCAATCACGTCGTCCAGGAAGTTCTGGGCCGAGCGCGGATATTCGAACACTTTGGTGCCGACGTTCAGGGAGTCGTCCCAGATTTGCTGTGCGGCATCGATGGCTGCAATCAGGTCTTCCCTGTCGGCGAAGATGGCGAACGTGGCGGTAGCCGAGCCGCTGTAGTTGCCCTTACCGGTTACGGTGACCTTACCTCTTCCGACGACGTCGTTGTCAGCGTATTCCACGGTGTAGTCGGTGCCGAGGGTCAGCAGGGTCTCACCGTCCTTCACTTCGACTTCGGGCGTCAGGGCCTCGCCTGCGAAGAGTTGGTCGGGGATGGGCTGGATCCAGTCGGCCTGCAGGTCCCTCGTGAACGTAACCTCAGCCAATACGTTGGCCTCGGGCATGATGAACGACCAGGTGCCCTCGGTCTCGTTCTTGTTAACGGCGATGTCGCCCACCAGTTCGGGTATCTCGGCGCGGATGGTGACGTCCTTAATCGAGTATCCCTCGTCGGATGTCACGCTTGCGGTCACCGCGTCGCCCTTCTTAGCCTGCGTGGCGGCAGCACCGTCCACGGTGAACGTCACCGTACCGTGTGCATCGTCGCCGCCGGCCTGCGTCAGGTCGAACTTAATGACAACATTCTTCTTCGCTTCCTTCAGTGCCTCGTTGATGTCCTCGTCGAAGCCTCCCAGGTTGGCAATCTTCAGGATGCCACTCTCCAGGTCGGCCAACTTCACGTCGCGCACGTCACTGTAAGTTGTGGTGCCGCCGACGGTGGCATATACGCGGGCATGATAGATGGTGTTCTCGTCCTCAGGGGTAATCTGCAGCATCCAGTTCTTGTTCTTGTCCAGCACGCTGGCGGGCATCTGGGTGCTCGTTTCGGTGAGCGTCTGGGCAGCCACCTTCGTCGCGCCGTTTGCCTCGAGCGTCAGGGCGTCACCGGTCAGGCTGGTGCTGTAGATGATACCAGCCTCCGTGGCCTGTGGGTCGGCGATGGCCTGCATCGAGATCTTGCTGCCGTTGCGTGTGACAGACGTGAAGCCTGCCTTGGCATTGTTCGTGGCCTCGCCACCATACACGGCGCGGAGTGTGGTGTTGGCGTTCATGGTCAGCACCAGCTTCTGGTTGCTGCTGACGGGCTGTCCGTCGGCCTCCCAGTAGGAGAACGTCTTGCCGTCCACTGCAGGAGCCTCCAGGGTCACCTGGTCGCCGAAGCCGTATCTGTCGGAGAGAGTGGCCGACCACTGGCCGTCGACGAAGACAGTCAGTTGCGTCTCGGGGGCGAAGACGTAGCGCATGTCGATGTCCTCAGTCTGACTTTCCGCGGGGGCCTTTCTGGCCATCATGCGTGACGGTGCTCCCTGGGCTTTGCCTGCGGTCTTCGTGACGCTGGCGGTGGGGATGTTGTCCCTTGTCGTGGCCAGTGCGTCGGTGTAGATGGTCTTCGTCTGTCCCTGTGCATCCTTGTACTTCAGGTAGCCGATGCCGTAGATGTAGTGGTTGCCGTTGTTCTTCTGGATGAAGCGCAGCGGGGGCAGCGTGGCCACGGCGCCGCTCATGCCCTTGGTCTGGGCCTTGCTCTCCCAGTAGATGGGGGGGTACTTCTCCACGTTCACGGGCTTGCTCTCGTACATATACTTGGCCAGCTCCGAGGCACTCATCTCGTCGAGCACGCTGTTCTCGCGCTCGGCATAGTATTTCTCCGATGCCGAGGCGTCGAAGGTGGTGATATCGGTGTTAAGGATGCTCACCAACGTGCAGATGCCCACGCCGATGGCCTTGGCCTCGGCGTCCATCGTGTAGGTGCGCTCCTTCAGTTCATAGTAGGAGATGCCCGAGTTGTCGCCCATGCGTATGCCGGCGTCCACGAATTTGTATCCGTCGGGCAACTGGTAGTTCATCTGGTAGAGCACGTTGTCCATGGTGTAGGTCTGTCCGTTCACCTGGGCCTGGTCGTCATAGTGGCGTGCGCTCAGTTCCACCTGAGGCGCGGTGATGGGGTTGACGTAGAGGGCACGCACCTTCATGTCGCACGGGATGATGAACGAGACGATTTCGTACGACGTCAGGTCGTACCACTGTCCGCCCGTGCTGTACTGCCACTTCTGGAACTCCAGCTGGCCATAGTTGTGCGGTGCGCTGATGGAAACCTCCTGCTCCTGCTGCACCGTCTGGGGGAATCCGAGCATCTTCTCGGTGTAGGTGCCGCCGGCCCACTGGCCGTAACTTACGTCGAGTGTCACAGGCTTGGGCAGCGTCGGGTCTGTCAGGCCGCAGGCGCACTTGCCGTTGGCGCCGAACGAGTGTGCCACCAACTCCACGTCGTCGCAGCCGCAGATGGCCACGTGGACGATGCTGTTGTATTTTTGGTAGGCTGCCAGTGCGGTGGGGAAGTCGCTGATCTGGAAGTTGTGGTACTCATGTACGTGCTTCCACTGTGCCGTCAGGCCCAGGTCGGCGGTGATGGGGGTGCCGAAGTCGAAGGGCGCGCCCTTGACGAAGAGTTCGTTGCTCTGGCTGACCGACTGGCTCACCGTCCAGCCGTCGAAGGCAAAGCCCTGGCGCGAGGGTTTGCCGAGGTTCAGCAGGTCGTTGTAGCTCACGCTGTTCGTCGTGCCCAGGCCCGAACCGCCGTTCAGGTTGAGCGTGGCCGTCAGTGTGAGGGGTTTCCAGACGGCGCGGAAGATGGTGTTCTCGCTGATGCTGATGCCCGTCTGTCCGGCGCTGTATCTGGTGTCGGTCTTGCCGGGGGCTGTGCCCATCAGGGCGCTCCATGCGTCGAAGACCTTGCCCTCGGGGGCATTGGCCGGAGCCGACAGGGCTGCGATGGTGCCCGGGGTGGTCACGTTGCCGTCGGCATCGGTCTGGCACACGGCTATCTGATAGCGCACGGCGTTGCTGTTCATGTCGCCGTCCAGGGAAATCGTCTGGCTGTCATACATCGGCACTGTGCTGCCGTCGGCCACGAAGGCAGCCACCACCGTCTTGGCGTTGCCGCCTATCATCACATATTGGCCGCCCGATATGTTGGTCCACTGGTTGGCCGACTGGCTCACCACGGCGTTGCTCATGGTTGCGCCGTCGGTCCGTGCGGCCTCCTCGCTGGTGAAGAAGGCCACCTGTGCCGGGTCGTATGCAGCCGATGCCTTCACCGACCACACCGTCGTGCCGCCTATCTCCGAGTCGCTCTTCATCTTGGCTACGTCGTAGCGCATGCCTGTGAGGGCGTTGTTTATGCCGATGCGGCACCACACCTCGTCCGAGGCAGCCTGGGGCTGATAGAGCACGGTGAAGGTCTTCTGCTTCTGGAAGGCCACCGTCACCGTCAGGTCGCCCGTCTCCACGCGGGGCGCGGTCACCCAGGCCATCGTCGTGTTCATGGGCACGGCGATGTCGTTCTCCCGGGCATAGGCCAGGTAGGCTTCATACTCATCCAGGCTGAATTCGGTGGCTTCCAGGTCGCCCTTGCTGAGCGAGACGTTGAAGTCGTAGTCGTCGGCCTTGTCGACGCACAGCACGAACTTGTCGCCTGCCTTCATCTTGTCGTTAGCCGTCAGTTTATCGTACGAGGCGTTCATCAGCCATGCCGAGCAGGCCGTCCCGTTGTTGCCGGTGACGGCGAGCAGGGCTGCGAACGTCGGTTCGATGGTCACGGCCACAGGGCTGGTGCCCAGGATGCCGTGGTGCGTGTCGTCGCCCACTACCTTGTACCATACGTAGTAGGTGCCTCCGTCGGTTGCCGTGGGGAGGTCGGTGCTCCAGTCGCCGTCGTCGGTGGGAGCAGCCTCGGCGGTGCCGAGTCCGTAGTGGAGGGTGCCGCCCGTGGCTGTGCCGGCGTCAATCAGCGTCTGTGCCTCGCCGTTACACACGAGGCCGGCTACAGGGGCCGGTGCTGTCGTCACCTCGGCATACGAGAGGTTGCGGTACTTCACCCGGACCTCCACGTTGCTGGCGGGCATCGTCAGTGTCCACTCGTTGGTGGCATTGGCTTTCGCGGTCACGGTCACTTCTTCTTCCGTGTCCTGTGCCCATGCGCCCGTCAGGCCGAGGATGGCGACGAGCGTCAATAAGAATCTCTTTGTAATCTTCATATTATTTATTTATTTTTATTTCAATTCTTCAACACTTCAATATCAGAAAGCGAGGCCGGCGCGAACAAAGTATTGAGTCCCCTTACTGTCGCCGCTGAAAATCACATTGCCTTCACTGAAGAAAAAGAAGTGGGTATCTTCATCGGTTTCGGACGTCCTCGTCCAGAAGTAGCCATCCTCACGCAATTTACTGCTGTCGCCTCCAGCGGTGGCTAACGCTGTATTCAGACCGGCGAATTCGTTCTCGTAGCCACCGTTGGCCTCGAACATAGTCTTCCACTTATCATCGTCGGGAAACACCCATGCGGCACCAGGAACGGCGGTCTTGCCCTCGCAGGTGCTTTTGGCCGCGTCCCAGTCCATCTTGCCCTCGTCGGCGAGCGCAATGGCCAGACCGTGTTCTTTGCCGAAGTAGCCCGTGTTGCTGCCCACGTAGGCAATCATGGCCACGGCGGTGGTGCCGGCGGCCTCGGCAGCATCCTTCGTGTCATAGATATTGCCATCGGCACCGGCTATCTTGCCTAAGTCTGCGGCAGTGGCCTCGGCCAGCGTGCGGGCGACAGCGACAGCTTCCTTCTTCACCGCTGTGATGCTCTCCACCTTCATCAGGCCGTTATACTTGAGGGTGACCTGCTCGCCTGCGTCGGCTTTGGCGGGGTCGATGGTCCAGTTGGCAGCGTCCTCCGTATCTTCGGCCAGGGCGACGGCGTTCTTCGTGGCTTTATAGCCATAGACTTCTATCTTGGTCACGCCAATTCCTTCGATTTCATTTCCGTTGACAAAGACACTAAAATCAATATCATACTTCATGTTTATCTCAAATGGAGATTGGGTGTCTTCGGCACTTTCATCAGTTGTGTAAAACTTGCAGCTTGTGATAGTGTTGCCTTCAACAGGGGTGACCGTTATCGTAGATTCTTCCATTGGTTGCCAGCCATCAATATTATCATGCAGTACATCCGCACTGAATGTGACAGTGGCGATGTTGTCGAAGGTCTTGCTGCCGCTCGTAAAGTCGGAGTTGTTGGCCGCCTCTATCGTGGTGAGCAAGGTGGGCGTCTGCGCCCATGCACTCGTCGCTGCCATCAGCAGCAGGGCGAGAATAAAAAATACTTTTTGCTTCATAAGCCTTTTGTTTTTAATAAATTAAACATATTCTAAATTATAATTATATTCGTCATTGAGTTTTGAATTTAGCAAGGGGATAAAAACAGGCGTATGGCTCAATTTGCAGGATAAATTTGAGTAGTAGGTATTCAATAGCTCAAATTGCAGGATGACTTTTGCCGCCGTTCGCTTGG
>ODAJ014739334.1_pt1 | contig 33038 bp, 23 predicted proteins | sample 1539241 | NCBI WGS metagenome assembly ODAJ01 (sample SAMN02144231, study PRJEB22623) | gut metagenome | biome: sheep rumen | host: Ovis aries | place: New Zealand
TTGATTTGCTTGTTAGGGGAGGGTGCCTAGTCGGACTCGAACCGACGACATTCAGAACCACAATCTGACGCTCTAACCAACTGAACTATAGGCACCATGTAAGGGGTATCCCCTCATTTGCGAGTGCAAAGGTACAACAAATCTTTGAAACGGCCAAATCTTTGCGCGCCTTTTTACTTATAAAATTCCTTTTTGGCAGCCGACAGGGTGTTCAGCATGAGCATGCAGATGGTCATGGGCCCTACGCCACCGGGCACCGGCGTGATGAAAGAGCAACGGGGAGCTACCTCGTCGAAACGGACGTCGCCCGACAGGCGGAAGCCGGACTTGCGAGAGGCATCGGGTACTCGGGTGGTGCCGACATCGATGACGGCGGCTCCTTCCTTCACCATATCAGCCGTTACAAATCCGGGCTGACCGATGGCGGCAATCAGAATGTCGGCCTTGCGGCATTCCTCCACAAGCGTTTCGCTGCGACTGTGGCAGACGGTGACGGTGGAGTCGCCCCACTGTTTCTGCATCATGAGCTGGGCCATGGGCTTTCCCACGATGTTGGAGCGCCCAAGGATTACGCACTTCTTGCCTTTGGTGGGCACGTTGTACCGCTTCAGCAGTGTGAGTATGCCCAAGGGAGTGGCAGAGATGAAACAAGGCAGACCGATGGCCATGCGGCCCACGTTGATGGGATGGAAACCGTCGACATCCTTGCGGTAATCGATGGCCTCGATGACACGCTGCTCATTGATGTGGCGGGGTAGGGGGAGTTGCACGATGAATCCGTCGATGTCGGGGTCCTCGTTCAACTTTGAGACGTTAGACAGCAATTCTTCCTCCGTGATGGTGTCCTCGAAGCGAAGCAACGTGCTCTGGAAGCCGCAAGCCTCGCAGGCCAGAACTTTGTTCTTGACATAAGTCTCGCTGCCGCCGTCGTGGCCAACCAGGATGGCGGCCAGATGGGGACGCTTGCCGCCGCGGGCTACGATTTCTTCTACTTCTTGCTTGATTTCGGCCTTAATCGTAGTTGCCGTTGCCTTTCCGTCAATCAGTGTGTAATCCATATTTATCAGTTATCAATTAACAATTCACAAGAATGGGGCTGCGCTTAATCTCTAATCCCTAATCCCTAATCCCTATTCCTTCATCCCTAATCCTTTTATCTATCACCTCTTAGGCATCGGGGGCATGTTGCGCATCATGCCTTTCATGTTGGCACCAGTCACCATCTTCATCATCTTGCGCGTCTGGTCAAACTGCTTAATCAGGCGGTTCACCTCCTGGATGTTCGTGCCACTGCCGTTGGCAATGCGCGTGCGGCGGCTGGTGTTCAGAAGGCTGGGATTCTCGCGTTCCTTCGGAGTCATGGAGAGGATGATGGCCTCAATGCTCTTGAAGGCATTGTCGTCGATGTCGATGTCTTTCAGTGCTTTGCCGACACCCGGAATCATGCTGGCCAGGTCCTTCAGGTTGCCCATCTTCTTGATTTGCTGTAACTGGGCATAGAAGTCGTTGAAGTCGAACTGGTTCTTGCGGATGCGCTGTTCCAGTCGGCGTGCTTCCTTCTCGTCGTATTGCTCTTGTGCCTTCTCCACCAGGCTGACGATGTCGCCCATGCCCAGGATGCGGTCGGCCATACGAGCCGGATGGAAGGGGCTGATGGCCTCCATCTTTTCGCCTGTACCTACGAACTTGATGGGCTTGTTCACCACGGAGCGAATCGAGAGTGCAGCACCACCGCGAGTGTCGCCGTCGAGCTTCGTGAGCACGACGCCGGTGTAGTCCAGACGTTCGTTGAACTCCTTGGCCGTGTTCACGGCATCCTGACCCGTCATGGCGTCCACCACGAAGAGGATTTCGTGCGGATGAATGGCATCGCGGATGTCCTGAATCTGCTGCATCAGTTCCTCGTCGATGGCCAGACGACCGGCAGTGTCGACGATGACTACGTCGTTGGCATGCTGGCGGGCTTCGTTGATGGCATGCAGAGCCACATCCACGGGATTGGTGGCTCCCATCTCCATGTAGACGGGCACGTCAATCTGTTCGCCCAACACGCGCAACTGCTCCATGGCCGCAGGACGGAAAGTGTCGCAGGCAGCCAACAGGGGCTTCTTGAATTGCTTTTCCTTGAGCATCTTGGCCAACTTGCCGCTGAACGTGGTCTTACCCGAACCGTTCAGACCGGCCATCAGTATGATGCTGGGGTCGCCCATGCGGCCGGGGAGGTTCAGTTCCACGGTCTCGCCGCCCATCAGGAGGGCCAACTCGTCGTGTACAATCTTCACCATCAGCTGGCTGGGCTTCACTGCCGTCAGCACATTTTGTCCCAGAGCCTTCTGCTTCACCGAATCGGTAAACGACTTGGCAACCTTATAGTTGACGTCGGCATCGAGCAACGCTCGGCGTACATCCTTCAGTGTCTCGGCCACGTTGATTTCGGTGATGCGGCCTTCACCCTTCAGTATCTTGAAAGACCGTTCAAGTCTCTCGCTTAGATTTTCAAACATAGTGTTCCTTTTTTGTTTACGGGCGCAAAGGTACGAATAAGTGAGCGGAATTGCAAATTTATTTGCAGATTCCCGAGCGAGAGTACCTAAAAGTATAGCTTAAAGGTACGAATAAGTGAGCGGAATTGCAAATTTATTTGCAGATTCCCGAGCGAGAGTACCTAAAAGTATACAAAAAAAGCCCCGCAGCGCAAAGGCTACGGGGCTTATTCATTGCATCTGACTATCAGAAGCGATAGCCGAAGGTCAAACTCATATTACGGTTCTTCAGTTTGGGCAGGCCGGGATTGGCTGTGCGGTAGTCATCTACGTAGATGTCAGTGATGCCCCAGTCGTAGCCGAATGTGAGCGAGTACATGTTCTTGTATTCGGCACCCACACGGAAACCAATGCCGCAGTCGAAGCGCTGTATGCCCTTTTGGTTGCCCCACATATACTTCTTGCCAAACCACATGAAATGTTCGTCGGGCAGATCCTCGTACTTATATTTACCCTTACCGGTCACACCTACGGCGAAGTAGGGACCGAACTCGCCATAAACGCCCAATTCATCGGTGATGTTATAGCGATAGCCAACGTGGATGGGAATCTCCAGATAGTGAGCCTGTACCTTGAAGGTTTGGTCAACAGGATTTCCAGTTAAGATATTGGTAATCGTACGAGTGTCTCGGGCACCCTTATGAACCCAGTCGATACCAGCGGAAAGATAAGTACCATAGGCGCTGGGAAGCATGTACTCCATCTTGGCACCAAAGGTAACGCCCATCTTGGGGTCGAGGTCAAAACCTTTCAGGTTACTAACCGTCATACCTGCAAATCCAACCCAAGAGAATCCGCTCTCGGGAACATTGTCCAATGCCATGGCGTTGCCTGCAAACAGGGTGGCCAGGGCGATAGTCAGAAATTTCTTCATCATTATTATTATATTAATATCAGTTTATGTCTTTGTTGAGTATTATTTTTCGCACTTCTCACACTTGTCGCAGCCAATCAGGCACCAGATGCCGGCGGCACAGATGGCACCTACGAAGGGACCTACGATGAACACCCACAGCTCCTGCAGAGCCTGGCCACCCTCGAACAGGGCGGGACCGATGGAACGGGCAGGATTAACACTGGTGCCCGTGAAGTGGATGCCTACGAGGTGGATGAGAATGAGGCTCAGACCGATGGCCAGGCCGGCAAACGAACCGGCACCCTTCTTCTCATCGGTGGAACCGAGCACAACAAGCACGAAGATGCAGGTGAGTGCAATCTCAACGAGAATGCCATTGCAAACGCCATAAGAGCAGGCATTGGCACCCGTGGAAGTGGTGATAACTGCTTCGGCACCGGCCGTGGTGACAACAGCATAAAGCAGGGCGGCAGCCAGGATGGCGCCAATCGTCTGGAACACCATGTAGGCACAAGCGTCCTTAGCGCTGATGCGCTTTGTCAAGAGACAACCCAGTGTGATGGCCGGATTGATGTGGCAACCGCTGATGCCGCCGATGGCGTATGCCATGGCTACTACGGAAAGACCAAAGGCAACGGCTGTACCCACGATGGAAGCCGTATCACTGCCACAACCCAGGGCAACGGCTGTGCCGCATCCCAGGAACGTAAGTACGAAAGTACCTACGAGTTCTGCTAAATACTTCTTCATAGTTTAAAAAGTTTAAATATGGTAATTAAGTATAACACGTTTTTACGCTTTGCCACAAGGCCCCGGCGATTACTTCTTGGCCAGCAGGTCGCGAATCTCGGCCAGCAGCTCTTCCTGTGTCGGTCCTGCAGGTGCAGCGGGCTCCTCGGCCTTGGACTCTTCCTTCTTGGCGGTCAGTTTGGTGATGCCCTTAATCATCAGGAACACGCAGAAGGCCACAATCAGGAAGTCGATGACGTTCTGGATGAACTGGCCATACTTCAGCACAGCAGCTCCTTCGCCATCGCCAATCTTGGCAACAAGGCCGGTGAAATCAACATTGCCCGTAACCATGCCGATGGCAGGCATCAGGACATCGTCGACCAACGATGAAACAATTTTACCAAAGGCACCGCCGATGATGACGCCGACTGCCATGTCCATTACATTGCCACGCATGGCGAAATCCTTAAACTCTTGAATAAACTTAGCCATAGTTTTAATAATTTAGAAAATAATTAATGTTTCATAGTGCAAAGATAAAAAGAATTTTGTATATTTGCATCGCATTTCGAGAAAAATGTTAAAGAAAGTTATACATTTTATTTATTAAACCTATTAAAATAACAAAGAAATGGCAAACGTAAAAGTAGCTATTAACGGCTTTGGCCGTATCGGTCGCCTCGCTTTCCGTCAGATGTTCGAGGCTGAAGGTTATGAAGTTGTTGCTATCAACGACCTGACCAGCCCCAAGATGCTGGCTCATCTGTTGAAGTACGACACCGCTCAGGGCGGTTTCTGCGGCAAGTTCGGTGAGAACAAGCACACCGTAGAGGCAACTGACAACTCTATCATCGTTGATGGTAAGGAAATCACCATCTATGCTGTTCCCAACGCAGCTGAGCTGCCCTGGGGCAAGATTGGTGTTGACGTTGTTCTGGAGTGCACCGGTTTCTACACTTCTAAGGAGAAGGCTTCTGCCCACCTGACCGCTGGTGCCAAGAAGGTCGTTATCTCTGCTCCTGCCGGCAACGACCTGCCCACCATCGTATTCAATGTTAACCACAAGACCCTGACTCCCACCGACACCGTTATCAGCGCTGCTTCTTGCACCACCAACTGTCTGGCTCCCATGACCAAGGCCCTGAACGATTTCGCTCCCATCCAGAGCGGTATCATGACCACGGTTCACGCTTACACTGGCGACCAGATGATTCTCGATGGTCCTCAGCGCAAGGGTGATGTTCAGCGTGCCCGTGCCGGTGCCCAGAACATCGTTCCCAACTCTACGGGTGCTGCCAAGGCTATCGGCCTCGTTATCCCCGAGCTGAACGGTAAGCTCATCGGTGCTGCCCAGCGCGTTCCGACTCCCACCGGTTCTACCACCATCCTGCACGCTGTTGTTAAGGGTGAGGTTACCGTTGAGGGCATCAACGCTGCCATGAAGGCTGCCCAGAACGAGTCTTTCGGCTACACCGAGGAGAAGCTCGTCAGCAGCGACATCATCGGCATGAAGTTCGGTTCTCTGTTCGATGCCAACCAGACCATGGTTAGCAAGATCGGCGATGGCAACTCTCTGGTTCAGGTTGTTGCTTGGTACGACAATGAGAACTCTTACACCAGCCAGATGGTTCGCACCATCAAGTACTTCGCTGAGCTCTAATCAACGGATATACTTATAAAACAAATAAGGGCCGCCTGGAAATTCCAGACGGCCCTTATTGTTTTTTGTGGCTTCGCTCAATAAAGCGGCCCTTATTGTTTTTTGGTGGCTTCGCTCAATGAAGCGGCTCTTATTGTTTTTTGTGGCTTTGCTCAATAAAGCGGCCCTTATTGTTTTCGGTGGTTCCGCGCTATGCGAGTACAGCATCGGCCAGAGCCTCCAGGTTGGGCAGGTCGGCCTCCTTCATGCGGCTGCGTATAGTGACGACGGGGGCCACGATTTGACAATCCTTCAGCTGTCCAATCATTTCTGTCATGACCTTTCCGGCAGAGGGAGCCCACGAACCATTCTCCACGAGGGCAAAGCAACGACGCTGGAAGCCTTTGATCTGGAGATGATAGAGGAAGTCGTGCATCGGTGGGAAGACGCCAGCGTCATACGAAGCTGCAAGCAGTACAAGAGTGGGGTAGCGGAAGGCATCCTCAATGGCCTCGGCCAAGTCGTCGCGAGTGAGGTCGCTGACCGCAACTTTGGGACATCCCTTAGCCTTCAGCATTTCAACCATCTTCAGGGCAGCGGCCTTCGTGCCTCCGTGTATGCTGGCATAGGCCACGAATACACCTTCGGTCTCAGGCTCGTATTTGCTCCAGGTGTCGTAGAGGCTGAGGAAGGGAGTGAGGTCGCCGCGGAGTACAGGACCGTGCAGCGGGGCAATGGTGCGAATGTCGAGTTTGGCGGCTTTCTTCAGAACGTTCTGAACCTGCATGCCATATTTGCCCACGATGTTGAAGTAGTAGCGGCGCGCTTCGCATGCCCAGTCGGCCAGCGTGCCGTCGGCATTCCGTTTTTCGTGCTGTATGGCTCCGAACTTGCCAAAGCCATCGGCGGCAAAGAGGACTTTCTCCGTCTGTTCGTAACTCATCATCACTTCCGGCCAGTGCACCATGGGGGCTGCAATGAACTGCAGCGTGTGCTGACCCAATGGCAGGGTGTCGCCCTCCTTCACGATGAGCAGTCGGCCGCTGAGGTCGGCCTCGGGGAAGAAGTTGGGCAGCATCTTGGCAGCTGCGGCACTGAGCACGATTTTTGCCTCTGGGTAGGCCGAAGCCACGGCAGCGATGTTGGCAGCGTGGTCGGGTTCCATGTGGTGAACGACGAGGTAGTCAATCTCGCGTCCGTCCAGGGCGTCGAGCATGTTCTTCTGCCATTCCACCGATTTCCGCTGGTCGGCAGTATCCATGACGGCCACCTTGTCGTCGAGAATGACGTAGCTGTTGTAACTCATGCCCTCGGGCACCTTGTACTGACTTTCGAAGAGGTCGATGTCGAGGTCGTCGACACCGATGTAGCGAATCTTATCTGATATGTTCATAGATTTGGTACAATATTAACTTGTTTCAGAATAAAGTGGTTCAAAACTTGGTAATCTCGCGAGCCGGCACTTCCCGTACCCGGCCTTCGGGGCATACGATGAATGACAAATCGTCGTGCAGACCTCGGTTGAGCAGTCGACGCTGAGCCAGCAGTATGCCTTCGTCGATGCGCTTCTGCATGAGGAGCACATCCTGGCTATTCTTTTGTTTCTTGCTCATCTTCGGTCACGTATTTGTTTTGTAATGCCTCGAACTTCTCCTTGTCCAGGATGACCGGCGCCTTGCCCAGTTCGCCGCTGGCGATGTGCAGGGTGGGGATGTTCGAATTGTCGTATAGAGCCCAGTAGTCAACAATGGGCATGTAGAGGTTAAAGAGGTTGGACAGTCCACCCTCGAATCGGCGGTAGACGACGTCCGTCGGGATGTTGTGGCCACCCTGGCTAACGCGCTTGGCCACACGTTGCACAGCCTGTTCGGGCGTAGCCAGTGAGAAGAACAGCAGCGTTACGAAGTATCCACGCTTCTGGGCCTGCTGGATGAGCTTGACGTATGAACGTGTGGAGAGCGTCGTCTCGAAGGCAAACGTCTCACCCTCCTTCAGCAGGTAGATGACGCGTTCTATCATCAGTCGTCCGGCCTGGATGGCTACGCCTTCGGGATGGAAGGGCGAGAGCCCGCGCGCAATTTCGTCGGCATTGACGAATTCGCGGCAATCCAGCATCTCGGGCAAGACCGTGAAGGAGGCCGTTGTCTTGCCGGCCCCGTTGCATCCTGCAATGATGTAGAGGTTTAACTTCTTTTCTGGATTCATGATTGTCAATTATCACTTGTCAATTTTTTGTATCAGGTCGGGGCGCAGGCGTTTGGTGCGCTCGATGCTTTGCGACAGTTCCCATTCCTTAATCTTGGCTTCGTTGCCGCTCAGCAGTATGTCGGGCACCTTCCATCCCTTGTATTCGGCGGGTCGGGTGTAGACCGGAGCGGCCAACAGATTGTCCTGGAACGAATCGCTCAGTGCGCTCTGTTCGTCGCCGATGGCCCCCGGAATGATGCGCACGATGGCATCTGCCATTACGGCTGCGGCCAGTTCTCCGCCAGTGAGTACATAGTCGCCTATGGACACCTCTTTCGTAATCAGGTGTTCGCGGATTCGGTAGTCGATGCCCTTGTAGTGTCCGCAGAGGATGATGAGGTTCTCGCACAGGCTCAGTGTGTTGGCCATGGGCTGGGTGAACTGTTCGCCGTCGGGCGAGGTGAAGATGATTTCGTCGTAGTGGCGCTCAGCCGTCAGTGCCGAGATGCAGCGGTCGATGGGTTCGCACTGCATCACCATGCCGGCGAATCCGCCAAAGGGGTAGTCGTCCACGCGGCGCCACTTGTTGGTGGTGTAGTCACGCAGGTTGTGGAGGTGTATTTCCACGAGTCCCTTCCGTTGGGCACGTCCCAGAATACTCTCGTTGAGGAAACCCTCGATGAGTTCGGGCAATACGGTGATGATGTCTATGCGCATAGTCTTGTTTGTGGGTGCAAAGATACAAAAAAGCGGAAACCCATGCAAGGGCTTTCGCTTTTTTATATAGGAAAGATTCTGAAATTACTTGATGAACTCCACACTGCGTTTTACAAACTTCGTGAGGGCTTCGCCTCGCAGCATGCCGTTCTGCAGGAGTGCCAAGTCGATGAGCTGGTGCACGCGGTCGCTCTGTTTGCCATACTCGCTGAGGATTTCGTTCTTCTGGTCGCGCTGTGCCTGTATGTCGTCGCCGCACTTCTTCAGTTCGTCCTTCTCCTCCTGTGTCACCTCTTCAGGCTTCTTCTTATCCTGCTCCTGGCGCATAACTGCCTGGCGGGCGGTCAGTCCCTTGATTTCGGCCTCTATGGGGCGAATCTTCTCCAGTGTAGCGTTTTCGCTGTCCTCGAGCACGCTCTTGATGAGCGGAGCGTCGGTGTTCAGCACCAGGGTCAGCATGTCGGGCATTTCGCCGTAGAAGTTCATGCCGGGCTGCAGTCGCGACATCTCTTTCATGCGTCGCATGTATTCGCTCTGTGTCAGCATTACGGGCAGGGCATCCTCGCCCAGGGCCTGTGTCTCGACGTGGAAGTCGAGTTTGTTGGTGCGAGGCATCTGGCTGTTGAAGATGGCCGAAAGGCGGTCGCTGCGTTCAGCCTCCAGGACGTCGCGCTTTGTCTCCTCCTTCTGAATCAGGCGGTCGATGACGTCGGCATCCACTCGCGTGAAGGTCACTTTCTCCAGTTTACGCTCCAGCATCGACACCAGCGGCGTGTCCAGTTGACCGTCCATCAGCAAGACGTTGTAGCCCTTGTCCTTGGCAGCCTGGATGTAGGTGTACTGGTTTTCGGGGTCCTGGGCATAGAGGTAGATGAGCTGTCCGTCCTTGTTCGTCTGGTTGTCCTTGATGAGGGTCTGATACTCGTCCAGGGTGTAGTACTTGCCATCGACGTCCTTGAGCAGGGCGTATGCCTTGGCCTTGTCGTAGAAGTCGTCCTGCGAGAGCATTCCGTAGTGGATGAAAATCTTGATGTCGTCCCACTTCTTCTCGAAGTCGGGGCGGTCCTGCTTGAATATGCTCTGCAGGCGGTCGCTCACCTTCTTGGTGATGTAGCCGGAGATTTTCTTCACGTTCTGGTCGCTCTGCAGGTAGGAACGGCTGACGTTCAGGGGGATGTCGGGTGAGTCGATGACACCATGCAGCAGCATGAGGAATTCGGGTACGATGCCCTCCACATTGTCGGTGACGAAGACCTGGTTGCAGTAGAGTTGAATCTTGTTGCGCTGGAGGTCGAGGTTCGACTTAATCTTGGGGAAGTACAGAATGCCCGTCAGGTTGAAGGGGTAGTCGACGTTCAGATGAATCCAGAAGAGCGGCTCGTCGCTCATGGGGTAGAGCTTGCGGTAAAACTCCTTGTAGTCCTCGTCCTTCAGGTCGGCCGGTTTCTTGGTCCAGAGGGGTTCGGTGTCGTTGATGATGTTGTCCTCCTCGGTGTCCACCTGCTTGCCGTCCTTCCACTCCGTCTTTTTGCCGAAGGCTACGGGTATGGGCAGGAAGTGGCAGTACTTCGTCAGCAGGGCCTGCATTTTGTCCTTCTCGAGGAAGTCCTTGCAGTCGTCGTCGATGTGCATGACGATGTCGGTTCCGCGGTCGGCCTTGTCGCATTCCTCCAGGGTGAATTCGGGACTGCCGTCGCACGACCATTTCTGTGCCACGGCACCTTCCTGGTAGCTTCGCGTGATGATGTCCACGCGCTTCGAAACCATGAAGGACGAATAGAATCCCAGGCCGAAGTGGCCGATGATGGCGTTGGCATCGTCCTTATACTTGTCCAGGAAGTCGTTGGCGCCAGAGAAGGCTATCTGGTTGATGTATCGGTCTATCTCGTCAGCCGTCATGCCGATGCCACGGTCGCTGACCGTGATGGTGCCGGCTTCCTTGTCGATGCTGACGGTCACCTTCAGTTCGCCCAGTTCGCCCTTGAAGTCGCCTTTGCCAGCCAGTGTCTTCAGTTTCTGGGTGGCGTCTACGGCATTCGAAACGATTTCGCGGATGAAGATTTCGTGGTCAGAATAGAGAAACTTTTTGATGACGGGGAAAATGTTCTCAGTCGTAACCCCGATGTTACCTTTTTGTGCCATATATGTTTGGTTATTTAATCGTTATCTTTTCGTTCTCGACGGTGGCCGTGAGCGTGGCGCCCTCCTTGGGGGCCTCGTCGCTCATGAGCAGTTCGCAGATGGGGTCTTCGAGCTGGGTCTGCAGGGCGCGCTTCAGCGGTCGGGCGCCGAACTGCACATCGTAGCCCTTCTTGGCCAACAGGGCCTTGGCTTCGTCGGTCAGCACGAGGTCGTAACCCATCTCCTTGATGCGCTTGACGAGGGGCGCGGTCTCGATGTCTACAATCTGCTTGATGTGTTCGGGCGACAGCTGGTCGAAGTAAATGATGTCGTCCAGGCGGTTCAGAAACTCGGGCGCAAACTGCTTCGTTATGCTCTTGTGCACCACTCCGCGTGCGTATTCCTTGTCCGTATTGGCGTCGACATTCGTGTTGAATCCGATGCCATGGCCGAACTCCTTCAGTTGGCGCGTGCCGGAGTTGGAGGTCATGATGATGACCGTATTGCGGAAGTCGATGGTCGTGCCGTTGCCGTCGGTCAGTCGTCCTTCATCCATCACCTGCAGCAGTATGTTGAAGACGTCCGGATGGGCCTTCTCGATTTCGTCGAGCAGTACGATGGAGTAGGGCTGGCGGCGCACGCGTTCGGTCAGCTGTCCGCCCTCTTCATATCCCACATAGCCCGGAGGCGCGCCCACCATGCGGCTGACGGTGTGCTTCTCGCCGTATTCCGACATATCTATGCGTATCAGGTTCTTTTCCGAACCGAACAGTTCCTCGGCCAGTTTCTTCGTCAGGTAGGTCTTGCCCACGCCTGTCGGCCCGACGAACATGAATGTGCCGATGGGCTTCTTCGGGTCTTTCAGGCCGATGCGGCTGCGCTGGATGGCGCGCACCAGTTTGCCAATGGCTTCGTCCTGCCCGACGACCTGTTGCTTCAGGGCCGTGCCCAGGTTGCGCAGGCGTTCGTTTTCCTCGCTTCCGATGCGCTGTACGGGTATGCCCGTCATCATCGAAACGACTTGTGCTATCTCCTCTTCGCCCACCGTCTGGCGTTCGTCCTTCAGTGTGGCTTCCCACTCCTTTCGCTTCTGTTCCAGGGCCTGTGAGAGGGTCTTCTGCTGGTCGCGATATTCGCCTGCCATCTGGAAGTTCTCGGCCTTGATGGCAGCCTGCTTCAGGTCCTCCAGCTGTGCCAGTTGCTTCTCCATGAACTCCACTTCGTGCGAAACCGGCAGGTTCATGATGTGTGCACGGCTGCCAGCCTCGTCCATGGCGTCGATGGCCTTGTCGGGGAAGGCGCGGTCGCTGATGTAGCGCTCCGTCAGCCGCACACAGGCAGCCAGGGCCTCGGGGGTGTAGGCGACGTTGTGGTGCTCCTCGTAGCGCCCCTTCAGGTTCTCCAGAATCTGCAAGGTCTCCTCAGGAGTAGTGGGCTGCACCATGACCTTCTGGAACCTTCGCTCCAGGGCTCCGTCCTTCTCGATGGACTTGCGGTATTCGTCGAGCGTAGTGGCTCCAATGCACTGAATTTCACCGCGTGACAGTGCTGGTTTCAGCATATTGGCGGCGTCCATCGTGCCTGCGGCCGAACCGGCACCGATGAGGGTGTGAATCTCGTCGATGAAGATGATGACCTCGGGGTGCTTCTTCAGTTCTATCATGATGGCCCGCATGCGCTCTTCGAATTGTCCGCGATACTTTGTGCCGGCCACCACGGCGCCCAGGTCGAGCACGATGACGCGCTTGTCCCACAGGGCCCGCGAGAGGCGGTGCTCCACGATGCGCTGTGCCAGGCCCTCCACGATGGCGCTCTTGCCCACGCCCGGTTCGCCTATGAGCACAGGGTTGTTCTTCTTGCGTCGGCTCAGGATTTGGGCCACGCGTTCGATTTCCGTTTCGCGGCCCACGACGGGGTCCAGCAGGTGCTCCTGTGCGGCGCGGGTCAGGTCGGTGCCGTATTTGTCCAGGACGGGCGTCTGCGACCCCGGCTTGTCTCCGGCCGTCGTGGTTGTGGTGTCGGGCTCTTCGTAGTATTCGGCTTCCTCTTCGTCCTCCTCGTCTTCGGTGTATCCGTAGCCGTCCTGCACCTCATGTTCGGGATAGAGCGTGCGGATGACCTCCTGGTACGAAACGTTCTGCTCGGCCAGGGCCTTCGCCACGTCGTTGTGGCCGTCGCGCAGCATGCCCAACAGGATGTGCTCGATGTCGATGGTTTCGCTTTTCGTCACCACCGATTCCAGTACGGAGAGCTTCACGATGCGGTTCGACGTCTCGTCCAGAGCCATCTCGTCGGACGAGAAGTGGGCCTCCGTGCTGTTGCCGCGGGCAAGCTCTTCCAGTCGCTGCTTCAGCTGGGCCAGGTTCACCTTCAGCTGTGCCAGCACCTCCAGTGCATGGCCGCGGCCCTGACGGATGAGGGCCAGCATCATGCATGCGGGTGTCACTTTGTCATTATTCAGTCGCAGTGCCTCTTCTCTGCTCAGCGAGAGCATGGCGGTCACTTCGGGGGAAAATCTTTTGCTTATCAACATATCTCTTACTTGCTTGCAAAATAAGTCATACAAACAGCGTGCCAATGATGCGTCTGCCGACGTTTTTTCTGCTCTCTTTTTCAATATTGCGCTGCGATTGGGCGTATTATTGCGCTGCGTCTGGCGGTAATATTGCGCTGCGTCTTGCCATAATAGTGCCGGCGGCGGCAAAATATTATCGTGCCTGGCAAGGCGATAATAATGCCTCAGGCAGTGCAAGAGAAAGCGCAATAGTTCGGGGCGGTTTCATGGCAGGTTTGCTTGCCATTTTTGGGGTTTTAGGGGGCTTAAGGGCTTTAAGGGCTCTAAGGGCCTTAGGGGGCTTAGGGGCCTTAGGGTTTTTAGGGTGAATGGGGGTAAGGTGCTGTGCTATAGGGTGATGTGGCGATTTTGCGGTATTCTGGCGGTGCGGGATTTTTTGCATTTTTGCATTTTTGCAATTAGTTTTTTGAGCACTGCGGCCTATTATAATTATAATTATTATTATTATGACAATTAATAGGCATATTATTATAATAGCACCCCGAACGTAATTTTCGATTTGCAAAAATGCAAAAATGCAAAAAATCCTGCGACCTCCTGGGCGGGGCTTCATAACCCTCCGAAAACTGGAAACCGAAAACCATGCAGGCCCGTAAGGTGCACAGAAATCGATTCTGACGGCTTCTGGGGGTGCCTGTCGACATGTGCTGAATCGACCCTTTGGGGCGCTTTAACAAAGTTTTACGTTGCAAAATTTGGCCACCTCCCGGAAATTGCGTATCTTTGCATCATAATTGGAAACACATAAAACATTGATAAAACATGCAAGACGCAGAAGACAGAATTATTAAAGTTGACATCGAGCACGAAATGCGGAAGAGCTACATCGACTACTCCATGAGTGTCATCGTGGCCCGCGCGCTGCCCGATGTGCGCGACGGCTTCAAGCCCGTTCACCGTCGCATTCTCTACGGAATGAAGGGGCTCAACAACGTCCACAACCAGCCCTACAAGAAGTCGGCCCGTATCGTGGGTGAGGTACTGGGTAAGTATCATCCCCACGGCGACTCCAGCGTCTATGGCGCCCTGGTGCGCATGGCCCAGGAGTGGAATATGCGCTACACACTGGTCGACGGACAGGGCAACTTCGGCTCCATCGACGGCGACAGTGCTGCCGCCATGCGTTACACCGAATCGCGACTGACGCTGATGGGCGAGGCCATGATGGACGAACTGGACAAGGAGACCGTGGACATGGTGAACAACTTCGACGACACCCTGAAGGAGCCCACCGTCATGCCCACCAAGATACCCAACCTGCTGGTGAACGGCGCTACGGGTATTGCCGTCGGCATGGCCACGAACATTCCCACCCACAACCTGACCGAGGTGCTGAACGCAGCCATTGCCTTCATCGACAATCCCGAGCTGCAGAGCATGGACCTGATGGAGTGGGTGAAAGGTCCCGACTTCCCCACGGGCGCCTACATCATGGGCATTCAGGGCATCAAGGATGCCTACGAGACCGGCCGCGGACGCATCATCATGCGCGCCAAGGGCGAGATAGAGAGCGGCGAGACACACGACACCATCGTCTTCACGGAGATTCCCTACGGAGTGAACCGTGCCGAGATGATCAAGTACATCGCCCAGCTGGCCAATGAGAAGAAGCTGGAGGGCATCTCCAATGTCAACGACGAGTCGGACCGCGAGGGCATGCGCATCGTCGTAGACGTCAAGCGCGACGCCAATGCCCAGGTGGTCATGAACAAACTGTTCAAGATGACCCCGCTGCAGACGTCCTTCTCGGTGAATGCCATCGCCCTGGTGAAGGGCAGACCCAAACTGCTGACCTTGCGCGACTGCATATCGAACTTCGTAGAGCATCGCCACGATGTGGTCATCCGACGCACCAAGTTCGACCTCCGCAAGGCCGAGGAGCGTGCACACATCCTGGAGGGACTCATCATTGCCTCGGACAACATCGACGAGGTGGTGCACATCATCAAGGCCAGCAAGACGCCCGGCGAGGCCCAGCAGAACCTGATGGCCCGCTTCAGCCTCGACGAGATTCAGGCAAAGGCCATTGTCGACATGCGCCTGGCCCAGTTGACAGGCCTGCAGCAGGAGAAACTGCACGGCGAGTTCGACGAACTGCAGGAGAAAATCAAATACTACAACCAGATACTGAGCGACGACAATCTCTGTCGCCAAGTCATGAAGGAAGAACTCATCGAGGTGCGCGACAAGTTCGGCGACGAGCGCCGTACGGAAATCAAGCCTGCCGCCAGCGAGTTCAATGCCGAGGACTTCTATGCCGACGACGAGGTGGTCATCACCCTCTCGCACATGGGCTACATCAAGCGCACGCCGCTGGCCGAGTTCCGTGCCCAGACGCGTGGCGGAGTGGGCTACAAGGGCTCGTCGACCCGCGACAACGACTTCATCGAGTACATCCTCTCCGGCACCATGCACAACACCGTGCTCTTCTTCACACAGAAGGGACGCTGCTACTGGCAACGCGTCTACGAACTGCCCGAAGGCACCCGTGCCCAGAAGGGACGCGCCATACAGAACATGCTCAACATCGAGCCCGACGACAAGGTGAACGCATGTCTGTGCATCCGCAAGCTGGCCGACCCCGAGTTCTGTGCACGCCACTTCGTGCTCTTCTGCACCAAGCAGGGCATCATCAAGAAGACCTGCCTCACCGACTACAGCCGTCCGCGTGCCATGGGCGTACGCGCCATCAACATCAACGACGACGACCGCGTAGTGAGCGTACAGCTGACGAACGGCGACAACGAAATCGTCATTGCCAACCGCAACGGCCGCGCCATCCGCTTCCATGAGGACCAGGTGCGCACCATGGGCCGCGTGGCCACTGGCGTGCAGAGCATGATTCTGGACGGCGGCGACGACGAGGTCGTAGGCATGGTGGCAGTGCGCGACCCGCAGAACGACACCATTGTGGTGGTCAGCGAGAAAGGCTACGGCAAGCGCAGCGCCCTGACCGACGAAGAGGGCAACGACATCTATCGCAAGACCTCGCGACGCGCCAAGGGCGTCAAGACCATCGACGTGACGGACAAGACCGGTAAGCTCGTGACCGTACGCGCCGTCAACGACGATTGCGACCTGATGATTATCAACAAGTCGGGCGTCACCATCCGCATGCACGTCACCGACATCCGCCAGACGGGCCGCGTGGCACAGGGCGTCAAGCTCATCGACATTGCCAAGCGCAACGACGTCATCAGCAACGTCTGTGTGGTGGACCGCGAAGACGACATTCCCGAGGAGCCGACGGACGAAACCGAACAGCCCGCTGCCACGGAGTAAACTTTCGCGAGGAAGAATTGTCTAAATAGCAAAAACGGATATATAATTAACCTTTTAATACAACAACACAATGAAAAAGATTTTTCTTTCGATGCTGATGCTGGTGGCTGCCGGCACTGCATTTGCACAGATGACTCCCGAGGAGAAGGCTGCGCTGAAGGCTGCACAGAAGGAAGCTAAGGCTCAGACCAGCCAGGGCATCAAGTTGCGCGACGAAGTTTCAGCCCTCTACCAGGCCAACCAGGCCGAGGCGGCCAAGGGTGAGAAGAAGGACCAGGAGGTCATCGATAAGAACGCCGTCCTGATCAAGCAGAAGTCGCTGCAGGCCAACGAACTGCTGGCCAAGGCCCTGAAGAGCGGACATGTGGCCCAGAAGCAGTTGTTCGATGCCAACAAGGCCCTGGACGACGTCAGCACCCAGCTGCTCAACCCCGAGCTCAACCTGGCTGCCAACAAGCAGACCTTCGACACGCTCACCTTTGCCAAGTCGGTCGACGGCGTCTGCCAGGGCTGCTACGGCCAGCTGGAATACGGCAACCCCAAGGACGAGTTCCAGAAGCCCGTCCTGGCTTCCGCCAAGCTGAAGATGCCCAAGCTGATCACCTACTACGCCTACCTCTGTATCTTCTACACCGAGACAAAGAACCTGGAAGGCGCCATGGCTGCCTACGAAAAGTATGCCAACTTTGCCAAGACCTATCCCAAAGTGGCCAACGAACCCGAGGTTGCCAACCCGCAATATCCCGTCAGCCAGTTCGCCTTCAACCTCTACTACACTGCCTACACCCTGAAGCGCTACGACCTCTGCGAGAAGTTCTACAAGGAGGCCCTGCAGTTCCCCGACGAGGGCAGCCACAACTTCGTAGTGAGCAGCCGTCCGCAGATCTATCTGCAGCAGGGCGACACCGCCAAGTGGATCGTTGCTTTGGAGGAAATGATTGCCGCCGACCCCGCATCCACCAATGCCGAGGTGGCAACGCAGAACCTGCTGGCCCACTATTCGAAGAAGGGCCCCCAGGCCATGAGCGACTTTGCCGACAAGATGCTGGCCAAGGACCCCAACAACAAGATGGCCAACTACGGTAAGGGCCACAGCCTCTTCTCACAGGAGAAGTACAACGAGGCTCTGCCTTTCTTCAAGAAGTCGGTCGAGGCTGACCCCGAATACGTCGACGGCTACAACATGTGCGGCATGGCCCTCTATCGCCAGGCTGCCGAGAACTACTACAAGCAAATCGACGGCAAGAAGTTCAAGACCACGGCCGAACTGAACAAGGCCGAGGAGAAGCTGGTGAAGAGTCTCTATCGCGAGGCTGCCACCTACTTCGAGACCTGCCGCGAGAAGGCTGCCGACAAACCCGAACTGTGGGCCGGTCCGCTGCAGACCATCTACAAGAACCTGGGACAGAAGGCCAAGGCTGCCGAACTGGACCAATACACAAAATAATCACGTAACCCTTATGGCCACTCCGGGCTGGCTGGCTTGGAGTGGCCCCATTTTTCCTATGAAGCGCATTGCTTATCTTATTATCTTTCTCGCCTTCGCCTCCGCCATCAGCGCTGCTGACAAGCCGGTGAAGGTGAAGGCCCTGTTGAGCGAAGCCAAGGCTGCCATCAAGAACAGTCGCAACCAGGCAAACGCAGAGAAGAACCTTATGGACAATGTGGCACGCGAGGACGTCAGCAAGACACAGCGGGCCGAAATGTACTTTATGGCTCAGGAACTGGAGCGCAGCATGAATGCTGCCGAGAACCTCAAGTTCTACCTGAAGCAACCCTACGACACCATAAAGTTCTTTTCTACGATACTCAAGATGCACGAGTATCTGCTCATCTGCGACAGCATCGAGTCCGAGCCCGACGACCTGGGAAGGATAAATCCTAAGTATCACAATCGCGGAAGGGAAATCATGACCACCTATCGCTCCAACCTGCTCAATGGTGGCAAGTTCCTGCTCAAGCGCAACAAGTATGCCGAAGCCTTTCCCTACTTCGACATGTACATACGCACTGCCCGGAGCGACTTCTTCCTCGATGTCTTCGAGTTCCGCAACGACACGCTCCTGCCGCATGTAGCCTACTGGGCCACCGTTTCGGCCTACAATGCCAACCAGCCCCGGCATGCACTCCGCTACATCGACGACGCCATCAATGGGGCCGACACCACACTGCGCGTTTCGCTCCAGGAGTACAAAGTGCGCTGCTACGAAAGCCTGCAGGAACACGACAACTGGCTGAAGAACCTCCTCGAGGGCGTCCGTCTCTATCCGGCCCACGACTATTTCTTCCTCCACCTGATGGACCACTATTCGGAGCGTAAGCAATACGACCATGCCATAGCCCTCTGCGACTCGATGCTCCACACCGTCGGCGACCGAGCCATCTATTGGTACGGGCAGAGCCAGATGTTTCTGAGCAAGGAGCAATACGACTCCTGCATCGTTGCCTCCAACGAGGCCTTGCGACTCGACAGCACGATGCTGGATGCCTATTATAATAAAGGTATATCTTACCTCAACAAGGCCGTGGCCTTTGCCGAGACTGCCTGCAACGACATCCGCGACCCTAAGTGCCGACGGGACCGACAGACCCTGCAGGAACTCTACCGCAATGCCAAGGAGCCCATGGAGCAAGTGCGCAAGATGACCCCAGAGGACACCAAGCGATGGGCTCAGCCACTATATCGAATCTACCTGAACCTGAATATGGGTGACGAATTTGCCGAAATGGAAAAAATACTGAATGCGAAGTAGATGGTATATCGCACTGGCGCTTATCCTAAGTCTGTTCGTTGCCTGCGATGGCCAAACGACACCGGGACGAAGGGATGAGGTAGATTCGCTCAACGCGCGAGCCTACAGTTTCCGCTATGTGAATATCGATTCCGTTTCCGGCCTTGCCCATCGGGCGCTCTCACTTTCCTTCGACTATAACGATGGCTACTGCGAGGCGTGGCTCAACCTGGCATTCGTCGAATACCAGCAGATGAACTTCGACCGCGTCGACAGCATTCTCCTGCTCGTCCGTTCGCGCCACCCCAACACTTTGCTTCGCCTTTGCGGCAACGTCATGCAGATGAAGACTTGCCAACGGACTGGCGAGGGCGAACGCTTCTTCCAGGCCAAAGGCCGGGCCGAGGAGCGCATGGCGCAGCTGGCCAGCGAGGAAGACGAAATGTCGCCGCACGAAGTCGCCCTTTGGGTGTATGCCCAGACCGAGTTCCACATCATTGCTTCCACCTACTATTTCTATCAGGAACAGGATGCCCAGGCGCGTGTCGAACTTGATGCCGTTCCGCCTTGCCTCCGCTTCCATGTCGACACTGCCCAGTGGGTATATTACAACTATATGCTCGGCCCGGGCGGACTGGTGGAGGGGCGCGATGCTCAGGACATTACCCTGCAGGAGTTCGACTATCTGTTCCGTGCCTACATCTCCAGCCGGAGGGATTCGCTGCGCTACTTCGAGGCCAACAGCCTCCAGGCCTTTGCCACGATGTTCCTCACCAACGACTCCCTGTTGCAAAGTCAGCGCCCCGATGCCTACAACCTGCTGCGCTTCCAGCATACCGACTGGAAGGCTGAGGAGGTGGGACTGCCGCTGGCCTTTGCCAGTCATGCTTTGTCGCTCTTCAAGGACCATAACGACCTTTTCCAGACGGCCTGCACCTACCGGACTCTGGGCGAGATACATTTCCAGCAGCAACATTTCGACCAGGCCCTTTCCTGTTACAAGCAAGCCCTCCACTGCGTCAACCTCCATCACTTGCGCTACTATGGCAACATTTCGCCAGATACGCTGACGGCCTTCAATCCCGACGACGTCGGGCGGAGTGTGGAGAAGGAATGGATTCAGGATTCGCGCATCTCCACGGTGCCCGAATGGATTGCCGGCATCCGCCAGCAACTGAGCCTGGTCTACAGCGCTATGGACATGAAACAGGCCTCCGACTACAACCGCAATTCCTACCTCGACCTCCTGTTGGCTTCCAATCAGGACCTCGAGCTGGAGAACCGCACGCAGGAACTGGAGCGACAGACCAAGGCGCTGTATCTGCGCATCTTACTCTGCCTGTTGGCCTTATTGCTTGTCTGGCTTGTGGCTTGGCTGATAAGTCGCAGCATGAAGCGGCGCTTTGCCAAGGCGCTCAATGAACTGGAGACCGGACAATGGCAACCGGCTGCCGAATTCCGGCAGTGGGGGACAGCCCAGTTGGCGCAACTCAATGACGACCGCGAGGAAGCCGAGGAAAAACTGGAGATGGCTCACCGGGGCGTCACTGACAACAAGCGCAAGAATGCCGAGAACCGGGCTAAGGTTTCGCTGGTGCACGGAATCGTTCCGTTCCTCGACCGCATCGGAGGCGAAGTCTTGCGCATGAAGCGCGATGGCGCCATCCGCCCCGAACGCCGGGAGTATATCATCGAATTGGTCGACGAAATAGAACGCTACAATGCCGTACTCACGGAGTGGATAAAGATGGAACATGGCCAACTGAGCATGCGCATCACCACATTCCCCCTCAATAAGCTTTTCAACATCGTGGCCGAAGGGCACTATGCCTTCGACCAAAAGCAAATACAACTGCAAGTAGAGGAAGCGTCGGCACTGGTGAAAGCCGATGAGAGCCTGACGCTGTTCATGATAAACACGCTGGCCGACAATGCCCGCAAGTTCACGCCTGCCGGTGGCCGCGTAACCATTTCGGCCAAGGAGGCGGACGAGTATGTGGAGATTCAGGTCAGCGACACCGGTTGCGGACTCTCGCCCGAGGATGTCGAAACCATCACGAACAGCAAGGTCTACGATGCATCGGAAATCGGACAGAGCAGCGAAGGCAAAGGCTTTGGCTTTGGACTGATGAACTGCCGGGGCATCATCGAAAAGTATAAGAAGACCTCTTCGTTCTTCTCCTGCTGCTCCTTTGGCGTGAACAGCCAGTTGGGCCACGGAAGCACTTTTTACTTCCGACTGCCTCGAGTCCTGCGGTTGATTCTGCTGCTTCTGTCCTGGCCGCTGTTCAGCCAGGCCGACATAGTTACGGCTTGCTACGATTCGCTCTACCAGGCCAACCTCACTGGGCGCTATTCCGACGCATTGCAGTATGCGGGGCACCTGATTGAACTCTTGAATCAAGAGCATCCCGGACTGCCGCCCATGACCCTCATCGATACCGACCCTTCGCACCACGAAAGCGCTGAACTGATGTGGGCAAGAGACGGTGCGCCCGGCGACTACGAACTCATCGTCGGACTGCGAAACGAAGTGGCCCTGGCGGCCCTTTCGCTTCACGATTTTCCCCTCTATCAGTATAACAATCGTGCCTGCATCCGCTTGCATAAGTTCATTCATCAGGATGCAACGCTGCCCACTTATTTCCACGAAATGGAGCGTGCCCATCGGCGCAGCAACATATTGCTCACCCTCTCGGTACTGCTCACTTTGGCTTTGTCGTACTTTGCCTATAGAAGTTTGATTGGCAAGGAGATAAGGCGTAAACGTGGAATCATTGCGCTAAAGGTGTATTTGTCCAATCTCTACCTCATGGTGAAGCGGAATTTGTCGGTAGACGGGCTTCGGTTCTCCTTCCCGCATCGCTATCCTGAGGCGAATAGAATGTCAGAAGAATATCGTCAGCACCTCCTGGCCAACTACATTGAACCCATGCACCAACTGAACGATGAGATAAGTCAACTGAACGACGAACAGGCCCGACTCGACTTCGAGCAAAACCGCTTGCACGTCCAGAACCAGATACTCGACAACTGCCTGTCGACCATCAAGCATGAGTCGATGTACTATCCTTCGCGCATCCGCCTACTGGCCGAGAGCATGCAGGAGCAGGACGTCCAGCCTCTGTCCGAACTGGTGCAATACTATCATCACATCTACACCTTGCTTTGCCAACAAGCCGACGAGCAAGTCAGTCAGCCTGGCTATAAGCGGCAGAGTGTGACTGTGCAGAAGGTGCTGAGCGACTCCTTAGTCGTGGCTCGGAGACTCACGCGTCGGAAGGCTGAGACTCACGAGTCTGTGGTCGATGACTCCCAAGTCGGCGGTCTGAGTGTCCTGGCCGACGAAATTTTGCTCCTCCAGCTGATGGAGTCGTTGCTCACGGAAATGATGAGTCACGAAAAGGCAAACCTGACGATTACGGCCTGCGTGGACGGCGACTTCGTTCGCTTCATCCTCCGCGACACGGCCAATTCGATGCCCGACGAAGCCCTCGCCAACCTCTTCTTCCCCGATGTCCACCACATTCCCTGCCTGGTGGCCAAGCAAATCCTTCGCGAACATGACACCTATGCCAACCACCCCGGTTGCCGACTTGTGGCTCAGCAGGCCGAAGGGGGCGGCTATGAGATATTCTTCACGTTGCTGAAGGCATCGGCACAATAATTAAGTAATAACGAAAAACCTGACATAATGGAAAACTTCAAAGTCATCATTGTAGAAGACGTCAAACTCGAACTGAAAGGTACCGAGCAGATATTCCGTACAGAGATTCCCGAAGCCGAAGTCATCGGTACGGCACAGAATGAGAGCGAAGTGTGGAAACTCTTCCGCGTGGCTGAGCCCGACCTCCTGCTGCTCGACCTTGGACTGGGTGGCAGCACCACCATTGGTGTGGAGATTTGCCGCCAGGTTCGCACTCGCTATCCCCAATGCCATGTGCTCATCTTCACGGGCGAGATACTGAACGAACGTCTCTGGGTTGAGGTGCTCAAGGCCGGTGCCGATGGCATCATCCTGAAGACGGGCGAACTGCTGACTCGCGACGATGTTATGCTCGTCATGAAGGGACGGCAACTCGTTTTCAACCAACCCATTCTGGAGAAGATAGTAGACCGCTTCAAGAAGTCCGTCATGGCTGAGACCATGAAGTGCGATGCTGCCATCAGCTACGACATCGACGAGTACGACGAACGCTTCCTGCGCCATCTGGCTTTGGGCTACACGAAAGAAATGATTGCCCAACTGCGCGGGATGCCTTTCGGCACAAAAAGTCTGGAAAAGCGACAGGCGGAACTCATCAACCGCCTCTTCCCCGAAGGCGAACGGGTGGGAGTGAATGCCACGCGCCTCGCTGTCCGTGCCCTGCAACTGCATATCCTTGACCTCGATAACCTGGAACCGGATGAAGAATGACGAAATAGAGAGCAAACTGAATCCTGCCCAGTGGGAGGCTGTCCGTTGCTGCGATGCTCCGTCGCTCGTGATTGCCGGGGCCGGTTCGGGCAAGACACGCGTGCTCACCTACAAGATTGCCTACCTCATGCAACAGGGCATGGAGCCCTGGAGCATCCTGGCCCTGACCTTCACCAACAAGGCTGCCCGCGAGATGCGCGAACGTATCGGTCAGTTGGTGGGTGAGCATGAGGCCAGTCTGCTGTGGATGGGAACGTTCCACAGCATCTTCTACCGCATTCTCCGCTACGAAAGCGAATGCATCGGTTTCTCGTCGCACTTCACCATCTATGACGACCGCGATTCGCAAAGCCTCGTGAAGAACATCATTCAGGAGATGGGCCTCGACGAGAAACTATACCGACCGGGCATCGTTGCCAAGCGCATCGGCGAAGCAAAGAACGAATTGATTCGCCCCAGCCAGTATGCCCAGGACTTCCAGCTTATGCGCCGCGACCAAGCCTCGCGCATGCCGCTTGTCCATAAAATCTACGCCACCTATCAGCAACGCCTTCGCCAGGCCGATGCCATGGACTTCGACGACCTCTTGCTCTATACCTATATATTACTGAAAGAGCATCCCGAGGTTCGCCAGAAGTACGAAGACCGATTCCAGTTTGTACTCGTCGATGAGTATCAAGACACCAACTATGCCCAGCACCAGATAGTGTGGCTGCTGACAGAGCATCGCCAGCGCGTCTGCGTCGTTGGCGACGATGCCCAGAGCATCTATTCGTTCCGAGGCGCTCGCATCGACAATATCCTCACTTTCCAAAAGGCTTATCAGGGAGCCAAACTCTTCAAACTGGAGCAAAACTATCGCTCCACGCAAACCATTGTGAATGCGGCCAACAGCGTCATCCACAACAATCAGCGCCAGATACACAAGGACGTCCAGAGCATGAAGGACCTGGGCCAGCCCATCGAACTCTGCGAAGCCTATAGCGACAAGGAGGAGGCAGCCATCGTTGCGCGGAATATCAGCGACTTGGTTCGCCATGAGGATTTCGACTATGGCGAGATTACCATTTTGTATCGAACCAACAGTCAGAGTAAGGCCTTCGAAGACGAATTCAAGCGCCGACGCTTTCCATACCGCATATATGGCGGACTTTCGTTCTACCAGCGTAAGGAAGTCAAGGATGCCATTGCCTATCTGCGACTGGCCGTGAACCCCAACGATGAGGAAGCCCTGCGGAGAGTCATTAACTATCCTGCCCGAGGCATCGGCAAGACCACCCTCGACAAAGTGTTCCAGTCGGCCATCGACCACCAGGTTTCGCCCTTCCTCGTGCTTGCCAATCCTGCCGGTTACCAACTTAGCGTAAACGGCCCCACACAGGCACGACTGCAACGTTTTGCTCAGTTTGTCAATGAGTTCAATGCCCTCGTTCCTACCGAACGGGCCGACACTTTGGCCCTGCGAATGTTGCGCGAGTCGGGGCTTGTGGATGAGATAAATGCCGGCAAGGAGCCCGAAGACCGTGAACGTCAGGAAAACCTCCAGACACTGATTGACGACCTTCAGGCATCTGTCGCCGACAACGAAGAGGAAGGACGTTCCGTCTTGCTTACCGACTATCTGCAGAACATTGCCTTGCTCACCGACCAAGACAAGAACGACGAACAGAGCCAGTCGTCCATCACGCTCATGACCATTCATGCTGCCAAGGGACTGGAGTTTCGTGCCGTCTTTGTCGTCGGTCTGGAGGAAAACCTCTTTCCTTCGGAGATGGCCATCGAGGAAGGTGGCATCGAGGAGGAGCGCCGCCTGTTCTATGTGGCCATAACGCGAGCTGCCGAACGGCTTTTCCTTACGTGGAGCCACAGCCGCATGCGCTTCGGAAAGTTCGAGAATAACCAGCGCAGTCGTTTTGTCCGCGAGATAGATCCTGCGTGCCTCAAGAAAGACAACGAGCGAAGAATGCTTGGCACACTGATGGACGAAGTTGTGCGTCCGGCTGTTCGTCGTCCGGCAGTTTCCGAACGACCGCAAAGCACCTTATTCGGGCGTGAAACACCGCGCACCAATCGCGAAACGTTTAGTTCCAATCGCGAAACGTTTAGTTCCAATCGCGAAGCTCCAAGTTTTAACCGCGAAACTCTCAGTTCTAACCGCAATGCGCCAAGTGCCAGTATTCCGCAGGGGAGGCCACTCTCGCCCCTTGCTTCCAAGCAGTCGTCGTTCACGGCTTCTGCACCATTGCCCGCAGGGCAGCAAGTGCAGGTGGGCAACCACATTGAGCACAGTCGTTTCGGTCGTGGAGTAGTGACCGACATCGAAGGAACGGGCCTTGACACGAAAGCCATTGTCCAGTTCGAGAATGCAGGCACCAAGCAGTTACTCTTGCGCTTCGCCCGCTTTACGGTGGTCTCTTAAACCTCGGTTTACGCTTGTCTCTTAATACCTCGGTTTACGCTTGTTTCTTAAAACCTCGGTTTACGCTTGTCGACGGAATTACGCAGAACGATCGTCACTGAACGCTCGCTTATTTATCCCAAAAGAAATAACTGCGTTGGCGTTGTTTCTCCTCAGGCGTCTTGGCGGAGAATATGGGCTGCAGGGTGTATGGATGAAAGCCCGTTGCCCACGTTTCCGTGGAGACTGTCATGGGGGTTGGGGTGAAGTCTTGCACCTGTTCGAGGCGGAATCCCAAGTCACGGACTTTCTCGGCCAGTCGGGCCATATCTTCCTCACTGCAACCGGGATGGCTGCTGATGAAGTATGGAACAATCTGTTGGCGCAGGCCCTCGCGCTGACAGATGCGGTCAAATATGGCCTTAAACTGGTAGAACTGTTCAAACGGCGGTTTGCGCATGAGTTGCAACACATGGGCTTCGGTGTGTTCGGGGGCCACCTTCAACCGACCGCTGACATGGCGCGTAATGAGTTCCTTTGTGTAATCTCGTGCTGCATGGTTCAGGGTTTCGTCCTTGTAGTCGTGCAGCAAAAGGTCGTAGCGCACACCACTGCCGATGAAACTCTTCTTCACTCCGGGCAATCGGTCGACGGCCTGGTAGATATCGATGAGCGGGCGGTGGTCGGCGTGCAGGTTGGGACAGATGCGCGGATGGATGCACGAAGGTCGTTTGCATTTCTCACACTGACGGGCATCCTTGCCCTTCATCCCATACATATTGGCCGACGGGCCTCCAAGGTCGCTGATGTAACCGTGGAAGTCGGGCATCTCGGTTACTGCTTTTGCCTCGCGCAGGATGCTCTCTTTGGAGCGACTCATGATGAACTTACCCTGGTGGGCCGATATCGTGCAAAAGGCACAGCCGCCGAAACATCCGCGATGCAGGCAAACGGAATGTCGAATCATCTCGTAGGCCGGAATGCGCTTCCCCTTGTATTTGGGGTGCGGCATGCGGGTGTAGGGCAGGTCGAACGAATGGTCGAGTTCCTCGGTGCTGAGCGGAGGGTAGGGTGGAGTCACGACTATCCATCTGCTTTCTGCCTCCTGGATGAGCGTCTGTGCATGCAGTTTGTTGCTTTCCTCCTCGATGTGCCGGAAGTTCTCTGCTTCCTTCTTCGGGTCGGCCAGGCATTCTTCGTGCGAATGGAGCTGGAGTGGAGTGTGAAGTGTGACAAGCGCCGGATAATAGTCACTGGGGTACGACGCCACCGTCTGTGGAATCTGGTTTTCGCCCAGAAGGGCTTTTGTAAATGCTTCGCGACCGATGCAGGCTTCACCCGTTTCGTCGTATGACAGCGAAGGGTCGTAATCCTCTATCATCGACATGAGCCGTTGGGCAATCTCTACGGTGGGTTTCTCGCCCATGCCGTAGACAATGAGGTCGGCCCCAGAGGGCAGCAGGATGCTGGGCATCAGCCGGTCTTGCCAATAGTCGTAGTGCGACAGTCGGCGTAGACTTGCCTCGATGCCGCCAAGCACTATGGGCACGTCGGGATAGAGTTGTCTGAGTATTTGACTGTAGACGATGGTGGGATATTCGGGCCGCATGTCATGCCGTCCGTCGGGCGAATAGGCATCCTCGCTGCGCAGGCGGCGGGCAGCCGTGTATTTGTTCACCATCGAGTCCATGCATCCAGGAGCAATGCCGAACCACAACCGGGGACGACCGAGACGACGGAAGTCACGCCAGTCGCCGTGCCAGTCGGGCTGGGGCACGATGGCCACGCGCAGACCTTCAGCCTCCAGCAAGCGACCGATGACGGCAACGCCAAACGAAGGATGGTCGACGTAGGCGTCGCCCGAGAACAAGATGACGTCGGCACGGTCCCAGCCGCGCAGTTCCATCTCCTTGCGTGTTGTTGGTAGCCAACGGGTTACCTCATTCATCGTTCTTGCTCAGGAAGAGTAGGATGAGCTGGTGCAGGCCGTAAGCCTTCATGTTGTCGTGGAAGAGCACTTCGCGACACAGGCTCAGCAGGGCCTGGTCGTCGCTGTGTTGGTCTAATATCGAACGGACATTGAGGCGCAGTTTCTCCAAGACGTTCTCATCGACAAAGCCGTTGCTGTCGAGGAGGTCGGAGAGCAGCGAGTAGCGCTTCAACGTTTCAAGATGTTCATCGGTGATGTTCAGGCTTCGTGAGCCTTTTACGTTGGTAGTAATGGTGTACATATTTGTTTTTATTTATTTAGCAAGAACTCCAGCGAGGCTCGCATGACAGCCTGCCGGACACCCGTATTGCAGATGCACTCGAGTGGGAATCCATAGGTGAGCGAACGATATTTCTCTCCCTCAAACGCCACGGAGAGTGGACGGGGAACAATCGTAGAGGAAACGGAAGCAAAAGCCCCATTGGTCGGGAGCAACACGCTGAGCCGACGGACGGAATAACGTTCCTCGTTTGGCATATAGTAGATGGGTATCTGCGTGTTCATGCCTGTCAACATGGAGGTGCTGTCTGCCAGGGCATAACTGCCGTCCGGCACAGCATGTAGCACTTGGCTGGCAAAGGTAGAGTCGATGTCCTCACCCACATAGGCACCGCTGACCAGGAGCGAACCGCCGCCTTGGGTGAAGTGTGAGAGCCCATTGCAAAGGTCTTCGGAGAAGGTCTTGCGTTGCAAAGTGCTGTATCCGTCGGCACGCTGGGCACCGGCTATAAGGTCGACAATGTGGATGCCGCGAGGCACGCCTTTCTGTTCGACAACACTGTAGGAACATGACGAAATGCTCAGTTCGGGATGAGACAGGAGGAAGTCGGTTGCATGCTGGGTTGTGAAGTCGAAGGTGTTGCCCGCCATGAGCATGCCCTCAAACTCGTTGCCGCTGAAGCCCAGTTCGGCAGCGTCGCGCCTGTTGAAGCCGTTCTTGTCAAAGGTCAGCTGTCGGCCGCAATAGCTGGGGCTGTGCTGATAAACGACGCCTGGGTCGGTGTCGAAACTGAATCCGCGCGATATCTCCGTATCAATGGGCTGAGGACCAGCCAATCGGTCGAAGTCGTTGACGATGAGCAGACGATGCTTTTCCTCTGGAGCGGCATAGACACACAGTTCCTCGCTGGGCATGCTGGCACCGCCTTCGTTAATGGCACGCACCATGAATCGGGTGAGCACACCGCGTTGCACGGACACCTTCATGTGATTGCGGTAGGCAACGCGTCCGTTGTCGTAGCCCTGACTGCCTTCGCTTGTGTAGACGACGAAACCCGTTGGGATGGACGTGGGTTCGTTGGGGTCAGTTACAGGGTACCACGAGAGCTGAACTGAATCGCCCTCTTCGTCAAGTATGGCGGAGAAGTCCTTTACGGGCAGGGGCTGGATGGTAATGGCGGGCAGGCTGTGCACGGCTGCCGTGTATTTGGCTATACCTTTATATATAGCGCGCGAGAGCAGCATCTTGAAGACAGGGTCGTGGCCCCGGACGAGGTCGGCAAAGTTCTGGTGCGAGAGAGTTTCGAGTATCATGCCAGGCACTTCGGGCTCTCGAGTTTCGCTGTAGTTCTTGTCGTACATCTGGCGGCGGTTCCAGTTGTCGTACTGCATTCGTAGGTCGCTGTCGACCTGTGTCATGACCATGTCGCAAAGGTCGCGCGACATCAGCCTCGACTTGCCGCTGGGCAGTAGCCCTTCGGCCAAGGCTCCCTCAAAGGTTTCCGAGGTCTGCGTGTGCAATCCTGTCGTGTAGATGCCAAGGGTGCCGATGTGCGACATATCCTGCCGATAGCCGGCATCGCTGTGTACGGCCAGCGACAACTCTATGGGGACGCAAAGTCCGCTGTCGCCAGGCAGGTAGACCGAACCGCGAGCCAGGCGGTTGGACATCAGCGAACGGATGTTGATGTCGTCGCCGTAGTCGTTCACACCTTCCTTGTTCTTATACAATTTGTAAGGCATACCAGCCCACTGTGCATAGTAGCGGCTGCCTTCGAGGAACCGAGGCATGGCACTTCGCACGTAGGAATGTATGGAGTCGCCTCGCGAGATGCTGCCCATGCCACCGCCGAAGCGAACGGCATCGGCAGTAACCGTGCCCCGATAGTTGCTCTTGTTGCTGACCAGCACACTGTTGTCGGGTGACGAACCGGCCGCAAAATCGAACGTTCCGAGGTAAACCCATGTGCCGCCGCCCATCTGCTGATTGACGCGGAAGCGAGTGGATATGCCCCGATGGCGGACGATGTATTCGGCATCGCTGACGCTGGTGGGCAATGTCTTGTAGCTGACATATACTGCATATCGACCGTCGGCCGGGATATTCGGCTGCCACACTATCTTGCTTGCGTGCCTGCTGTGCGTCTGAGTTTCAGCCCTGCGGCATGTTCCGGCTTCAAAGGGATTTTCGTTGTCGAAATAAACGTCCTGCAACTTGCAAAATCCCGTTCCGGCCTGTTCCCAGTCGTATGTGCCGTTAGTCTCTGTGTACTTCCCGCCCGTCGGGTTCATGTCATTGTCCACTATCACCTCGTGGCGCTGCCAGTCACGTTCGCGGGGCGTGAAGACGCAAGCGCCGGCATTCTCCAGCATCGGAATGAGGAAAGGCAGGACGAACGACTGGGTGAAGATATCCTCAGTGGTGCAGTAGAGCCTTGGTCGTTGCCATTGCCACATACCCTTGGCCGAGTCGAAGTAGCGTCCGTGGCTGGGCCATACGGTGAAGTGTCGGCCTTGCATACCCTGGGTGACGCTGTAGGGTTGCGACAAAGGAGAGACCCACGGATTGCCCTTGAACTCGATGTCGCCCCAGCGGCGCAGTTCGGGCATGCTGTCGCTCAGGGCAAGCGGAACCAGTTCCTCGATGGGTGTTCCGTTGGCCAGAATCAGGATGCGCCAAGTGTTGTAGGGTGGGGGCATGAGGCGTTCCACTTCGCGATGTATTCGGCTCACCGTCTCCGGAGTGAAAGGCTGCGAGGCAAAGCCCGCATTTGCCAGGAGGCGTACGCAGTGCTGCTCCTCATCGATTTGCACGTCGGTCAGTCGAATGGGGTCGTTGCTGGTGTACGCAGGATTGGTGTATTTGGCAAAGTAGTCGGCCAGCCGTGCCTTGACGTCTGTGGGTTGGGCAGACAGCGAATAAGAAAATGAGAGAATGAGAAAATGAGAAAGTAGGATTAACTGCTTTCTCACTAAACCATTTAAATAATGAATGTTCTTTATGTTCTTCCTCATTCTCTCATTTTCTCAACTTCTCATTTTCTCATTTTCTCAACTTCTCATTTTCTCATTTTCCCCCAGTCCAGTCGTGAACTTATCGGGATACTTTCCTTGGAAACCCTCGAAGTATTGTTTGATTTCCACTATCTGGGTGTCGAAGTCGCCCGTAGGTATGATTTGCTTCGTGCAGCGAATCAGGCGCCGCTTGTAGTCGAGCCCGTAGAGCAAAATAGGCAAACCGCCCTTCAAAGCAATGTAGTAGAATCCCTTCTTCCATTCGGGCTGGCGGCGGCGTGTGCCTTCGGGCGTGATGCAGAGGTGGAAGTCGGTGGCCTCGCGAGCCTGCTGACCGATGACGTCCGTCACGCTGCGGTTCTTCTCCCGATACACCGGTATGCCCCCCATACTGCGGAATATGGGGCCCAGGGGCCAGAAGAACCATTCCTTCTTCATCATGAATCCACACTGGAACTTCTCGGCACCCATGAAGAGCAAAGCCATGATGAAGTCCCAGTTCGAAGTGTGAGGGGCCAGGGCAATGATATACTTGCGTGGGCGTTTTACCGTTTCCTCAAAACGGTAGCCCATTAAACTGTACAAGATCCACTGGCAAAACTTCTGTAACATACGCGGCGCGATTTTAGAGTAGAGCCTTTATGTGCTCCACGATTTCCTCGGTGTGCGTCACCATGTCCTCGCGCAGGTTCTTGAAGAACTTTGCTGCCTTCATGCCCGGTTCGGGATGACTGACTCGGCTCAGCATGTCATCTTGCAGTTTCAGGATACTCAGCATCACGTTGTCGACATCCTCCTGGGGCGTCGGCTTCTGGTAATGCATAATTGCCACACATTCAGCAAACAACTCACCGCACATGAAGTTGATAGCCTTCTTCAAATCTCTTCTTTTTGCCATAGTGGTATGGTGTTATGGATTAGAAATTGGGCAAATATACGAATTTTCGGATACATTTCCAAATTTATTTGCAATTATCGATAAAAAAGGTCAGTTGTTGCGTGAACTTAAGGAATATGCTCATTAAAAAAATCAAGCACAATCGTTCCTGTTCTTCTGTTTGCTTTTCCCGAAAAATATCGTCACATCGACACGACCCCAGTGTTTATCGGCCCTGGAGGCGTGACGATATGCGTGACGATAGGGTGCAGAAGTGACGATTATCGCCCGAAAATGAGTCTTGTGTCATTTAGCTTCGGGGCAAGCGACACGATGAAGGAGGTGAAACAATACGAGGATGGAGGCGAAACAATACGTCGACTGAGGCGAAACAATACGTCGATGGAGGCGAAACAATACGACGATGGAGGCGAAACAATACGACGATGGAGGGTGTCCCATGCGTGGGACAAGGCCAAGCGACACGTTGTTCTTGTACCGCAGTTGTATCTCAGATGCTCTAAATATCTGGGATTCAATGGCAGTTAATAATTCAAAGTCCGCTCCAGCTCTGCTGGCTTGCAAGGCAAGAACGATGGACGCTGACGGTTGATGGTCAATCGTACCTATGTTTATGTGTCGCCAGACAGGAAATCTTTGGTTCATATTAATTGAAAAAGGTAGGGAAAAGAAAGGATGAGGTAACACTTTGAGGCAAAAAGGGGATTTCTTAGGCTG
>ODAJ014745657.1_pt1 | contig 33022 bp, 27 predicted proteins | sample 1539241 | NCBI WGS metagenome assembly ODAJ01 (sample SAMN02144231, study PRJEB22623) | gut metagenome | biome: sheep rumen | host: Ovis aries | place: New Zealand
CCTGAAAACCAACTAAATCAGTCTGGAATGCAAGCATTCCATCCATGATTTCGCTGGTTTTCAGGGGGTGCTGAACAGTTACAAATTTTTCACAGCAAAAGAGACCGGACGCATGCCGGTCTCTCCAAAATGCACATATTTTATTCGAATACCTGATAGACTTCCGCATAGCCGACGCCGAACTGCAGGCATGTTCCGTGAGAATTCATGAAAATGTCCGCATGTCCGTACGGAGTGCCGAGATCCTCAACCGTGTAGATCCTGCCGTTGATGAGCAGCTTGGTTCCGAAGGGAACGCCGGCCATCGCGACCGTGTGCTCCGCCGTCGGATAGACGCCGCTCGCCGTGGGGCCGTTCTCCCAGCCGCAGCACTGCGCGCACGGGCAGTAAGCTGTCAGCTTGAAGGTTCCGAGGTAAGAGAGCTGATCGTCGCGGAGCTTTACGGTGTAGTCCGAAGAGGAACCTGCATCGCGCTCAACGGCCTCGATCCTGGCGCTCGCCGCTTTCTGGGCTTCCTCGATCCTTACGAGGGCTTCCTCCTGCTCCTTCTGAGCTTTCGCCTCCTCGGCGGCCTTAGCAACCTCGGCGGCTTTCTTCTCGGCTTCCACCTTCTCTGCTGCCAGACGGGCTTCCTCAGCTTCCCTCTCCGCTGCGAGGCGGGCCTCCTCGGCTGCCTTCTCCGCCGCGAGGCGGGCTGCCTCGGCTGCCTTGCGCTCTTCCTCTTCCTTGCGTGCCTTTGCGTCGGCAAGCTTTTCGGTCAGATTCTCGAGCAGTGAGGTCTGGGATGTGATCTTCTGCTGAAGATTCGAGAGCGTGAGTTCTTCATTTGAAATATTCTGCGTGAACTCGGTGATCTTCGCGCCGGTCGTGCTCGCAAGGTTCTCAACCTCGGCCTGCTTAGTCTCATACTCTGACTTCAGGACCTCCAGGCTGGCTTCCTCCTTCTCGAGTGCCTCCTGCTGTCTCATGACGATCTGTTTGGCTTCCTGATAATCCGCCAGGCGGCCGCGGTCATAATTGTTGACCTCCTTAAAATGATCCGCCCGGTTCAGGAACTCTCTTACCGTGCTCGAATTCAAGAGAGAAACGAGATAATCGGAAGAACTGCGCTCATACATGTACTGGATGCGCTTCTTCATCTCCTCGTACTGGTTCTGCTCCTCAATCCTGGCGCGCTCAACGGCGGCCTTGCTCATCTCGATCTCGGTTTCCTTGGTTTCCATCTCACTCTCAATCTTGGTGAGGGACTGGTCGAGTGCAACCAGTTCCGCGTTAAGCTGGTCCAGATAAGCCTGCAGAGCGGTCTGTTCGTTTTTAAGGACGCTGATACGGTCTGCTGTCGCCTGGGCATCTGTCTGAGCGGCTTCCTTTTCGCTCTCTGCCTCGGCGATCTCAGCCTCCGCGGCTGCGATCCTGACTTCTGCCTCCGCGATCTCATCGGTGCCTTCCGACGCTCCGAAAACCGGAAAAGCCGAACCCGTGATAACCGCTGCGGCCAGAAGTGTACATATCAGTTTTTTAAAAAACATAAAGAGTACCTCTCCTTTCCGCAACAGATTATAACATGCTTTATTAAGAAAATGAAGTGATTTTTTCAAAATCTGTAACATTTGTGTAATATTTCATATATTTTTTATATTTTCCGTAATGAGACCATAAAAATTCACGGCGCAGGGGAGGTCTTTTCATTCAGAGTGCACAAAAACAAAGCGCTGTCCCGTAAAGGACAGCGCTTTATTTTCACACATAATATTCTAGCAGTCGGATTTGAGCAACATGGGGTCGATTAAAACTATGAGGAATTATCGTCAGATATAATCCTCCTCGGAAGCAATCTCTGCTTCTGCTTCTTCCTGGGCAATCATCTCCTCGTACTTCCTTAAGATGATGCTCTGGATCTCATTTCTTGTCGCTGAGTTGATCGGATGGGCAATATCTCTGTATTCCCCATCGGCAGCCTTGCGACTCGGCATCGCAATGAAGAGACCTTTCTCACCTTCGATGACCTTGATGTCGTGAACGACAAACTCGTCATCGATCGTGATCGAAATAACCGCCTTCATTTTCCCGTCTTTTGTTACTTTTCTGACTCTGACATCTGTGATATTCATAACTACCCCTTTCCCGTATCCACAAATTTGTCAACGCAGGAATTTATTCACTTCCTCTCTCCGACAGCGGCCAACTGGTCTTTTGCAGAGTATCCATATGAGATTTGCTCTCTGCATCTGACAACACAACAATAAAATTATCAATGTGCTTTCAAGACCAGTAAGCCCGGTCTTGCTTAAGAAACCAAGATGTAAAATTATAGCGTATTTGCATTATAGCACAAGAATCGTTATTCGCAACCAGAAATTGTATTTTTCGCGAAACAACTTTGGAATTTTTTTACCGGCCGCCCAAAAAAGCCCATTTTCATTTGCTTTTTAAAGCGCAGCGTCCTATAATGGTGTTTATACTACGGGAATTTATCGGAAGCGTCTGCTTTCTTTCCTATATATAAAGGAGCGTTCTAAATGTATCGCATTGATTTCGGTAAACCGGAACATATTCATTTCATCGGCATAGGCGGCATCAGCATGAGCGGCCTTGCGGAGGTTCTTCTCGGCGCGGGCTTCACCGTATCCGGTTCGGACGCCGGTGACTCACCCCTCATCGCCCGTCTCCGCTCGCTCGGAGCGGACATCGCGATCGGCCAGAAGGCGGAAAATATCACCCCCGGCATCGACGCCGTCGTCTACACGGCCGCCATTCATGACAATAACCCGGAGCTTCGCGCAGCGAAGGAGGCAGGTCTTCCGCTCCTCACCCGGGCGGAGCTTCTCGGCGAGGTCATGGACAACTACCCTGTCTCCGTCGCGGTCGCCGGCACCCACGGCAAGACCACGACGACCGGCATGGACGCCATGATCATGCTCGCCGGCGGGCTCGACCCGACGGTCTCCGTGGGCGGCATCCTGCCCTCGATCGGGGGCAACATCCGCGTCGGCAAGACCGAGAACTTCCTCGCGGAAGCCTGCGAGTACACAAACAGCTTCCTTGAGCTCCGCCCTCGGATCAGCGTGATCCTGAACGTGGACGCCGACCATCTGGATTTCTTCAGGGACCTTGACGATATCGCGTCCTCCTTCAACCGTTTTGCGAAAAACACCGCCCCGGACGGGGTCCTCATCGTAAACCGGGATACGCAGAAGTTTTCGGAGATCATAAAGGGTGTCACCTGCCGGATCCTTACGACCGGCCTTAATTCGATTGCCGATTACATGGCCTCCGACATCACCTTCGATGATCTGGGCTGCGCCACGTTCACCTGCACCGAATTCGGGGATACGCTCGGCACCTTCACGCTCCGCGTCCCCGGCATCCACAATGTCTCGAACGCGCTCTCTTCCATCGCGATGGGCCGTGTCCTGGGCCTCTCCCCGGAGACCATTGCGAAGGGCTTCCTTGCCTTCTCCGGCGTTGACCGCCGTTTCGAGATCAAGGGGAAAATGAACGGCACCACCGTTGTCGATGACTATGCCCACCACCCGACAGAGATCGCTGCCACGATCCGGGCGGCCAAGGCTTACCCCCACCGGGAGCTCTGGGTGATTTTCCAGCCCCACACCTACACCCGCACCAAGGCCCTTCTGCCGGAATTTGCGGAGGCTCTCTCCCATGCGGACCACGTGATCCTTGCGGACATCTACGCGGCCAGGGAGGACGATATCTACGGCATTTCCTCCAAAGATGTGGCCGATGCGATCGCGAAGCTGGGCACCGATGCATACTACTTCGACAGTTTCGAAAAAATTGAGCAATTTGTACGAAAATCCTGTGTCGACAATGATTTGTTGATAACTATGGGTGCGGGCGATGTCACAAACATCGGTCCCGCCTTGCTTTCTTAAAATCTATCCACGAAATCCCCAATATCCACAATGCCCGAATGTGCATAACCACGACGGCATCGTGGATTATTTTGTGGATGCATCCCGGCCGGAATATGATAAGATACAATGGATTGATGCGGCAAAGCCGCGTAAATGAAGTGAGGATCTTATGGAAACATTTTCCGTTCAGGCATGCTGGCCGCAGGATGTGACGGTGCTTGCCAATATATTTCTTGATGAATATATGCCGAAAGCCAATGGGGAGTTCGTGAAGATCTACCTCTATTTGCTGCGCTCGTCGGGCGCCGGCACTTCTCTCTCGCTCTCCGCGATCGCGGACCGGATGAACTGCACGGAGACCGACGTGCTGCGCGCTCTCCGCTACTGGAACGAGGCGGGTGTCCTTCAGATCGACTACCGTGAGGACGGTATGCCGGGAAGGATCACGATCGTGAATTTCTGCGGGCCGGCAGCCTGTGCGCCGCGCAAAGAGGAGGCGGTGCCTGCGGAGACCGAGATAAAGCCCGGTGAAGCCAATCCTTCCGGCTCTCTCACAAGGGGCCGCATCGGCGAGCTCTCGTCGAAAGAGGATGTGCAGGAGTTTCTCTTCATCGCCGAGCAGTATATGGGCCGGCCGCTCACGAAGACCGAGCTTGAAAAGCTCCTCTATTTCTATGACGGTCTTCATTTTCCGCCGGACCTCATCGACTTTCTGCTCGAGCACTGCATCAGCCGCGGCCACAAGAGCATCCGCTACATCGAGAAGGTCGCCCTCGCCTGGGACGCGGAGGGGATCCGCTCGGTGGAGGCCGCCCGGGATTTCGTCACGAACAACCGCCGCGAGTACTATGCGGTCTTAAAGGCGCTCGGCATCACGAACCGCGCGCTCACGACCGCCGACATCACGATGATCGACAAGTGGATGAAGACCTGGGAGTTCCCGGAGGAGGTGGTCCTCGAGGCATGCCGCCGGGCCGTGCTCCGCACTTCCGCGCCGTCGCTGACCTACACGGATGGAATCATCTCCGGCTGGCATCGTGACGGTGCAAAGACGCTCGAGGAGATTGCCCGCCTGGACAGCCTTCGTGAAGCATCGGCGGACAGAAAGAAAAATGAAAACACGCCCGCTGCCCAGAGGCCCCGAAAAAAGCCTGCCGGCAATTTCTACAATTTTGAGCAGCGCTCCTACGATTACAGGAAACTTGAAGCCCAGCTTCTCGGAAATGCAGACACAGACGAGAGCTGAAGATAAAGGAAAGACACATGCCCCTTACCAATGCGCAGTATGACGCGGTCATGCGCCGCTACGACGAGATACGGGAAATGCACCGCCATGAGCTCCTCGCCCGCGAGGAGGAGATCGGGAAGGCCGTCCCCGTCATAAAGGAGCTGGACGCGGAAGCCGGACGGCTGAGCCTCAAGGCAGCCAGACTCCGGATCGCCGATCCTTCGGCGGATCTCACCGCCTACCGCAGGGATATGCAGCTCATTTCCCGAAAGAGGGAAGCCGCGCTTCTCTCCCACGGTTACCCGGCGGATTACCTTGAGATGCAGTATGACTGTCCGCTCTGCCGCGACACCGGATATGTGGACGGAGTCCGCTGCTCCTGCTTTAAGAAAGCGGCCGACGAGCTCCTCTACCGGGATTACCGGCTCGGCGATATTTTAAAGGAAGAGAATTTCGGTCATTTTTCTCTTAGCTACTACTCGGAGGACATAAAGGATCCCTCAACCGGGAAAAGTTCTCTCGAGCTTGCAAGGGCAGCTCTTGCGGCCGCAATGCGCTTCCCGGACAACATCGGAAAGCCCGGCAACAACCTCTTTCTCTACGGCAATGCCGGTGTCGGAAAGACCTTCCTCTCCCACTGCATCGCCGCCGAGGTCCTGAACCGGTCCTGCTCGGCCCTCTACTTCTCCGCCAAGGATCTCTTTGATCTGCTTGCGGATGCGGCGTTTGAGAGAAACGGGCGGAACTCCGACAGCGCCCGCGCGATCTACGAGTGTGACTGCCTGACGATCGACGATCTCGGGACGGAGACGGTCAATTCATTTTCCCTGCCGCAGCTCTTCTACATCATCAACGAGCGGATCATAAGCAGCAGGTCCACGATTATTTCCACCAACCTCATGCTGGACCAGTTCGCGGAGATGTACACGGAACGCATTTTTTCAAGAATCACGAGCAGCTACACGATTGTCAAGCTGATCGGACAGGACATACGCATGCAGAAAAAAGCCAATGGAGGACGCACATGATCAATAATGCAGATGATACCCAGGTTAAACCCGTAACCCAGGAGACCCCCGAATGGCGGCTCGGAATCGTCCCTCTTGCCAGCACCCGCGAGATCGGGAGCAAGATCAACGATTATCTTGTCGCATGGCGCAAGGGGCGCGTTGCAAACGGAGAGGCGTCCGCAGACCACGGCTACGCCAGAGACTCCTTCATCATCGAGGCGTCGACGCCCCGCTTCGGTTCCGGCGAGGCCAAGGGATCGATCAAGCAGTCGATCCGCGGCGACGACCTCTACATACTGGTCGACGTCTGCAACTATTCGATCAAATACAGGATCAACCGCTTTGAAAATGTCATGTCCCCGGACGACCATTTCCAGGACTTAAAGCGTGTGATCGGCGCGATCGGCACCAAGGCTCACCGCATCAACGTGATCATGCCCTACCTCTACGAGGGCCGCGTCGAGGTGCGTTCCGTCCGCGAATCCCTGGATGCCGCCCATGCCCTCCAGGAGCTCATGGCGCTCGGCGTTGAAAATGTCATCACCTTCGAGGCCCACGACCCCCGTGTGCAGAACGCGGTTCCGCTCACCGGTTTTGAGTCGATGAGCCCGGCCTACCAGTTCATCAAGGCGATCCTCCGCGCCGCACCGGACCTTGTGGTCGATGACGACCATCTCATGGTCGTGAGCCCGGACAAGAACGGCATGCGCCGCGCTGTCTACCTCGCCAACGTGCTCGGCGTCAACATGGGCATGTTCTACAAGGTTTATGACTACACGGTGACGGTCGGCGGAAAGCATCCGATCATCGACTACTCCTTCCTCGGCTCCGATGTGACCGGGAAGGACATCATCATCGTCGATGACATGGTCTCCTCCGGCAGCACGGTCATCAAGACCGCCCGCATGCTCAAGGAACGCGGTGCAAGGCGCATCTTCATCTGCGCGGCCTTCGGAATCTTTACCGCGGGCCTTGAGCCGTTCGACGAGGCTTACGCCGAGCCGGCCTCCGGGCTCTCCGACGAGGAGCTTGCAGGCGCCGAGGAGTGGCAGAAGCACACATTCGACTACCTGATCACCACAAACCTGATCTACCAGCGGCCGGAGCTCTTTGAGCGCCCCTACTACCGCAGCTGCGACATGAGCAAGTTCCTGGCCCTCATCATCGATACGATGAACCACGACGGCTCGCTCTCCAATCTCCTGGACCCGGTCGACCGGATCCAGAAGGTGCTGGAGAAGCACAGACGCGGGGAAAAAATATAATGGCAGCAAAAAACAGAGGCATATTGCCTCTGTTTTTTTATTTCCGGGGACTGCTGCGAATGATGGTGCCTGATACCTCCCTCACTTCACAAAATGCTGATAATCATACGGGCCTCCCCAGTCGCCGCCCCAGGAGAACCCGTGGGACTTGAAGAGCTGCACCGCGAGGTCCGAGCCCGTGATCACATGGGGCCTTCCGGCTGACCGGTTGACCGCGTAATCCTGGGCTTCGGCCGGGTCGCTCACGTGCCGCCCGTCCGGATAGACGTACACATAGGGGTTCTCAAACGGATTTAAGTCGATCGCCATCCCGAACGCGTGCCGCGAGAGGTTGTCCGCATCGGAGGCCTTTCGGTAATTGAAGCAGCTTGTATTGTCCGCCCGGACGGAGGCCAGGTCGGTCGTCACGCCGTCCCCGGTCCAGTAGCGGTCGACCAGATACATCGAGTTGATCTGGTAGCGGCTCTTAAAGAGGTTGTAGAAGACGTCGAGGGCCTCCGCCGCGATCGCCCGGTTGGTGATCATCTCTCCCACCTGGACTTTCCCGTTATAGTTAAAATGCAGCATCTTAAGATACCGGAGGTCTGAAAGCCCGATATCCGGGTTGTCCCGGTAGGATTTTCCGATGATTCGGTTGTAGACGGCGTCGCCCGCGCTGATCCCACTGATCCGGAAGTAGGAGGATACGTTGTTCCAGTCGATCTGGGACTCCTCGAGCACGGTTCCCGCGGCGTAGGAAAGGACTGTGTCGGCTCCAAGTACCGGATTTTCCGGAACCACCGGTGAAAATGAAAACCTCTGTGCCGCCGTCCCGTTAGCTGTATAAGCCTGGATGTTTGCGCCGTTGCGTGTGCTCGCTCCCGCGACATCCACAACAGTTCCCAGCGCCGAGACAATGCTGAATGTCCCGTCCCCGCATTCTTCAAACCGCCATTTCTGGGCATCCGTCCCGTTGTCGGTGTAGAGCTGGATATTGGCCCCGCTCCTTCTTGAGCCTCCCGCGATATCCAGAGCCTTTCCGGCTTTCACATTGAGAATCTTATACCAGCCTCCCCCGAGATAGGTCAGGGAATACTGCTGGGCAGCCGTCCCGTTTGACGCATAGAGCTGCACGTTTGCTCCGTTTCGGGTCATCCCGCCGTAGACGTCGATCACTTTCGACGAATTCAGAGCCGATACAAACGTAAAGATGCCCTCCGGAGCCACCCGCTCCGCGTCAACCGCCTCAAGCACAAATCTCTGTGCGGCCGTCCCGTTTGAGGTGTAGAGGCGCACATTGGTTCCGTTCTTCATGGACGCGCCGGCGACATCAAGGCAGGTCCCGGGTGCACAGGCGGGCGACAAGCTCACCGTCCCCTCCCCGGCATCCGTGATATGCCATCTCTGGGCTCTGGTTCCGTTCGGAGTGTACTGGCGAACGTTGGTGCCGCTGGAGGATTTTCCTCCCTCGACGTCTAGCGCGAGCGCGGAACAGACCGGTGAGACCTCGTAGGCACCGTCGGCAAGCCTTGTCAGTGTGAACTGCTGGGCAGCGCTTCCGTTCGCCTCATAGATTTGAAGGTTCCCTCCGCTTCTTCTGGAGGCACCTGCGATGTCGAGAACTTTGTTTTGCGAGACCGCCGACCGGATCACATAGGTGCCTGAGGCGGGCATAGCGTCGGCAAGAACCGCCCGGGGGTGTCCGAGCAGGAGCAGCATAAAGACTGCGGTCAGCGTGAGATACAGTTTGGATTTCATATTCTCGTCTCCCTGGAAATCATAAGGATTTTTTCCAGTATAGCAAAAAAACAGGCATTTGCCTTCAGCAAATACCTGTTTTTTTTCATTTTTCTCAAACCACCCTGGGCGCCTCCACCACATAGCCGGAGAGGCCGTCGCCCTTCTTCTCGATCATGATCGTGGAGCCCTCGTGCACTTCATTTCCGAGGATGATCCGGGCCGCCAGCGTCTCGACGTTCTGCTGCAGATAGCGCTTTAAGGGTCTCGCTCCGAACACCGGGTCGTAGCCCTTGTCGATGCAGTAGGCCTTTGCCTCATCCGTGAGCGAGATGTGCAGCTGCCGGTCGGCAAGACGGGCATTGAGACTTGCCATCATGAGGTCGACGATGCCGCCGATGTTCTCCTTCGTGAGCGGCTTGAACATGATCGTCTCATCGAGACGGTTCAGGAACTCGGGACGGAAATGCGCCCGCAGCTCATTTGTCACCATGTCCTCCGCGTAGCGGCTGATCTCGCCGTTCTCGTCGATCCCGTCGAGCAGGTACTGGCTGCCCAGGTTCGAGGTCAGGATGATGATCGTGTTCTTGAAATCCACGGTCCGTCCCTGGCTGTCCGTGATGCGGCCGTCGTCGAGCACCTGCAGGAGCACGTTGAAGACGTCCGGGTGAGCCTTCTCGATCTCGTCGAAGAGGACAACCGAGAAGGGTTTTCTCCTGACCGCCTCTGTCAGCTGGCCGCCCTCGTCGTAGCCGACGTATCCGGGAGGCGCTCCGATGAGACGCGAGACGGAGTATTTCTCCATGTACTCGCTCATGTCGATGCGCACCATGTTGTTCTCGTCGTCGAAGAGGTTGGCCGCCAGCGTTCTGGCCAGCTCCGTCTTGCCGACACCGGTCGGACCGAGGAACAGGAAGGAGCCGATCGGCCGCTTCGGGTCCTTGATGCCGGCCTTGGAGCGCAGGATCGCGTCCGCGACCTTCTGCACCGCCACATCCTGACCGATCACCCGCTTGTGGAGCTCATCCGGCAAATGAAGGACTTTCTCCCTCTCGCCTTCCGTGAGCTTTGCGACCGGGATGCCGGTCCACTTGGAGACAATCCGGCCGATCTCATCGTCCGTCACCTCCTCGTGCACCATCGAGAGATCCTTGTTCTTCACGCGGGCTTCCGCCTCCTCGAGGGCTTTCTGCACCTTGGGCAGCTCGCCGTACTTGAGCTGGGCCGCCTTGTTGAGGTCATAGCTGCGCTCCGCGATCGCGATCTCGTTGTTCAGGGCTTCGATCTGCTCGCGGTAGGCCTTGAGACCCTCGACGTCCTTCTTTTCATTTTCCCACTGGACCTTCTGCGCATTGAAAGTGTCCCGGAGCTCCGCGAGATCCTTCTGCAGGTCCGCGAGGCGCTCGCGGCTCAGCGCGTCGGTCTCCTTCTTTAAGGCCGCCTCCTCGATCTCCATCTGCATGATTTTCCGCTGCTGCTCGTCGAGCTCCGTCGGAAGCGAGTTGAGCTCCGTTTTGATGAGCGCGCAGGCCTCGTCCACAAGGTCGATGGCCTTGTCCGGCAGGAACCGGTCGGTGATATAGCGCTGGGAAAGGGCAGCCGCCGAGACCAGAGCGGAGTCCGTGATCTTGACCCCGTGGTAGACCTCGTAGCGCTCCTTGAGGCCCCGGAGGATTGAAATCGTCTCCTCGAGCGTCGGCTCGTCGACCATGACCGGCTGGAATCTGCGCTCCAAAGCCTTGTCCTTCTCGATGTACTTCCGGTACTCGTCCAGCGTGGTCGCGCCGATGCAGTGGAGCTCGCCGCGGGCCAGCATGGGCTTCAGCATGTTGCCGGCGTCCATCGCGCCCTCGGTCTTGCCCGCGCCGACGATGAGGTGCAGCTCGTCGATGAAGAGAATGATCTCACCCTCCGAGCTTCTGACCTCCTCAAGGACCGCCTTGAGACGCTCCTCGAACTCGCCGCGGTACTTTGCGCCGGCGACCAGCGCGCCCATGTCCAGGGCGAAAATGTGCTTGTCCTTCAGATTGTCCGGCACATCCCCCGCAACGATTCTCTGGGCCAGACCCTCGACCGCGGCGGTCTTGCCGACGCCGGGCTCACCGATGAGGACAGGGTTGTTTTTTGATTTTCTCGACAGGATCAGGATCGCCTGGCGGATCTCGTCGTCACGCCCGATGACCGGGTCCAGCTTCTGCTGCCTTGCCTTCTCCACGAGGTCGGTCCCGTACTTGTTCAGAGTGTCGTAGGTCGCCTCCGGGTTGTCGGTCGTGACCTTCTGGTTGCCGCGCACGCTCTGAAGCGCTTTTAAAAATGAATCCCTGTCAATCCCGAAGCGGGACAGCAGCTGCTTCATGGAGCGGCTTGCATTTTTGAGCATGGAGAGGAAAATATGCTCGACCGATACATACTCGTCTCCCATCGCCTTCGCCTCATCCTCGGCCTTGATCAGGCACTTGTTGAGGTCGGCCCCGATGTAGGGCTGGCCGCCATTCACCTTGACCTGCGCATCCACGGCAGATGTCACGGCATTTTCAAACTGTTTCGGATCGATCCCCATCTTTTCGATGAGCTTCAGGATGAGCGAGTCCTCCTGCTTTATCAGGCATAAGAGGAGATGTTCCTGAGTGACCTCCTGGTTGCCGAAATCATACGCAGTCTTTTCAAGGTTCTGGATGGCCTCAATGGATTTCTGTGTAAATTTCTGAATGTTCATCGTAAACCTCCTTCCGGCTGTTCATTTCAAACCTAAAGATCGGAACGGATCTCTCCGTTCCGACCTCACTATAACAGAAATTGTTAGCACTGTCAAGAGGTGAGTGCTAACCCATTTATGAACTTTTTGCGAACTTCCGGATATCGCGCATGATCCTCTCGGCATCCTCCGCCCCGCCCGTGAGGCACGTGACGTAGCCTCCGAGGCTCCTCGCTTTCGCCGCCAGCCTCCGCGAATGGCCGCTCACATAGTTGCGCCCCTTATAGCGGCTGTTCTTGGCCTCCTGGATCATGTTCGCGCAGGCGGAATTTCCGTCCAGAGCCAGCAGCACGGACCATCTCCTCTTGAAAATTTCATACGCAAAGCTCTTGTAGACGCCCAGCCCTTCCGGCTCGATCGAGACCCTGACAGAGACCCCGCTCTTTCTGATCTCCTCCGCGCCCTTTTCCGTGAGGACCGCCGGCACAAATGCAAACACCTCGAACTTCCCGCCGGCCTTCTCCGCCGTGTACTTCTCGTACCCGCACATGCGGTGGCCGATCACGAAGCAGATCTTCTCAGGATCCAGCCTTTCAAACAGGGTATCGAGAAGCTCCCGGTACTCTTTGCGCATCCGGGTCCTGTGACGGTCGTTGTTGAAACTGCCTCCCACGATGACGATCGGGATCTTGCCCTGAGGGAGTTCCCGAATCCTGCCGGCCAGGAGCTCCTCCGCTGGGAAGCGGGGCTCCCCGCCGAAGAGCTTCTCCTCATGCGGATCGATCTCGGAAATCTTCTTATTGATGTACTCTTTCGGGCTCATCTCCCCGCAGAGCTTCTTAAAGCGGTCTTTTTTCTCCGCAAAATCAGCGAGCGATGCATCAAGGATCTCATCCTCCGCCTGCCGCATCCTGATTAGCTCCTCGTGGGAGAGGTCCAGCATCTTCACAAGGGAGAGCTGCTCATCGATCGAGTCGGTTCCGTAGAGGGCGCCGCCGTCGGTCCCCTGCACGCAGGGAATGCCGGCCGCAAGGTATTTTTTGAGCGGATGGCGGTCGACGGCACTCAGGTTGTTCAGGCGGACATTGGACGTGATCTGGAATTCGAGGACCGCCCCGGCCTCGCGGAGTGCCTCGATCAGCTGCCCGCCCTTGACGGAGCTTAAATTCGCGGTGTAGAGGCCGTGTCCGATGCGCATACGGGGCATTTTCTGCCCGGGCATCAGAGATTCCCGGACACAGAGGATACTGTTCATGACGTTGTCGCGGAGACTGTCATTTTCACCGGCGTGGATCCTGACCACAAAGCCGGGCTCGTCGGCTGCGATCCTGACGATCTCCCGGATGACCGGCTGCATGTCCCGGATATCATTGATCTCCTCCCCGATGATGTCGCTCCCTGCCACATAGGGGTCCGCGCTCACCGCCTTAAGGGCCCTCAAGTTCTCCCGGGCATAGTCGAACGCATCCACCTGATCCCGCACGATCGTGAGCGGGATCCGCCGGATCGCCGCGAGGAACCGTATGAGCACGCCGGTCTCCTTCTCCGCCGCCGGCAGGACCTCGTGGGCCTGCCGGAGCATCTCCGCCGCGCCGTCGGGCTTTACCAGCGTCGTGTCGGCGATCTCCGCATAGCAGATTCCCTTCGCCGCATAGCTTCGCGCGATCCAGAGGAGCTTGTCCTGAAATATGGTATTCCGCCCGTAGGACTCCGTCTCCGCGTCCGCGAGCATCTGCCTGAGCACCCGGGCGATGTCCGGGTCCGGGATCTTTTCAATGTTCCGAAGAGGGATCTTCTCCTCGTACTCAGTGCCCTTGGTGAACACGTAGCGGTAGAGATAGACTTTCTCGAGGTTGGTGAAGACCGCCTGCCCGTCCTTCATGACGGCCAGGGAGGCGCGGATCTTCGGGATATTGTGCTCTGCATGTTCCGGATTGTTCAGGATAAGGTCCGCGAAGTTGATGAACGTGTTGTCATCGATCCTTCGGGTCAGGTATTTGCCCGTAAGCTTGGAGCCCTCAAAGCGCTTTTTGATGCGCGCCCGCTGTGCGGTCAGCGCCTCTTCCTGGGCCTTGGTGATAAGAAGCTTCAGCTTCTTGACGTAATAGAGGGGATAGCGGATCTGGTGCCGGATCCCGAGCGCGATCAGGACGTCCGGGTCCAGGTTCGCGTTCATGTGGGTGTGCAGGTCCGTGCGGAACTTGCACTCCCGGAGGATGTAGGTCTTCACCACGGTCTTTTTGAAATCAAGCCGGTAATCCTTGGTCTGGCTCATGAGGGTCTTCGAGATCGCAGGGATCGAGGCCTTGCGCTCGATCGTCCCGTCCGGGTAGATGTTGGCGACCTTGGTGTCCCTGAGCCGGAAAATGAAAACCTTCTTATTTTCCGCCGTCACATAGCAGGGCAGGGTCCCGCGGATGATCTTCATCCCATCCTCATCGAGGCTGAGCGGGAGCCCGCACATCTCCGCGAGGTTGGTGATCAGGTTCCCGGTGCCGTGGTTGGGGGTTTTCAGCACATAGTGCATGGTCTCCCCCTCCATAAAGAGCTCCACGATGATATCCTTTTCCTTGTCGAGATACAGACGTCCGAAGTATTCCATGGCCCCTCCCACTGACTTTTTCATAAGTATACCATTAGAGATCCGGGTTGTCCAACAGGAGCCTCATCTGCCTGTCCGCCCAGGACTCCTGCGGCACATCATGCACCCGGTCGTCCTCCCGATAGTTTCCGATGAGGAACGGCGATGAGGGATCGTGCAGTCTGCTGTTCCGTGCGACCGCCTCCCGGCTCGCATTCGCGTAGCAGTAGCGGCAGAGATGCCGGCAGGTGTCATAGGCCCCGATGTCGGCGGCGAGATAGCAGGCGCACGCCTCCCGGGCCGGCTTCCGCTTGGGAACGATCAGCTTCGCCCCGATCGCCCGCTCGTAGTCCGGGATCGTCATGCAGCCGCCGCAGTCCGCCCCGTAGGGGGCAAGCTCATCGCCTTCCGCGCAGGGCCGCACGGTCATCCCGCAGGCAGACGCGATATTGATGATCTCCCGCCCGAGTGCGATCCGGTCTTCCCTGGCGACCCTCTCCGCCTCCGGGAAGTTCCGCTTCACCTTGTCGTAAAGGTCAATAAAGCTGATGACCGCGATACGGGTCTTCCCGGCCAGTGCCTCCGCCATGGTCCTGAAAGCCTTTATGTGATATTCCTTCGTATAGCGATCGGAAATAAAAATCGGATCATACCGCCACCCGACCCGATCGATTCCGACCATGTCCGAAAGCTCCCGGAAAACCTCAAGGAGGTGATGCTTGTCCGGAACGTTCGGCTCAATGTCCCTCCCGTAGGGCGTCATGGTCACATACCAGAACTGGCCGTACCCGGCAAGAAGATCCATGTATTTAAACATCGGCTCCGGATTCTTCGAGCAGAACCCGATGACGTCGACCACCGCGGGATCAAGCTTATAGCGGCTCACCTGCTGCGGGTTGAAGGGGTTTCGGACGCACACGAACCCTTCACGGAGCCGGTTGGCGAACCAGTCCGCGTAAAATGCCGGTATGTCTGTCCTTTGTCCGGTGTTGATGATCATCCTCTGTGTTCCTCAATCTCCTGACGATCAGGCCCTTTTCTCCTTCTTGCCCGTTACTGCAATCTATGTTATCGTAATGACATGAAAACCGCAAGCACCTACCTTAAAGAAATCTACGGCTGCAAAGTCTACCGCATCGCCCTCTCCGCCGACGTCACCTGTCCCAACCGGGACGGCACTCTCGGCACGCGCGGGTGCATCTTCTGTTCGGCAGGCGGATCGGGCGAATTCTCCGCGGACCGGCTGAAGCCGATCCCGGACCAGCTTCTCGAAGCGAAGGCCCGGGTCGCCTCCAAGGTGAAGGACGGCCGATACATCGCCTACTTCCAGAGCTTCACGAACACGTACGCGCCGGTTCCCTACCTGAGAAAAATATTCCATGAAGCCATTGAACCCGACGATGTCGTGATCCTCTCCGTGGCGACCAGACCGGACTGCCTCTCTGATGATGTGTTGGACCTGCTCGCCGAATTAAACCGCATAAAACCGGTCTGGGTCGAGCTGGGTCTCCAGACCGTCCACGAGCGCACCGCCGCCTATATCCGCCGCGGCTACCCGCTTTCCGTCTACGACGATGCCGTGCGCCGGCTCACGGAAGCCGGCCTCACCGTCATCACGCATGTCATTCTCGGCCTCCCCGGTGAAACCGAAGAGGACATGGCTGCCACCGTCCGCCATGTGGTCTCTTCCGGCGCAAAGGGAATCAAGCTCCAGCTCCTTCAGATCCTCAAAAATACGGACCTCGCCGACGACTACTATGCCGGCCGGGTTCCGGTCATGTCCATGGAGGCCTACATGGAGCTCCTGAAAAAACTGCTGCCGCTGATCCCGGACGATGTCATCGTCCACCGCCTGACCGGAGACGGCCCCAAAAATCTCCTTATCGCCCCGCTCTGGTGCGGCAACAAGAAGAAGGTGCTCTCCGAGCTCAACAAAGTCCTCAAAGAAATAACCCCCTGAAACCGTCTCTGTCAGGTTTCAGGGGTTTTTATTTTCTTAATACAGTCTGTGATCAGCCCGCGTCCTTCTCCGCATACCCGACCGACTCGTCGTTCATGATCGTGAACGCGACGTCCAGTGCGTGGTCGGACACACGCTCGAGGTCCGTGCAGATGTCCGTGAAGACGATGCCGGCCATCGGCTGGCACTTGTTCGCCATCAGGCGGTCCGCATGGTTGTTGATGATGAGACGCTGGAAATCGTCGACCGCCTGCTCGGCCTCCTCGGCCTCGGCGATGCGGGACTTGTCTTCATTTTCGAAGATATCCAGGCAGATCTCATTGGTCTCCAGCGTGAGGTAGGCCAGGTCTTCCAGTTCGACCAGCGCATCCTCGGAGAACGATGCCTTCGACTCGTCAAGCTTCGTGATGTACTTCAGGATGTTGTCGGCATGGTCACCGATGCGCTCGAAGCTGGAAATGACCAGCAGCAGCTTGCCCACCTTGTAGGCGTCCTTTGCGGACAGCTGACGGGTGCGGAGCTTCATCAGGCTGTTGGAGATCTCGTCGGTCAGGTGGTCGATGATCTCCTCGTGCACGCTGATCTTCTTTAACGTCTTCGCGTCGCGGGTCCGAAGAGCGGACATGGCGCGGACCAGGTTGTCGTTGGCCATACGGCCGAGACGGGCGGTCTCAAGCACGGCCTGGCGCACCGCTAAGGCCGGCAGGACCGAATCCGCGTTGACGATGTACTTGAGCTGCTTCTCCTCGTTGAGCTCGGTCTCCTCCGGGAGGTCCGGCAGAAGCTTCTTCGTTATGCCGACAAAGACGTTCATGAGCGGCATGCCGGCGATGACCGCGATGATGGCGAACGCCGTATGCGTGTTCGCGACCTGACGGCCGATATTGTCCGGCGAGAGCGAGCAGATAAAGTTCAGGATCTGCGGGAAGATGTTGATCAGGATGCAGAGCAGCATCGCGCGGAACAGATTGAAAATAAGATTCAGGATCGCCGTGCGCTTGCCGTTCCGGTTGGTCGTAAGGCCCGCCAGAAGGTTCGGTGTGACGGAGCCGATGGCCGCGCCGATCACCAGGTAGACTGCCGTGCGGTATTCGAGGATTCCCTGCACCGCAAAAGCCTGGAAGATGACGACCGAGGACGAGGAACTCTGCAGGAGAGCCGTGAAGGCGACGCCGAAGAGCACCGCGATGAACGGATTCGAGAGCCCGTCGAGGAAGCTGATAAAGGCAGGACTCTGGGAGAGCGGTGCGATCGCCGCCTTGACCATCGTGATACCCACAAAGAGCATGCCGAAGCCCAGAATGACCATGCCGATATAGCGGACCCGGGGATTCTTTAAGAACGTGTACATGACGACGCCGATAAAGAGGATGAGCGGAGTCCAGGCTGCCAGGTTGAACGCGGTGATCTGGGCGGTGACGGTCGTACCGATATTGGCGCCCATGATGACTGCGATCGCCTGGGTGAGGCCCATAAGGCCTGAGTTGACGAAACCGATGACCATCATGTCGGTTGCGGATGAGCTCTGAATGAGAACGGTGACCAGGACGCCGACCAGAACGGCCATCACCTTGTTGGACGTCACCTTCTCAAGGATCTCACGGAGCTTGTCGCCCGCGGCCCGTCCAAGCCCGTTGGACATGGTGCTCATGCCGTACAAAAACAGTCCCACACCGCCCAAAAGGCTGAATACCTCGTACATTGTCATAAAGTTACTCTCCCTTCATTTTGGGGAAGCTGACGGTGATCTCCGTCCCCTTCCCGATTATACTGTTCATGGATAACAGAGCCCCCGGATGCTGCTCGACGATATGTTTCACGATCGCGAGCCCGAGGCCTGTCCCGCCGGTCTCTCTCGACCGGCTCTTGTCCACCCGGTAGAAGCGCTCGAAGATGCGCTCCTGGTCCTTCACTGGGATTCCGATGCCGGTGTCCTTCACCGTAAGGAGCACTTCATTTCCCGAAGGACGAACAGAAACCGTGACGCTTCCGCCCGGATTATTGTAGCGCACCGCGTTGTCGCAGAGATTGTAAATGAGTTCGCTCAGCATCTGCGCATCCCCGTTTACGATGCATTTTTCACCCGGACTGCCTTCAAAGGCAATCGTTACATTGCGCTTCTCCGCCTGGAAAATCAACATCTCGCAGCTCTTTTCAGCCTCCGCTGCGAGATCCACCGGCACAAAGCCCCGGACTGCCTCCTCCGCGGTGTCGAGCTCCGAGAGCCGGATCACATCGTTGATGAGATTCAGGAGCCTCTCGGCGTTTCGCTGAATATCGCGCCCGTACCGCCTCATATCGGCCTCGTCGCCCATCCCGTTTGAGATGAGCTCCGCATAGCCCGAGATCGCCGCGAGCGGGGTCTTCAGCTCATGCGAGACATTGGTCGTGAATTCCTGCCGCCGCTCCGAATCGCGCATTGTCAGCTCATGCTGTTCCTTGATCATGCGCACGATCGGCTTCATCTCCTCGTAGCCGCCGTCGCTCACATTGGCATCCGGATTCTTCGCGATCTTCAGGATCGGCCTCAGGAAGGATGTCGTGAGTACGTTTGCGAGAAGCGCACAGGCGCTGAAGAGCAGGACGCAGAGGATGATGAGCAGAGGCAGCGAGCCCGTGATGAAGGCCTGCACCGAGGACACGTCTCTGGCGATCCGGACCACCTGACCGTTCTTCATCAGGCAGGCATAGTAGAAGACGTTTTTTCCGACCGTCTCCGATTTGCGGGTGCTCTGCCCTTCGCCCTCGGAAAATGCCTGCGCCACCTCGGGCCGCTCGCGGTGGTTGCCCATCTGCCCCGTATCCGCCGAGCTGTCGTACAGCGCTTTCCCGGACTCCTCGATAATCGTGATGCGGAGGCCCGGTATCTCCGGGATGTCTCCGGACGAGGAATCGATCGACTCTATGAGCTTCGCGCAGTTCTTAAAATCGATGATGAGCTCCTCCCGGATCACCCGGTAGAAAATGAACGTCGAGATCACCGCCGCGGCCGCAATCGCGATCAGCGTCATCACGATAAATTCGCGGGTTATTTTTCTCTTCAATCGGTGTTCTCCTCCAGCACGTAGCCGACATTTTTGACTGTCCGAATGTAGCTGCCGGCCTTTCCGAGCTTCCTTCTGAGCGTCATGATGTGGACATCCAGCGTCCTCGATTCCGCCTCAAAATTCATGTCCCAGATATCCGCCATGAGCTTGTCGCGGGGAATCACGATGCTCTGGTTCAGGGCCAGATACTTCAGAAGCTCATACTCCTTGAATGTGAGCGTGACCGCATTGCCGTCCACCGTGACCAGGTGCTTGTCCTCATCCAGCGTAAGGCTCCCGACTGTCGTAATCCGGGGTCCGTGCGTATTGCCCGTCCTGCGAAGGACCGCCTTCACACGCGAGATGAGTTCCATGATTCCGAACGGCTTCACCATGTAATCATCCGCTCCGAGGTCCAGCCCCCTCACCTTGTCAAGCTCTGTGGTTTTCGCCGTCACGAAGATGACCGGGATTTCCGCTGTCCTTGCATCCTTCTTCAGGTTTTTCAGGATGGTCAGTCCGTCCTCATCCTCCAGCATGATATCGAGAAGAATCAGGTCCGGAAATGCTTTTTTCATTTCCTCCCGGAAGGCCCGCCCGGACTCACAGCCCTTCACCGAAAACCCGGCGCTTTTAAGAGCGATCATCTCTATCTCGCGGATATCCGCATCATCTTCCACCACATAAACGAGCCGCATGGCACTTCTCCTCCGGTCGCATTGACAGTTTTCTTAAGGTCTGCCCGCATGAAACGGCAAGAGGCCCCATGCGCCGCATCTTAAAGCACATACATCATACCATATCTTATTTAGTTTAATCTAAGAAAATTGTAAATTCAGCGTAAAAAAAGAGCCGCCCCGGGGCGGCCCTCAAAATATTCATGCCCGCTTCATCCTGATGAGGAAGCTGTCATATTCACGGTCCGGCATCAGGCAGGCGACGCCTCCGTTCATGAGCGCCGCACCGGACATGCGGTACATCGGTCTGCCGCCGTCTGCATCGCAGGATGAGACCTCATAGAGGGCATCCGGGACAAGTCCCTGCGGTCTCACATAAAAGACCGGGGAGTTGGCCTCGATTCCGTGCCATACACCGGAGAGGAGCGCTTCGGCCCCGTCCCGGGAGACATTTTCCCAGACGGTGCAGACATCCTTCGGCGCCGACAGTCTGTAGTAATCGCCGGTCCTTATGAGTTCGTTCAGTTCCCTGAAAAGACCGACCTCTGCCCTGATCTCATCAAGCTCAGCCTCGCTCATCTTCGTGATATCGAGCTCATAGCCGAATGTCCCGGCCATCGCGGTGATCGCCCTTGTCTTCATCGGCGTATTCCGCCCGGTCTGGTGGTTCGGCACCGCCGAGACATGGGCTCCCATGGCCGATGTCGGATAGCCGAAGGAGGTCCCGTACTGGATGGACAGGCGGTTCACCGCATCCGTGTTGTCGCTGCACCAGATCTGGGGCGTATAGTAGAGCATGCCCGCGTCAAAGCGGCCGCCCCCGCCGCAGCAGCCCTCGATGAGGAGGTCCGGAAATTCGGCCAGCAGCATTTCAAGCACCCGGTAGACGCCGAGAACATATCTGTGGGAGAACTCGCCCTGCCTCTCTTTCGGCAGATGTGCACTGTATTTGCCGCTGATGCTGCGGTTTAAGTCCCACTTGATGTAGCTGATCCCGCCCTCACGGACGATCGCGATCAGTCTCGCAAGGATATGATCCTGTACATCCTGCCTCGACAGATCGAGGATCAGCTGGTGGCGGGAGAGCTCCGGATTCCGGCCGGGCACGGCGACGGCCCAGTCCGGGTGCTGCCGGTAAAGGTCGCTGTTCACCGAGAGCCCCTCCGGCTCAACCCAGATGCCGAACATAAGGCCCTTCTCCCGGATCGCCTCGCCGAGCGCCTTAAGGCTCATGCCGAGCTTCTCCTCGTTGGGCGCCCAGTCGCCGAGCGAGCTGTCGTCGAGATTTCTCTTCCCGAACCAGCCGTCGTCAAGCACAAAGAGGTCAAGCCCGCAGGATGCCGCGGTGTCCGCGATCTCAAGGAGCTTTTTGCCGTCAAAATCAAAATAGGTCGCTTCCCAGTTGTTGATGAGGACCGGCCGCCGCCTGTCTCTCCAGGGTCCGCGGATCACATGCTCCCGGATCACCCTGTGGAAATTCCGGCTGAGCTTCCCGAGCCCCTCTCCGCTCATGCTCATCATGACTTCCGGCGTCGTAAAGGTATCCCCCGGCTGAAGCTCCCAGGAGAAATCATCCGGGTGGATCCCCATGATGACGCGGGTGGCATCCGTCTGGTCCTTCTCGGTCTCAAAGAGAAACTCTCCGCTGTATAAAAATGAAAACCCGAAGCACCTTCCGTGCATCTCGTCCGTATCTTTCTCTGCCAGGATCGCGAAGGGATTATAGTGATGGCTGCTCATCCCTCTCACGCTTCCCACCGACTCCATGCCGTGGACGATCTCCCTCCGCGTAAGGTTCCGCTCCATCGCGTGCCTTCCGTGGAACGTGATGAGGTCAAAGTCCCCGTAGACATAATCGAGGCTCACGGAGGCAGCCTTGAGGAGGCGGACAGGCGCCTTTCCTTCATTTTTCACGATCATCGCCCGCGTGATGATGTCTGTCTCCGGGAGAACACCGTAGAGAAGCGTGACACCGATGCCCGCAGCCTCGTCGGCCATGTACACCTCAAGCGTCTCCGCCTCCGTCTCATCCGCGTAGACCGCGGGCAGGCCCGGCAGGCTGTATTTCCCCGGCAGGATCTTCGCCCCCTTAAACGTAAAGCGGAGCGCGCGCGCTCCCTCGGCATCCTCCGCATGAAGTCCGGTGATCCGGTAATCCCCGTCGCCGAACGATGAGAGCTCGAGCGGCAGCGTGTCGAGCGAGTAGGTTTTGTCGAACATCCCCACTTCCGCGGGATTTCCCGAAAATCCCCTGTCCCGGGGGACAATGAGCGGGGACATATCCGTCCCGTCGATCTTCGGGCCGTAGTAAGTGTGTATCAGTGTCGAAAGACTGTCGGCCTTCATCTGGTAGGTCGTGCCGGCTGTCTGAATTGTAATCAGTCCGTTTCTAATGCTGATCGGCATAGAGCATCTCCCTTTGCTTTTCATTTTTTTGTAACGTACGACTGTAAAGATAACAGAATTTGCCCCAAAGGACAACTGCTAACTGTCGTAAAATGTTGGTAAAAACACATGTCCCGCCCTAAATCGTGATCTCCTCCGCCTCCGGCAGGTGAGTCCTCGAGTAGAGAAACACCGTATCGCCGGCCTTTATGGTAAGATCCTCCTTCGGGATTATCGTGTGCCCGTTCCGCCTCACCGCCACGATATAGGTAAGGCGCGAGATATCCAGGTCCCGGATGCGGGTGCCGCACCAGGGGTTTGTCTCCGTGAGCGTAATCTTCTTCAGGGCGTGGCTGTATGCGTCGCGGATGCTCTCCGCGAAAATGAGAACCTTATCACCCGGCTCAAGCTCAAGCTCCCTCTCCGGCATAAGGATTTCATTGTCCCGCTGGATGAGCCCGCAGACCGCCCCCTTCGGAAGCGGCAGCTCCGAGACGGTCAGTCCGGCCCAGGCATCCTTCGCCTTCACCGGCACCCGGATGAACTGCAGCTCCTGCTCCTCGAGGATCCGGCCGCTTGCGCTCAGCTTCTGGTACTGCTCGACGAAGCCGGCGGAAATAATACCGGTCGGGATTGCGACCACGCCGACACCCAGGAAGGCGATCACCATCCCGAGGAACTGGCCTCCGGCCGTGACCGGATAGATGTCTCCATACCCGACCGTGAGCAGCGTCGAGGCCGCCCACCATATCCCGGAAAATGCATTGCTGAACACCTCCGGCTGAGCCGGATTCTCCAGGCTGTACATGGCAAGACTGGAAGCGAGCATCAGCACCATGATGATGAAGACCGATGAGAGAAGCTGCTGCTTCTTTGCCACGATGACCTCGGTGATGACGTTCAGGGAATCATAGTAGGCGTTGATCCGGAACAGGCGGAATATGCGTATGATCCGGAACATCCGGAAGGCGACGGCGCCCGCCGGGAAAAAGATCGGCAGATAATAGGGCAGAAACGACAGGAGATCCACGATCCCGGCAAATGAAACCATATAGGAAAGCGCGGCCCGCCCGGGCTTCCTGTCGGGGTACTTGTACTCCGCGGTGAAGACCCGCAGTACATAGTCCGCCGCAAAAAACAGCACGGTGATGCTCTCAACAAGGAGCAGAGCTCCCTCAAACCTCTCCCGCACGCCGGCAAAGGTCATGAGGACCGAGGCGAGGAGGTTGACCACGATCGCGAGCACATTTATAATATCATAGAGGCGGCTCATCTCATCCTCCATATAGCCGACCTCAATGACCTGAAATGTCCGCTTCTTAAGGGCGGTCAGGTCGTATTTCTTCCGTTTCAAGGGGAGCCTCCCTTCAGATGTACTGCTTCCATTATAGAGGATGCGATTTTCATTTTCAACAGCAAGCAGGAGGACTTTGATGGCCAGAAAGGAATTTACAGCAAAGACAAAGAAGCGTCGCATTCCGCCGCTCCTCATTAGTCTCCTCGTGCTCCTTGCCGCGGGGCTCATAAGCCTCGTAATCCCCGGAAGCCCGCTCGCTCCGAACCCCTCAAAAAAGCCGGATACGGAACTCGATCAGATGACGGATCCGGAGGTTCCGCTTCAGGTTCATTTCCTCGACGTCGGCCAGGGAGCCGCCGCCCTCCTCGTCTCGGACGGGCACGCGGTCGTGATCGACGGCGGCGGCCGCGGGACCTCCTCCTTCTTTGTCGCCTACTTAAAAGAGCACGGCGTGACATCCCTCGATGCGGTCATCGCGACCCATTTTGACGAGGATCACATCGCGGGGCTCATCGGCGCGATGAATGTGTTTCCGGCCGCGGAAGTGTTCGCTCCGTCCTACGTCTCCGACACGAAGATCTATCACTCCTTCATGAACATGGCGGAAAATAAAAACCTGACCGTCCGCCCGCCCTCACCCGGCGAGACTCTCACCTTCGGCTCCGCGGCGCTCCGCTTCCTGGGGCCTCCCCGCTTCGACCACGAGAAGGAAAATGACAACTCCCTCACCATCCTTGTCTCGGGCGGCGGCTGCCGCTTCCTCTTCACCGGAGACCTCGAGACCGAGGGTGAGGCTGAGCTCCTCGCATCCAAACGTCCTTTGCGGACCGATGTCCTGGCCGTCGGCCACCACGGGAGCGCTTACTCGACCTCAAAAGAGCTCCTGTCCGCCGCGGCCCCTACGTACGCGGTCATCAGCGTCGGCGCGGACAACGGCTACGGGCACCCTGCCGCATCCGTGCTCGGGCGACTCAGAAAGGCCCGCTGCACCGTGCTCCGCACGGACGAATCCGGCACGATCATCTTAACGGCACATAAAAAAACGGTCCTCCCCGGCTGAATCCGGGAGGACCGTTTTTCATTCTGCTTATCGTTTGCCCTTGTCGTAGACTTCGCCGGCCGCCTGCGGGTTCTCACCGCAAGCGCGGAGCCGCATGCCGTATCTCGACTTGTACATCAGGTACCACATGAAGACCGCGATCACGAGGATGATGATCTCAAACGGGTACACCTTCGTGAAGATCGCCCCGATGATCGGGATGCTGCTGATCCCGGGCACCTTATATAAAAATATAATTGTTACCGTATCAGATCTCCGTGCGCACGGCCGCCTTCAGGGCGATCTCCATCATCTCGTGGAAGCTGTCCTGGCGCTCGATGGCGCTCAGTGCCTCGCCCGTGAAGATGTGGTCGGAGATCGTGAAGATGGCGAGCGCCTTCTTGTGGGCGGCCATGGCGGTGAGGTACAGTCCTGCCGCCTCCATCTCGACGGCCAGAAGGCCGAGACTCTTTGCCTTGTTGTTGACTTCCTTATCCGGATGATAGAAGAAGTCCGATGTGTAGACCGAGCCGACATGGGAATGAACACCCATCTCCTCCGCCGCCTTCACCGCCTCCTTTAAGAGGTCATAGTCGGCTGTCGGGGCAAGGATGCCCGGCAGGTTGTAGGCGGTCGCCATGGCGGAGTTGGTCGACGCGGACATCGCGATCACAACGTCGCGGACATGGACGGTGTCAAGCAAACCGCCGGCGGAGCCGACACGGATGATCGCCTCGACGCCGAAGAAGTTGAAGAGCTCGTAGGCGTAGAGCGTAAATGACGGCATGCCCATCCCGGAGCCCATGACGGACACTTCTTTTCCTTCAAATGTCCCGGTGTAGCCCAGCATGTTGCGGACATCGTTGAAGAGCACCGGATCCTTGAGGTAATGCTCCGCGATGTATTTCGCGCGGAGCGGGTCGCCCGGCATGAGGACGATCTTCGCGATGTGGGTTCCTTCCTTCAGCTCCAGACAGGCAGACGGTGAAAAGTTTTCAGCCATGTTTATTTTGCCTCCTTTTCAAGAAAATACAAATCTCCACTTGTACATAATAGCACATACAGCCTTATAACTCCACGCACTTTTTTTAAAATATGCATATTTTACACAAAATAAGGACCGTCCCCTCGCCGCCCAGGGGACAGTCCCTCCACCGTTGCGGGGACCGTCCCTACGCCGTTGCGGGGACCGTCCCTACAGCGCTGCCTCCGGCGCCGAAAGCCTCACGTAATGGTCCGCATTCTCCCTGATGCGGGCAATCTCCTCCGGCGTCAGCGCCCGCACGACCCTGGCGGGATTCCCGTAGACCATGGAGCCCTCCGGGACCTCTTTCCCCTGGGTGATGAGCGTGCCCGCCCCGATGATGCAGTTTCTCCCGATGCGGGCGCCCTCCGCGATATAAACGTTTGTGTATTTATTTTCCATAATAACTCCTTCTCAGGGGACCAACAGATCCTCAAGAGTTGTCTTACTGTTCAGGACATTCATGTCGATGTATTTCTCACCGCCCGAATAACCCTCAAGGACGGCCCTGTTGAAATACTGCCACACGTCCCACCTGCCGCTGTAGGCAAAGCCGATCGGCACGTTGACGCTCGACATCCATATTTTGTAGCCGTCGAAGGCCCCATCTATGTATCTTGCCCAGATATCCCTGGGCGCGTAAATCATCGGCTTAACGCCGTAGCAGGCTTCGAGGGCATCAAGGAAGACCGCAAGCTCCCTCACCACGTCCTCTCTCGCCGGCAGATCCGCGGCCTTCTCCCCGTAGAACTCCACATCGACGACCGGCAGGAGCCTCCCCGAAAGGTCCGGACCGACCGTCTCTATGAAGTTTTCCGCCTGGGTCTCTCCGGGGCTCCTGTAGGAGAAGAAGTGGTAGGCGCCTGCCGGGAGTCCCGCGTTTTTTGCATTTTCCCAGTTCTCCGCGAACCGCCGGTCCTGATGTGTCGTCCCCTCGGTCGCCTTGATGAAAATGAAATCGATCCCCTGCGCCTTAAGCTTCTCCATGTCGACGTCCGCCTGGTAGGCCGAGATGTCCACCCCGATCGTGCGGGTCTCCCGGTTGACCAGCCACTCATTCAGGAAGATGACCCTCTTCTTTGCCAGAATATACAACGTGAAGCCCGCGGCTGCGATGAGGACTGACAGTGCGATGAGAAAGATCACAGGTCCTCTTTTCTTTTTCTTCTTCCTTCCGGCCATGGCCTCCTCCCAGACAATAAAATGAACCCCAGGTGCTTATCATACCACAGCACCCGGGGTTCATTCAATCATAACCGCAGAGGATGGCGGTCTCCGAAGAGGGGAACAGTCCCCCTCTCCCGGCATTACCTGTTGATATCAAGCTCTGCCGTCACCTCATAGTAATCGCACGCATGAGCCGTCCACCCGGTCACATAGCTCTTCGAGATCATGTTCATCTCGAGGAAGGAGCAGAATACATACGCATTGTCATCAAGAATCGCCTGCTGAAGCTTCACCGCAAGCTCGGCGCGCTTTGCAGGATCGAACTCCGTCGCCAGCTCTCCGATCATGGCGGTAACCTCCTCATTTTCATAAGCGCCGAAGTTGTAGCTCATGCCCGGCAGGCAGGAGGTTGTGAAGAAATACTGAGGATCGCCGGAAGGCGCCGTGACAAGTGCGGAGGCGTAGATGTCCCAGCTCGTCATATCCTTTAAGAACTCGCGGCGGTTGGCGGTATTGTTGACGTCGACATCGATGCCTATATCCCTGAGGGAGGCCTGCACGGACTCCGCGAGCAGCGGCAGCTCCTGCCTGCTCGGGTAAGTCAGCCAGCGGATGATAAGCGGCGTCCCGTCTTTTTCACGGATGCCGTCACCGTCCGAATCGACCCATCCGGCATCCTCAAGAACCTTCATCGCCCCCTCCGGGTCGTAGTTCTCGGTCTCTACGTGTTCGCCGCCGAAGGCCCCGAACCCGTCGGGAAATGCGCCGTTCCCCACAACACCGTGCCCGTCGAGCAGAGTTCCCACAAATCCCGCCTTGTTGATGCCCATCGCGACTGCCTTCCGGACAGCCGGATCCCGGATCACCGGGCTTGTCATATTCATCGAGGCAAAAAATGCGCGGGAGGTCTGAATCCCGGAGAAGCGGTAATCATCATTTTCAAAATTGGGGTATGCTTCATAGGCCATGCCGTAGGCAGCATCGATATTGCCCGCAAGAAGCGCCGATGAGAGCGTATCCCCGTCGGAGATGGTGCGAATGGTCAGCTCATCAATCTTCGGCGTCCCGTCCCAGTAATATTCGTTGGGAACCAGCGTGATATGGTCGTCCATCAGCATGTCGACCGCCTTGTATGGGCCTGTTCCGACCGAGATTCCCGTCTCAAAATCAGAAGCTGCGGTATCGATCACGCAGGCGTAGGGATCGCCCAGATAGTTCATGAGCGCCGGATTCGGCTCGGAAGTCACGATGGTGAGAACCTGCCCGTCCGCCTCCATGCTCGCGATCTTCGTATCGCCGGGCGCACGGTCATGATTCTCCAGAAGATGCTCGAAGCACTCCTTAACGGCCGCGGCATCCATGTCTCGTCCCGATGAGAACTTCACGCCTTCCCTGAGCTTTATGGTCCAGGTGCAGTCTCCGTCATTTTCCCAGCTCTCCGCAAGCCAGGGCTCAAGCTCCATCGTGTCCGAATAATGCACCAGCGTCTCACCCACCCCGTAGCGGATGCAGGGCCAGCCGTTGTAGGTGCGGTGCGGATCGATGGTCTCCTCCCAGTTCTCCGCATTGAAGGTGGTATCCCCGATGGTCATGACCTTCTTCTCTTTTGGGACATTGTTCTCCTCTGCGCCGCTCTCCGCCAGGACGCTGCTCTGCGCCGCCCCGCTCTCTGCCGGAGTACTGCCGCCGGTGCCCCCGCACCCGGCCAAAAGGCCTGCTCCGAGGACGACGGAAAGTATCATTGCTGCCGTTTTTTTCATTTTCTGCTCCTCCTTACTTGTAAGCTGCAATTCCGAAGATCGGAACCGGATTATAAAACTCATCTATCTCCGAATAAATACGGCGGTGAATGCCCGTATCGACCGTCACCTTCTCAAACCCCGCTTCTATGAGCAGCTGGACATCCCACTGCGGGCGCGCCATCTGGTAGGCGCCTACCTCCATCGTGATGGACTCATTTTCCGCCATCAGACCCGGATCAACCAGCTTATGGGCATGGTTTTCCGGGAGTTCGACCTCATCGTCGCTCTCAAGCGCCCGGCAGTAGTCAGCGTCAAAATTGATGAGCACGCCGCCCGGGGCGAGCAGCTTGTACCAGGCCTTGTAGGCTTTCTCAAGATGAGGCAGGGTCCAGGTGAGATTCCGGGTCACCAGCACGTCGAAGCTCTCCGACGGAAATGACGGCTGCTCGGCGTCCATAAGATGGAATTCTGCCTTGATGCCCAGAAGTTCCGCCGTTTCCCTTGCACATTCGATCATATTCGGCGTGAGGTCAATACCGGTCGCTTCGTGGCCCTCCCCCGCCATGACAAATGCAAAAAAACCTGTTCCCGTGCCCAGATCCAGCACCCGGAGCTTTCTGCCCCCGGGCACCAGGCGGCGCAGCTCCGCAAGCCAGCGCTGCCGTTTTTCGTTGTTGAATTCATGGATGCGCTGCTCCTTGAAGCCCTCTGCGCGATTTGTCCAGTAGTCCGTGATCCTCTTCTTGATCGGTTCCATATTTCTCCTTACAGTATGCTCTCTATGAGTTTCCTTGTGCAGGCCGCCTGAGGGTTTCGTATGATTTCATCCGGGCTTCCCTCCTCCGCGATCCGTCCTTCGTACATGACCAGGACCCGCTCACAGAATTGCTGCACCAGCGCAAGGTCATGGCTGATAAACAGGATCGAAAGCTCGCCGCCGCGCTTTTTCCGCAGCCTTCCGAGAAGCTCGATGATCTCCTTCTGAACCGTCACATCAAGCGCGGAGGTCGCCTCATCACATATGAGGAGCTTTGGGTTCACGGCGAGCGCTCTCGCGATCGCCGCCCGCTGGCACTCGCCTCCGCTGACCTCGTGGGGATAACGCCCGGCAAACTCCGGCGCAAGCCCGCACTCGATGAGCAGCCGCTCGACCTCCTTTTTTGTCTGTTCCCGGCCAAGCCCCGCATTTTTGAGGCTCTCGCCGATCCCGTCCCCGAGGGTACGCTTCGGATCGAAGGACCCCGCCGGCGACTGAAAGACCATCTGCATCCTTCTGTAAACGCTGCGGAGCTTTCTCCCCCGGCAGGACGTGATATCCTCTCCGTCAAGGATAATGCAGCCCTCATCAGCGTCCGCAAGACGCGTGATCATATTGACCAGCGTTGTCTTCCCGCTGCCGCTCTCCCCGATGATGCCGAGACACTCGCCGGGCATGAGAGAAAAGCTTACGTGATCCACAGCAGTAAAATCCGGCTGTCCGGGGCGCCTGAAGATCGCGGTAAGATCTTTGACTTTTAGAATCGGTTCCATCTTACGCCCTCCTGACATGCGGCACGGCGGCAAGAAGCTGCTTCGTGTAGGCCTCCCCAGGGTTCGTCAGCACCTTTTCCGCCTCACCATATTCCACGGTTTCGCCGTTTTTCATGACCAGGACTTTGTCCGCCGCTGCCCTGATTACGCCGATATTGTGGGAGACCAGGATGATGGCCGTGCCAAAGGTCCTTCGGACCAGCAGCATCTCATCGATCACCTGCTTCTGGACGGCGGCATCCAGCGCGGATGTAGGCTCGTCGGCAAACAGAACCTCGGGATTGAGGAGCATGGCGCCCGCGATCCCGACGCGCTGCTGCATGCCGCCCGACAGTTCGAACGGATAGCTTCCGAGTATGCGCTCTCCGTCCTTTAAGCCCAGCTTTTCCAGCATCTGCACGGCCTTTCCGCGGAATTCTTCTTTCGGGACCGCCACGTGCGCCTGCATACTTTCCAGAAGCTGCGCCCCGACTGTCCGGATCGGGCAGAAGGAGCTTCCCGCGTCCTGGAAGATCATCCCCAGTTCGGGACCGCACATGCGCCGCATTTCATTTTTCGGAAGATCCGGCAGATTCTTGCCCTTGTATAAGATGTCGCCGCGGGTGACGAGACCTCTATCGCCGAGAAGCCCCATTGCCGCTTTAATAAGCGTTGATTTGCCTGAGCCGGATTCGCCGACGATCCCCAGTATCTCTCCCCTCTTCACCGGGAAACTGACATTCTTCACGACCTTCACGCCGTTATAGGCAATGTCCACGTGCTCGTATCGCAAAAGATCCGCCAAATCCTCACCTCCCCCGCATCTTCGGGTCCGCATAGTCCCGGACGCTGTCCCCGAGAAGGTTGAAAACCATCACGGAAATGAATATCGCGCCTCCCGGTGCCAGCACGACCCACGGAGCACTTGTGAGCAGGCTTCTCGCATCGCTCACCATGCTTCCCCACTCGGCAGCCGGCGGTTTTGCGCCGAGCCCTAAGAAGCTTAAGCCGGCCAGTTCCATCATCATCGTCCCGATATCGAGCATGGCTGTCACAAGGATCGACCCGATGATATTCGGCAGGATGTGTCTCGTGATGATCTGCAGCGTGCCGCATCCCGCCAGCTTAGCCGCCTTTATAAACGGGAGTTCCTTCACGGAGAGGGTTTGGCTCCGGGCGATGCGGGCATACTTCGGCCAGGTGACGGCGGCGAGCGCAATGATGGCATTCTGCAGGCCGCCTCCCAGCACGCCGGCGACCGCCATCGCAAAAACCAGCCCCGGAAATGCGAGAAAGATGTCCGCCATCCTCATCAGGACCGTGTCGACTTTTCCGCTGCACCACCCGGAAAGAATGCCGACTGCGGTTCCGATCAGGGTCACGATGCACACAAGAAGGAGCGCACCGAAGATGCTCACACGGCTGCCGATGATCACGCGCGAGAGCATGTCGCGGCCGTAGCGGTCCGTGCCGAACCAGTGGGCGGCAGACGGTGCAGCCTTCGCGTTCGCAAGGTCCTGCAGATAAGGATCGCAGGGCACGAGATGTTCGGAGAAAATCGAGGCCAAAAGGAGCAGCAGGGCAAGTACCCCGAAGATGAGAAGTCTTGTTCTCACCGTATCTTTTTTTATTTTCTGAACTCTGACCGTCACTTCACTCATCGCTTCTCCTCCCCCAGCCGTATGCGCGGATCGAGCGCATGATAGAGAAGATCAGTCACAAGGTTCACTGCGACGTAGATGACCGCCATCCAGACAACGTAGGCCTGGACCAGGGGGTAATCGCGCATGGTGATTGCGTCAACCGCAAGCTTGCCCACGCCGTCCCACATAAAAATGCTCTCAACGATGGCCGTGCCTCCGAGAAGACTCCCGATCGAGATGGCCAGAAGCGTTATGATCGTGAGCAGCGAGGATCTCAGAACGCTGTTCTTCAGGATCACGCCTTCTCTGATACCCCGGGACCGCATGCCGATCACATAATCCCTGTTCAATTCATCGAGAACGGCCGCCCTCACCTGCCGCACATATTTTGCGGACATCGCGATCGCGAGCGTGAGCGTCGGCATCACCGCGCTCTTAAGCCCCGTCCCGTTTGAAATGACAGGAAGCCACTTAAGACGGATCGCCAGAAGGCGCATAAGGAGCAGAGCAACGAGAAAATTCGGCATGGAGTTTCCGATAAAGCTCAAGAAGCGTATGAGGTAATCCGCGATCCTGTCATGTCTGACAGCCGAGATGATGCCGAGCGGCACGGATACGAGGACCGTCACGAGCACGGAGAGAAATGCAAGAAGCAGCGTCGCCGGCAATTTGGAGACAAACGTCCCGAACACATCCTTCCCGGACACATAGCTTGTCCCCATATTCCCGGTGATAAGCCCGAAAAGCCAGGACCCGTACTGAACGAGGAACGGCTTGTCCAGCCCCAGTTCCGCCCTTTTTGCGTCGATTATTTCCTGTGCGACCGCCCCCTTATCACCGTAGAGCTCCGTGATCGCGTCGCTCCCCGCGATCCGCATCATCGCGAAGGACAAAAATGTGATCCCGAGAAGCACCGGGATCAGCTGCAAAAGCCTTTTTAAAATATAATTCTTCATATTTTTCACCCGGAATCATTATAAAATCCGCCGTTTTTGCCCGCAAGCCCCCGTGGGGGATAGACTTTTCTCCGGTATCCCCCCGGGGGGCTTGTGAGGGCAGCTTCTTTTGTGCTAAGCTTTTCAAAAATTAAGTAACTATTCAGCACCCCCATTCGCAGCCGCTACGCGGCTCGCTCATGTTGCGGATCAGAGGCGCTTCGCGCCTTGCCCGCCCCGGAAAA
>ODAJ012181542.1_pt1 | contig 33014 bp, 24 predicted proteins | sample 1539241 | NCBI WGS metagenome assembly ODAJ01 (sample SAMN02144231, study PRJEB22623) | gut metagenome | biome: sheep rumen | host: Ovis aries | place: New Zealand
CCATAGGCGTGGCAGAGCCGGTGAGCATCTATGTCGACACCTACGGCACGGCAAAGGTGCCCATGAGCGACGGCGAGATAGCCCGCAAGGTGGGCCAGCTGTTCGACCTGCGACCCAAAGCCATCGAGCGCAGGCTGAAGCTGCGCCAGCCCATGTACCTCGAGACGGCAGCCTACGGACACATGGGCCGCGAGTGCCGCACCGTGAAAAAGACCTTCACCAGCCACTACCACGAGACACGAGAGATTGACGTGGAGCTCTTCACGTGGGAGAAGCTCGACTGCGTGGAAGCTATCAGGAAGGAGTTTTTCAAATAGAGGACAGGCTATACGGGTTCTGACACAACACTGAACCGGAGAGAAAAAGCAAGACAGCGTGAAACCATACGCACCTACCGACTCCACACAGCTCGACTCCGTGGCGCAGGCCGACACACTGGCCACCTTCGGAGTGAACGCAACGCCGACAAAGAAACCATCGGAGCTGAGGCTCACCGATTATGGCTTCTTTGCCGGCAGCAAATATTTCCACCCCGAGCTGGGACTCGACCGCAACGGCGTGGCTGGCGACCCGGCACCCTACAACGTAGCCAACGACAACGTCATCACAGGGCTGCTGCTGGTGTTCTTCATCGTGGCAACAGTGCTGATAAGCAGCACGCGCGACTTCATTGTGCGCCAGACGCGAAGCTTCTTCCACTCCTCGCGGCGCACTGCCAACATAGGCGAGACAACGGCAGAAGTGAACCTGCAGCTGGTGCTGGTGCTCCAGACAGCCCTGATGGGGGGCATATTATATTATATGTACGCGCGCGAGGTGATGGGGTTGAGCTTCAGCATCGACTCGCCCTTAGCGGTGATAGGCATCTTCTGCGCCGTCTTCTTCGGCTACTTCCTGCTGAAAGCCGTTCTCTACAGCATCGTGAACTGGGTGTTCTTCGGCAAGCAGAGCCGCCAGCAGTGGTGGAAGACATGGCTCTACCTCACTGCCCTCGAAGGAGTGGCACTGTTTCCGCTCGTGCTGCTGCTCGTCTATCTCGACATATCACCGCAAGCGTGGCTCGTCACGTTGCTAATCGTTGCAATAACTATCAAAATCCTTACGTTTTACAAGGCTTTTTGCATCTTTTTCCGACAAACAAGACTTTATTTGCAGTTTTTTCTGTACCTTTGCGCCCTCGAATTGATGCCTATGGCTTCGCTCGCCGGCCTTATGTCGATGCTGAGCAGCCGTCTGCAGATTTGAAAGGCTCCGACAGCCACCTGCCGACAGCCGCGCAAGACAAAACCAAATAAAAAACAGCACGATGGTAAAGAAGATTCTTATATCGCAACCCAAACCAACAAGCGAGAAGTCGCCATACTACGACATTGAGAAACAGTTCGGCGTGAACTTTGTGTTCCGTCCGTTCTTCAAGGTAGAGGGCCTTTCGGCAAAGGAGTTCCGCCAGCAGAAGATTTCCATTCTCGACCACACCGCGATAGTCTTTACCTCGCGCAATGCCATCGACCACTTCTTCCGGCTGGCCAAGGAGCTGCGACTGACAATCCCCGACACGATGAAATATTTCTGCATCACGGAGACCGTGGCCCTGTATATCCAGAAATACGTGCAGTACCGCAAGCGCAAAGTGTTCTTCGGCGAGACCGGCAAGATAGAAAGCCTGGTTCCGACGATGGTTAAGCACAAGGGAGAGAAGTATCTCGTGCCGCTGAGCAGCGTACACAACGACAGCATAGCTACCATGCTCGATGCCAAGAAGCTGCAACACACCGAGTGCGTGATGTATCGCACCGTGAGCAACGACTTCACCGAGGAAGAGAAGGCGGCCTTCGACTACGATATGCTTATCTTCTCGAGCCCCACGGGCATGAAAGCACTGAAAAAGAACTTCCCCGACTTCGAGCAGGGCGACATCCGCATAGGAGCCTTCGGACCCGCCACGGCCAAAGAAGTGGTGGCAGAAGGCTTCCGCCTCGACCTCGAAGCTCCGTCGAAGGAATACCCTTCGATGACAAGCGCACTGCAAGCCTATCTGAAGAAAAACAAATAACACGCGCCTCAACCGTCGAGAGAGCATGACCAAAACGGGCATATTCACACTGCGAAAGGAAGAGCGGATATGCAGCAGGACTCACATCAGACAGCTCTTCACTGCCGGCAAGAACCTCTCGCTGGCTGCCTTTCCCTTGCGAATGATAGCCGCCACGACCGACAGAAAGCCCGGTCAGCCGGCTGTGCAGATGATGGTGAGCGTTCCCAAACGGCACCTCAGGCACGCCGTGGACCGCAACAGAGCCAAACGACAGGTGCGCGAAGCCTACCGACGCCACAAGGACACCCTGACCGACGCCATGGCAGGCAAGGACGACAGGCAGCTGCTCGTGGCATTTCTTTGGATAGACAGCCGGCCACACGACAGCCGCAACGTGGAAGCCAAAGTTGAAAACCTAATCCGCCGCATGGCAGAAAAGATATGACGCTTATATCGAAAATCATCACGCGCGTGCTGCTTCTGCCGATAGAGTTCTATCAGAAAGCCATCTCGCCCTATACCCCACCCGCCTGCCGCTTCACACCCACTTGCTCGGAATATGCCCGCCAGGCGCTGAAGAAGTACGGACCGATAAAAGGACTGGCACTCGCCATCTGGCGCATACTCAGATGCAACCCCTGGGGCGGCTCAGGATACGACCCCGTGCCCTGACAGCGACACGCTCAGCAAGCCACAGGCAACGAAGAAATGAAAACCTCAACAACCATACACAGATGATAAAGAACTTTGTAGAAGAACTGAAATGGCGCGGTATGCTTGCTCAGATCATGCCGGGCACCGAGGAACTGCTCCAGAAAGAAATGGTGACAGCATATCTGGGCACCGACCCAACAGCCGACTCGCTGCACATAGGACACCTGTGCGGAGTGATGATGCTGCGTCATCTGCAACGCTGCGGCCACAAACCCATCATCCTCGTCGGAGGAGCAACGGGAATGATTGGCGACCCGTCGGGAAAGAGCCAGGAACGCAACCTGCTCGACAGCGAAACACTATACCACAACCAGGAGGCCATTAAGAAACAGGTGGCCAAGTTCCTCGACTTCGAGGCCAAGGATGCCAATGCCGCCGAGATGGTGAACAACTACGACTGGATGAAAGACTTCACCTTCCTCGACTTCGCACGCGAGGTGGGCAAGCATATCACCGTGAACTACATGATGGCAAAGGACAGCGTGCAGCAACGACTCAACGGAACGGCACGCGACGGACTGTCGTTCACCGAGTTCACATACCAGCTGCTGCAAGGCTACGACTTCCTGCACCTCTACAAGACCAAGGGCGTGAAGCTGCAACTCGGCGGCAACGACCAGTGGGGAAACATGACCACGGGCACCGAACTCATACGCCGCACACTGGGCAACGAGGCCGAAGCATACGCGCTGACCTGTCCGCTGATAACCAAAGCCGACGGCAAGAAGTTCGGAAAGACCGAGAGCGGAAACGTGTGGCTCGACCGCAACCGCACCACTCCATATATGTTCTACCAGTTCTGGCTCAACGTGGCCGACGACGAGGCTGAGAAGTACATCAAGATATTCACCAGCCTCGACAAGCCAACGGTCGACGCACTCATCGAGGAGCACCGCCAGGATCCGGGCCGACGCACACTGCAACGCCGACTGGCTGAGGAGGTGACAGTGATGGTTCACTCGCAGGAAGACCTCGACATGGCAAAGGAAGCATCGAACATTCTCTTCGGCAAGGCCACAAAGGAGAACCTGCTGAAGCTCGACGAGCAGACACTGCTCGACGTGTTCAGCGGCGTAGACAAATACACCATCGACCGCTCGCAGCTCGGGCAGCCGGCAGTGGACCTCTTCAACCTCGACGGAATGAAGATATTCCCCAGCAAGAGCGAGATGCGCAAGCTGGTGAAAGGCGGCGGAGTGAGCCTGAACAAGGAGAAGCTGACTGCTTTCGACCAAGTGGTGGGTGCCGACGACCTGATCGACGGCAAATACCTGCTCGTGCAGAAAGGCAAGAAGAACTATTCGCTGCTGATTGTGAAGTAGGACAAGGCCCGGCAGGCGGATAAAAAACAACTGTAAAAATTTGGCCGTGGCTTAAAAAACCACTAACTTTGCGCCCGATATTTTCAGGATTGTCCAATGGTGTAATGGTAGCACAACAGGTTTTGGTTCTGTTTGTGGTGGTTCGAATCCGCCTTGGACAACATTCTGCAAATCAACGGCAGCAGAAACCGACAAGAAAAAGGGAAGCAGCGCACGAAGCCTGCTTCCCTTTTGTTTTTTTATACGAGCTTGATGCCTGTATTAGTTGATTGCATCAGCAAGCTCTGCACCAGCCTTGAACTTGGCAACTTTCTTGGCTGCAATCTGGATTTTCGCCTTGGTTGCGGGGTTGATACCCTCACGTGCCGGACGCTCACTAACGCTGAACGTGCCGAAGCCTACCAACTGAATCTTGTCACCTGCAACGAGAGCATCTTTGATGGCTGCTACTGCGGCATCGAGTGCCTTCTTCGAATCTACCTTGCTAAGGCCAGAGCCTTCTGCAATCTTCTCGATTAATTCTGTCTTGTTCATAACTTTAGTAATATTGATTGATGAATAATGGCTTTTAATTACCAAATTTACTCGCAAATATAGATGTTTACTTTAACAAATCAAACAAAATAAGCAAAAAAGTGAACAAAACCAACGAAAAAGGGAGCTGTTACCCCTATTTCAGCGCTAAATAAGCAGAGTTTAAAGCCTTTATGCTGCATTTGTCCAAAGGCTAAGACAGTTCGCCACAATGCCTCAAATGGGCGAGGAAAAATGTTTTAAATTATGTAAAAGCTTTTGTTATGCACTCGCATAATAGTAACTTTGCCGCACATAAACACAAAAAAACAAGTATGTTCCGCAACATTCCAACTGTCACCAAGAACCTGCTCATCATAAACATCGTGGCTTTTCTGGCCGCGCAAGTGCTGTCGATGTCGGGCATTGACCTCAACGACATATTCGGACTCCACTTCTTCATGGCTTCCGACTTCCGCATATACCAGCTCGTGACCTATATGTTCATGCACGGCAACTTCACACACATCTTCTTCAATATGTTTGCGCTGTGGATGTTCGGGTGCGTGGTGGAGAACGTCTGGGGGCCTAAGAAGTACCTGTTCTACTACATGGTGTGCGGCATAGGTGCCGGACTGATGCAGGAGCTGGCCCAGTTCGTTTCGTATTCGGTGGAGGGACTGGCTGCCTACAGCTCGGTCAACATGGGCAACGGCATGAATATCCCCATGGAAACCTACCTCAATATGCTCACTACGGTGGGTGCCTCGGGTGCAATATACGCCATACTGCTGGCCTTCGGCATGACATTCCCCAACGAAAGGATGTTCGTTTTCCCGCTGCCCATACCCATCAAGGCCAAATGGTTCGTCATTGGCTATGCCGCAGTGGAGCTGTTCTCGGCCTTCAGCACGTCGAACGACGGAGTGGCACACCTTGCCCACTTAGGAGGATTGTTGTTCGGCTTCATTCTGATACGCTACTGGAAGCGACATCCCTACTCCGGCTATGGCGATTTCGGCACCAACAAGGGGGCTCAGTTCTTCAACAACATGCGCACCAACTGGGAACGCCGCAGACATCAAAAGACTACAACACAAGAACAACGCTCCGAGCAGACACGGCGCGAGAGCGACTGGGACTATAACCGCCGCCAACAGGAAGAGCAGGCGGAGATAGACCGCATATTAGACAAAATCAGAAAGAGCGGTTACGAAAGCCTGTCGAAAGCCGAAAAGCAACGCCTCTTCGACAGCAGCAACCGCAAATAATCATTCACTTATGCTGAAAAAAACAAAAACTATAGCATCGGCTATACTTGCCACGGTGAACGCTATCGTCATCGTGGCAATGCTTATAATGGGATATTCCTCACATATCCAGCCAACGGAGCACCCTATGCTGGCTTGCATAGGACTGCCGTTTCCGGCAGTTTTAGCTGCCAACACCGTGTTACTTGTCGTTTGGCTGTTGTTCAGTTGGAAAAAAGCATGGCTTCCACTGCTGGGTTTCATCGTATGCTATCAGCCAATACGCACGTATCTGCCCCTCAACTACCCGCAAGCACCGCCCGAGGGAGCCATCAAGGTGCTGTCATACAACGTGCAGATGTTCAACGGCAAGACCCTCACATCCGACCTCCGCAGCCCGATAGCCGACTATATTGCCGAGAGCGGAGCCGACATCGTGTGCCTGCAAGAAGCCAAAGTGCCCGACGGTCAGATGCGGAAAGCCCTCAAGACAGTCGACAGCATCTATCAATATCGCGACACAACGGTGCTGGAACGAGGCAGCGCATACTGCATGACGCTCTACAGCAAGTACCCCATACTGCGCAAACGCATCATCAGCTATCCCTCCGGCGGCAATTTCTCGGTGGCTTCGGTTGTGAGCATCGACGGCAAAGAGGTGACTGTAATAAACAATCATCTTGAGAGCAACCGCCTGAACGAGGAAATAAAAGACAAGTTCACCCAGATGGTGAAAGGCGACGCGAGCAAGAACGAAGCAAAGAAAGATTCAAAGCAACTCATCAAAATGCTTGCCCAAGCAGTTGAGATAAGAGCGCCACAGGCCGACAGCGTGGCCAACTATATAGCGAAACTGAAAAGCCGCGGTGCCAGCATTATCGTCTGCGGCGACTTCAACGACCACCCTCTTTCCTATGTTCACCACACCATTGCCAAAGACCTCACCGACTGCTACGTGGCAAGCGGCAACGGCCTCGGTGCTTCCTACAACCACAACCTGATGCTGGTACGCATCGACAACATACTTTGCAGCGACGACTGGGAGCCTTACGGGGCCACCGTCGACCGCAAAACGGCAGCTTCAGACCACTATCCCATCTACTGCTGGTTGAAAAAGCGTTAGAAACATTACCTTTTTTAAGAATAAAACTACATAAATTTTTCATAATGTAAGAAATTAGCTATCTTTGCACGCTGTATGGCAAAACCGCTTTTGCAACCTTTGACAGTTATCCCAAACGCCTGACACAGGCTTGTGCGGCCAGCCACTAAGCATCGATAATGCTGAAACGAAATAATCAAAACAAATAATTAAAAATGCAAAACAAAGGATTAGTAATTTGTATTGCCGTCTTGCTGACGCTTGCAAGCCTCTTCTACCTGTCTTTCTCGGTAGCCACACACTACTACGACGGAAAGATAGCAGAACTGGAGAAGGTAGATCCCATCAAGGCAGAGAACTACAAGGACTCTGTCAAATACCTTGGCATCTACTCTTATCAGAAGTGCATGGAGACACAGATTGGTCTGGGTCTCGACCTCAAAGGCGGTATGAACGTCATCCTTGAGATTTCTGTGCCCGATGTCATCGACGTGCTGGCCGACCACAAGACCGATCCGGTCTACGTGAAGTCGCTGCAAGAGGCCAAGAAAGCCGAGGAAACGAGTCAGAGCGACTTCATCTCGCTCTTCATTGATGCTTACAAAAAGAATTCAAACGGTGGCCGTCTGGCTACGCTGTTCGCCACACAGCAGCTCAAAGGCAAAGTGAGCACACAGAGCTCGGACAGCGAAGTAGAAAAGGCACTGCGCGACGAGGTTGCTGCCGCCATCGAAAACTCGTACAACGTTGTGCGCAACCGTATCGACAAGTTCGGCGTTGTGCAGCCAAATATCCAGAAGCTTGAGGGCCAGGACGGCAGACTGATGGTCGAGATGCCTGGTATCCGCGAGCCGGAGCGTATGCGTAAGCTGCTGCAGGGTAGTGCAAACCTCGAGTTCTGGGAGACATACAACAATCAGGAGGTGCAGCCCTATCTCGTACAGCTCGACCAGCGTCTGGCCAACGGCGAGACCAAGGTAGACACCACTGCCACCGCAGCCAAGGCCGAGGCCGAAGCTAAGGGCGACAGCACGCAGGCCAAGAAAGAGATTGCCAAGGCCGACTCGAATGTCTCGAAGCCTGCAACAAGCAAGTTCCAGGCTAAGGCTACCTCAACAAGCGATGCTGCCGAGAAAGCAGGTGCCACCGATGCCGCTCAGATGGCCAAGCTGAAGAAGGAGCATCCGCTGCTCGCCATGCTTCAGACCATCCCCGGCGATGCCCTCAGCCTCGTGGGATATGCCCATGTACGCGACACAGCCGAAATCAACAAGCTCATCCATTCGCCGCTGGCTAAGCAAGTGCTCCCCTCAGACCTCCGTCTGCTCTGGAGTGCCAAGCCTGCCGACCACATCAACAGCAAGAACATCTACGAGCTCCATGCTCTTCGCGTCACGTCAGCCGACGGTCGCGCTCCGCTTGAGGGCGACGTAGTTACCGATGCCGAAGACAAGTTCGACAACTTCGGCAAGCCCGAGGTCAGCATGTCCATGAACTCAGAGGGAGCCCGCGAGTGGGCACAGCTCACCAAGGCCAACATCGGTAAGGCCATAGCTATCGTTCTCGACGGCGTTGTCTACTCAGCACCGCGCGTCAACGGCGAAATTACCGGCGGACAGTCGTCAATCAGCGGTAACTTCACCATCGAAGACACCAAAGACCTTGCCAACACCCTGAAGTCGGGACGTATGCCCGCTCCTGCCCGCATCGTTCAGGAAGAGGTGGTTGGTCCTACTCTCGGTGCACAGTCTATCCAGCAGGGTATCACCTCGTTCATCATCGCCTTCGTACTGCTTATGATCTACATGGTTCTGATGTACGACTTCATCCCCGGTATGATGGCTAACTGCGCACTGTTGCTCAACCTCTTCTTCACTCTCGGCATCCTGGCTTCGTTCCAGTCGGCACTCACCATGCCTGGTATAGCCGGTATCGTGCTTACGCTGGGTACCGCAGTTGATGCCAACGTGCTTATCTACGAGCGCATCAAGGAAGAGATGCGCGCCGGAAAGGGCATCAAGCAAGCCCTTCAGGAAGGATACAGCAACGCCTTCTCGGCCATCTTCGACTCCAACCTCACATCACTTATAACCGGTATCATCCTGCTCGTAACAGGTACTGGTCCTATCCGCGGCTTCGCAACCACATGGATCATCGGTATCATCTGCTCGTTCTTCACCGCAGTGTTCCTCACCCGTCTGGTTTACGAGAACCGTCTGGGCAAGGACAAGTGGCTGGGACAGAAGTTCTACACTCCGCTGTCTAAGAACTTGCTGCAGAACGTACACGTGAAGTTCATGTCGCTCTACAAGAAAACATTTGTTTTCGTAGCAGTAGCAGCCGTGGTGTTCATCGGCAGCTTCTTCGTTCGCGGCTTGAGCCAGAGCATCGACTTCACCGGTGGCCGCAACTACGTTGTCACCCTCGACAAGCAGGTTCCCGTAGAGGATGTGCGCAAGGTGCTCGACGGTGCCTTCGTCAACACCATCGGCGACAAGGCCGGTCAGCCTGCCAACACTTCAGTCATCGCACTGGGTGCCACCGAGAAGAAGACCGTCCGCATCAGCACCAACTGGAACATTGAGTCTAACGACGTGAAGACCGACGACGAGGCTGAAACCATCCTCTACAAGGCTCTTAAGAAGGCCCAGCTGGTATCGCAGGCCAACGTTCAGTCGTTCAAGAACCCTGACATTCGTGAGGGCGGAAGCATCATCAGCTCGCAGAAGGTAGGTCCTTCGGTGGCCAAGGACATCACCTACGGAGCCATCGTGAGCGTTATCCTCGCACTGGTATTCATCTTCATCTACATCCTCATCCGCTTCCGCAACGTCGGCTTCTCGGTTGGTTCGGTTGTAGCTCTGGCCATCGATACCCTTGCCGTGATTGGTCTCTACTCGCTCTGCTGGGGCTGGATGCCGTTCTCCTTGGAAATCGACCAGACCTTCATCGGTGCTATCCTGACCGTTATCGGTTACTCTATCAACGATAAGGTGGTGGTATTCGACCGTATCCGTGAGAACATCAAGCTCCACCCGAAGCAGGAACTCGCCTCGCTGTTCAACGACAGTATCAACCAGACACTGGCCCGTACCATCAACACCTCGCTGTCTACGCTGATCGTGCTGCTGTCGATATTCATCCTCGGTGGTGATTCTATCCGCAGCTTCGCCTTCGCAATGATCCTGGGTGTATTCTTCGGAACCCTGTCGTCTATCTTCATCGCTTCGCCCGTAGCCTATCTGGTTCTGGGCAAGAAGAGCGAAAAGAAGTAAGAACGAACAAACCTATATAGAAATAGGAGGAAAGCAAATCCGCTTTCCTCCTATTTTTGTATTTATACCGTGCTGTTGAGAGAACCGTCTACACGCCCGTCCGAGCTACACTTGCTCGTTTAGGCGGTCGTAGAAGCGGTCGAGCACTGTCAGCATTTCGTCGGGCAAGTACTCTATAGCCTGGTCCACAATGCTGTCGGGCACACCATAATATGCTTCGGCTATGCTTCCAGCGATGGCAGCCTTGGTGTCGGTGTCGCCGTCGCACAGCACTGCGAGGCGTATTGTTTCCTCAAAGCTGTTGGCATCGAGGAAGCAACGCAGCGCCCATGGCACCGTTTCCTGGCAGATACTGTCGAAATGTCCCTCGCTGCCAATCTTCATTATGTCCTTCAGCGGCGGTATTTCGTAGCCGAAATACTTGGCCACGCGTTTTTCCACATCGGTCTTGATGACCCTCATGTGCCGCATCCAGTAGATCACCATAGCCACACACTGCGCTCCCTTGACTCCCTCGGCATGGCAGTGCGACACTTCCGCCGACCGCTTAGCCTCGCGCATCACATCCTGATAGTCGTCGAAGAGCCATCCCACGGGGCTCACGCGCATTGCCGAGCCATTGCCGCAGCTGTTGTTTGGCAGCGGATTGTCGCTCTGCACCCAGCTCAGGAAGCGCGGCCCATAGCCACCCATCGGCTCCGGGTAGCGACGGCACCACGAGTGCAGAGCCGTTGCATAATCCGTACCCGAGAGAATGGCATCGGCAACGGCAATGGTGCATATCGTGTCGTCGGTGTAGTCACAGTCGGAAGTGAACAGACTGAAATCGCGCATTGGCGGGTGGGAAAACTCAAACTGCGAGCCCACGATGTCGCCTATTATTGCTCCTATCATGCTTTGTTGTTTTATATGATTACTTAAACCTCTGTCAAATCTACTCTTCGGTGCCTATGCTCTCATATCCAGACGTGCCGAACTCCTCTTCCTGCATATCCTGACGTTGCTGCGGACGGCGTTTCGAGCCGTTGTTGCCGAAGTTCCATGTCAGCGTGAAGCGCACGCTGCGCCCGTTATGCCAGTTTTCCTGATGGCGGGTGAACGTTTCGCTTTCGGTGTAGTTCTTCCAGCGGCGCGAGTTCAGCAGGTCGCGGCAGTTCACAGCCAGCGTGAGCTTCTTGTTCAGGAAGTTCTTTCTCAGTCCGAGGTCGATGTTATAGTTTGGCTTGCGGTAGCCTTGAGCCGTCACCTGCTTTGAGCGGTAGCGACCCGTCACCTGGAACGAGATGTCGTAGGGCAGCATGAGCGAAGCCTGCAGGCGCGCGTTCCACGTGAAGCTGTGACTTCCCTCGCCGTGAATGGTCTGGTTGTCTATGCTGAAATCGTAGCCGTTGATTTTGTAGTAGTAGAAGTTGGCACTCGTTGTGATGTCGAGTATGCGGAAGAGCTTGTTCTTCGCCGTCAGCTCCAGACCCGTGCTGGTGCTCTTGGCCACGTTGAAGTGGGTCTGATACATCAATCCGTCGGTGCTGCTCTGGTATGTGATGCGCTGCATCACGTTCGTCGTGGGTCGGTAGTAAGCCGACACGAGCAACGAATGGGCTGTCCAGGTCTTCAGATAGTTGAGCGAGAACGAGTTGCTGTATTCCGGTGTGAGCTCGGGATTACCGAACGAGATGACCGTGGCATCACGGGTGTTCTTGAACGAGTTGAGCTGACCTCCCCACGGGCGGCGCAGGCGGCGCGTGTAGTTGACCTGCAGCTGCTGCGACGGAGTGAGCTGATACGACAAGAACACGCTGGGGAACAGCTGGAAGTAGTCTTTCTTGAACGCAACGGGCTGGTTCTCAGCCGTCGGCTGATGGTCGGCGAGCCAGTCGTAGCTGCGGGTGTCCACCTTCCAGTACTCTCCTCGCAGACCGGCCATAACCCCGAAGCGGCCCAGCTGCACGTTGGCTGTGGCGTAGAGCGCATGAACGTCCATCTTGTAGACGAAGCGGTTGTAGTAGGTCTGGTCTTCCTTGGCATTGCCCCCGTACCACGACGTGGGGTCTTCATACGACTCCTGCGGCGTGTCTTCCTTCGAGAAGCGTCCGTTGTAGCCTGCCTGCAGCTTGAAGTTCTTGGTTATCTGGTTTTCGTAGTCGAGTTTCAGCTCCCACGCCTTGCTGTTCACGTCGAGCGGACGGCTCTGGTAGCTGTACTCCACGGGCCGCACCACGTCGTACCACTCCGTAGAGTCCTGATATTCGTTCTCTGCATCCGACTTCCAGCTGTTGTAGTTGGCCACGAAATCGAGGAAATGCTTGTCCGAGAAGTTGTGGCGGTAGTTCAGCTCGCCGTGATACATCTGGGCTTTGTCGCTTGTATGCGTTCTCCGCGCCATCATTCGCGACGGTTGTGCTGCCCCGATAGTACCATAATAATAAGGTGTGCTGCTGTAGCCATTGCGTCCGCCGAGCATCATCATGCCGCTCAGCGACAGGTCGTCCTTGCTCGTGGCGTGCCACGTGAGGCCGAGTCGGCTGAAGAGGTTGTTGCCCAGGTTGTTGCTCTTGGTGCTGTAGTTCTGATAGGTATTATCCAGCGGATAGGTCTGCTCGCTCATTGCGCCGCCCTTGCTGCGGTGGTGGCGATAGCCCACGTTGGCATAGCCGTCGAGCTTAGAGCTGTTGAAGTTGAAGTTGAAGCTTGCGTTGGCCCCTCCGCGCGTGTCGGCACCGGCCTGCACCGAGCCGTAGTAGCCTGCCTTGCGGTCTTTCTTCAGCACGATGTTGATTATTCCAGCCGAGCCTTCAGCCGAAAACTTGGCCGAAGGATTGTCTATCACCTCTATGCGGTCGATGCTCTCGGCAGGCAGCTGCTGCAATATCTGCGCCCGGTTGTCGGTGGTCAGTCCGCTGGCCTTGCCGTTGATCCACACCTCCACGCTCTCGTTGCCGCGCAGCGATATGTTTCCGTCGTTGTCAACCTCCACCGAGGGTATGTTCTCCAGCACGTCGCTGGCCGACCCTCCGGCATTGGCTATCTGCTGGTCCACGCTGAACGACTTGCGGTCAACCTCCAGCTTCATCTCCGCGCGCTGTCCCGTCACCGTCACTTCCTTCATGGCCTGCGTGTCGTCGGCCATATATAATATGGTGAAAGTCTTGTTGCGGTCGGTGGCGGTGAGGCTGAACTGCCTTGTCAGCTCGCGATAGCCGGTAAACGAAGCCTTGAGCACGTAGCTGCCCGTGGGCACACCGCTTATCACGAAGTTGCCGTCCACGTCGGTGATGGCACCTTTCATTATTTTTGTCTCACCCGCACGGCTGAGCATGACGTTGATAAATTCCAATGGTTCGTTGGTGGTTTTCGAGAGTATCTTTCCCTTAACCACGCCTTGGGCCATAGCTCCAGCCACGGCAAACACTAAAAGGCAAGTTGCTATAAATCGATTCATAATGCATACTTTGACGCGCGCGCCCTTACAAGGTTTAATCTTTAGCCGCTTAATATGCAGCCATGCCCCGGCACGAGCCTCGCTCCACCAGTGGATAAATCCGCGCTTATTTCGCTAAAAGCCTCCCCGAAGCAGGGGTTTTAGCGGAATAAACCGCTTTTTATCCAGAATTTAACATTTGTTTGCTCATTCCGGCGAAATGATTTACTATCTTTGCAGCATCATTTTCAATACTTCTGAGTTATGAATAGGATAATTGGCAGAAAGCAAGAGATAGCAGAGCTAACCCGTGCCTATGAAAGCGGCAGGGCAGAATTTGTAGCTGTATATGGCCGCCGCCGTGTTGGAAAAACATTCCTCATAAACGAGGTTTTCCATGAATACATGACATTCCATCACACCGGCCTTTCGCCGTATGACCGCAAGCGGAAGACCACTCTTCGCGACCAACTTCAGAACTTCCATTTCTCTCTTATCCGCCATGGCATGGAAGGAGGCGAGCCGCCACAGTCATGGATGGAAGCTTTCTTCAGGCTGGAACAATTTCTGGAACAACAGGACAATGGGACGCGCCAGGTCATTTTCATCGATGAATTGCCGTGGATGGACACTCCGCGCTCTGGCTTTCTTACTGCTCTTGAAGCTTTCTGGAACGGATGGGCTTGCAGCCGCCACAATATATGCTTGGTTGTTTGCGGCTCGGCAACCTCGTGGATGCTTGACAATCTCATAAACAACAAGGGGGGACTGTATGGCAGGCTGACTCTTGAAATGCAACTCTACCCCTTCAACCTGCATGAATGTGAAGAGTTTTTCATCAGCCGTGGCATCAAGATGTCGCGATACAACATTGCACAAGCCTACATGATACTTGGCGGAACACCTTATTATCTTGACTACTTCAACCCCTTCATGAGCCTGGCACAGAACATCGACGCCCTGTTCTTTTCACGCAGGGCAAAGCTTGGCGACGAGTTCGACCGCCTGTTCCACTCCATATTTGACCAGCCGGACACTTGCATGAACATCGTCCGCCTGCTGGGGAAGCGCCATAGCGGATTCACACGCGACGAGATTGTCCGACAAACGGGTCTGAACGGCAATGGAGATTTCTCCAAAACACTCAAGGCACTCATTGGCAGTGGATTTATTTCAGCCTATACTCCTTTTGGAAGCAAGCGGCGAGAGCTGTTACACTATAAGCTATCTGACTGTTTCTGCTGGTTCTGGCTCCATTTCAAGGAACAACGACATATAGAAGAAACTGACTTCTGGATGCATCACCTCAAAGAGTCGGAAATAACATCATGGCGCGGCATCGCTTTTGAGGAGGTTTGCCTGCAACATATCAATCAGATAAAGCGTTCGCTGCAGATTGCAGGGGTCTCTTCACGCGAGTCTTCCTTTATCATTCATGGAGACGACGGGCAAGACGGAATGCAGATTGACCTGATTATCGACCGTGCCGACGATGTTGTCAATGTCTGCGAAATGAAATTCTGCAAGTCAGAATATATCGTCACCAAAGCCTATGCCGAGAAAATCGTCCGCCGCATTGGTGCTTTGGAGCAGATGTTCCCGTCCAAGACATTCCATCCCACGCTTGTCAGCGCAGCTCCGGCTCGCCGTAATGAATACTCAGAAATATTCCTTTCGCAATTGACCATTGACGACCTGTTCAATGCCTGAAAGCCCGTAAATTTTCTCCAGCAGCCCCGGAGTAACCTTACAGAGGCTCTGGAGCAATGCTCCAGCTATCCTGTAGCAATGTTACGGGGCTGCTGGAGAAAGTTTACGGATGCGGTTGGGAAAAACGGCAGCTGCCGTGGGAAAAACCAATATGTTGCCCGCGAAAACACCGACATTCGCCAGCCGTGCTTGATTAGAGTCAAAAAAGCTAAATGCCGACATTTTTTCGCCCCTCGGAAAAGGCTTAGATGCCTGCATTTTCGTACCTTTGCAGCCGCAAAAAACAAGAGGCCATGTATCACAACAAACCACTGGTAAGTGTCCTAATACCAAACTACAATCACGGTATCTATCTCAGGGAACGCATCGACAGCGTTCTAAATCAGGATTACGAGAATTTCGAGGTGATTATTCTCGACGATTGCTCCTACGACAACAGCCGGGAGATAATCGCCCAATACAGCGGATGCGAACACGTCAGGGAGATAATCTTCAACGGCAAGAACTCAGGCAACACCTTTATACAGTGGAACAGGGGTGTGCAGAAGAGCTTAGGCAAGTATATCTGGATAGCAGAGAGCGACGATTCTGCCGAGCCTTCGTTCATCAGTACGCTCGTCGAGCAGCTCGAGAACAACCCCAAGGCTGTGCTGGCTTACAGCTACAGCAAGGTCATCGACCAGGCAAGCCATGTTATCTTTGAAGACAACTCGGCCTCCGACAAGGAAAACATGGTGAAGACATACGACGGACACCGATACATCGAGTACTTCATGCTCAGCGACAACACCATCTACAACGCGAGCATGGTAATCTTTCGCCGCGACATATACGACAAAATCAATCCCAAATACAAGCTCCACCGCTGCTGCGGAGACTGGCTGTTCTGGACGTGTGCCTGCGAACAGGGCGATGTTATCGAAGTGCGCAAACCACTCAACCACTTCCGCCAGCACTGGAACAAGGTCACTACCAAGTCCATGACGGACGGTTCGGCCTATGAAGACCTTGGCGGTATGCTGACAGACATGGTCAAAGAGCTCCACATGAGCACCAACAAGATGCGCAGTATGCGCGTTAGGTGGCACCGCCGCATCATGGGAAACTACAACATCGAGGACAAGCAGTCGCTCATCGACCGCTTTCCACTGATATTCAAGAAGCACACCCTCGACTATCCCGCTTACAAATACTACAAGATAAGAGGGTTTATGAAAGCGCGCACACGCAATATCCTCGGACTGTTCAACGTGCCGCTGAAAAACGTTAAGTAACGACAGACACTCCACAATGCAGCTACCAACAGTATCGGTCATCGTTCCGAACTACAACCACGCTGCTTTCCTGCCGCAGCGCATCGAAAGCATACTCGCGCAGACCTACCAGCCGATGGAGATTATCATCCTCGACGACTGCTCTTCGGACAACAGCCTTGAGGTGATAGCGCGCTATCAGGGCGACAGCCGAGTGAGCCGCGTGGTACGCAACGAGCAAAACTCGGGCAGCACTTTCCTACAATGGAACCGCGGTTTCGGCCTTGCCAAGGGCGAATACGTATGGATTGCCGAGAGCGACGACGTGGCCGAGCCTCACTTTCTGAGCACTTTGGTCTCTCAGCTGGAGCTCCACCCCGATGCTGCCGTTGCCTTCAGCCACTCGCGTCTGATTGATGCCGAGGGCCGACTGCTGTCCGAGCAAAACACCCACAACCCCTCGCCTGCCGATGGAGTGACCGTCCACGACAGCCGACAGTTCCTCAGATACCTGCTCACATTCAACTTCATCTACAATGCCAGCATGGCTGTCTTCCGGCGTTCTGCCCTCAACGGCATCAACGAAGACTATCAGCGGTTCCGCTATTGCGGCGACTGGCACTTCTGGGCAAGCATCGCAAACAAAGGCAAAGAGGTGGTTGAAGTACACGAAATGCTAAACAGCTTCCGCCAACACCCCAATAAAGTGACACGAAAATCTACCAAAGATGCCGTCAACCGCTGGCACGACGAGCTGGAAACAATCAGCTACATGACTTCGCTTTGCCGGTTTTCGCCGTTCCAGCGCAAGTGCTTCCAAGGGCGACTGACCAAGCGGCTGCGCTCAGCAGAGCTGCCAGACGACGACAAGGTGCGCTTCCGAAACCAGTTCCCCGAGCTTTTTGGCAATGGCTGCTTTGCATCTGTGGTGTGCTACGAGGTTGGCAAGAATCTCTTTGGCTATTTTCGCCGCAAGTGGGACATGAGGTTTCTCACAAAATACTTCGTTTAGGCGGTTTCAGAAAATCCCCAACATCCCTTTTCCGCTTTACAAGAGAGGTCCAGTTACCGCCCTCTCAGCCGAGCAAAACATCAAACTGCCGGTCGGTAGCCTCGAACGAAAACAGGTATTGCTGCTTCCGCATCCCCTTCTTTATCCGCTCTTGCAGCTCGGTGTCGGTCAGCAGGCGGTGCATGGCGGCTGCCATGGCCTCGGCATCGCCCACTGGAGTGAGCACGCCGGCATCGCCGTGGGCAAGGATTTCTGCCGGACCGGTGGGGCAGTCGGATGCCACAATCAGCTTCCCGAGCTGCAAAGCCTCTATCATCACTGTGGGCAAGCCCTCGAATTTAGCACTATGGACAACCATCCGAGAGCGATAAATCCAGGGCAAAGGATTTGAAGAAAAGCCCAGAAAATCCACGGTTTCATCGACAGCAAGCTCTTTAGCCAATGCGCGCAGTTGCTGCTCTGACCGCCCTTTGCCCACGATGTAGAGCCGCTCGCTGTGGCCGTGGCGTGTGCGAAGCAGCTGATAGGCCCGCAGCAGGGTGCTCAGGTCTTTCTGACTCTCCTCCAATCGTTCCACTGCAATGATGTACGGCTGACGTATGCGCTCGTCGGCCACCTCTTCAGAGGCTCTTTCCATCAGGCTGGCAGGGTCCTTGGCATTGTAGACAAGGCACAGCTTGCCCTTCAGCAACGGGAAGAGCCGCTCGCCTTCGCTGAGCATGGCCTGCGAGATACACACCACCCGGTCGTACCACTCCAGCCTGCGCCCTATGCGCTTCATGCGCCGCGGGTTCTGCTCCATGAGCTTGTCGAAGCTGAAATGGAACCATGCCACCTTGCGGCAGCCTACGTTCCTCAGGTAGGAATAGTGGCAGCAGTCGAAGTCTATCACCACATCATGCTCACGGGCAAGGCGCTTCAGCTCCCTGCCAATGATGCTGCGGCGCACGGGTTGCAGTGCTGTCTCGTTCCAGAGCTTCAGCGGCAGTGGCAGCTTTTGGCGTATCTTGCGCTGCGGCAGGCGCGTCAGAGCCGGGCTGCTGACGAGATGCACCACCCTGACATCATGCGGAACACGGCTGCGAAACACCTCCAGCTCGCCCATGTCGGTGGCTATTGCCAGCGTCAGACGGTAGCATCCGCGCTGCGAAAGGTGGCGCAGATACTCCACCAACACCGTGTCGATGCCCCCGTCAAGAAACCGGCTGAGCAGAAACAGCAGCCTCGGCTGGGTACCGTTTGACTCATTTGCTTGCATGATGCAAAGGTAAGATTAAGCAGCTTAAAAAGCGAAAAGTTGCATAAAATTGTTCTATCACCCTAAATTTGAGTACCTTCGCAGCATGAAAATGCTAATAGGTGTCCTCAGCGGACTGCTCTATGTCACGTCGCTGCTGCCCATGTGGGTCCACTATCTGTTCTCCGACGCGCTCTATCTGGTGGTCTACCACCTGATAGGCTACAGGAAACGGGTGGTGCGCAGCAACCTCACCAGCAGCTTCCCCGACAAGAGCGAGGAGGAGCTGCGGCAGGTTGAGCGCCGCTTCTACCACTGGTTCTGCGACTATCTGGTCGAAACTGTGAAGCTGGCCACCATCTCCGAGAGCGAGCTCAGGCGCAGAATGGAGTTCCGGGGCATAGAGAAGCTCGACGAATGTATCAACCGCGGCCAGTCGTGCGCCATCTATCTGGGTCACTACGGCAACTGGGAGTGGGTCACTTCGTTGCAGCTGTGGATCTCGCCGAAGGGCCAGTGCTGCCAGGTTTACCACGTTCTGGAAAACCCCTACTTCGACAAGATGTTCCTGAAGCTGCGCCAGCGCTTCAACTCGCTGTGCATACCGATGGCCGAAACGCTGCGCGAGCTGGTGCGCTACAGGCAGAAAGGCCAGCCCGTGGTTATCGGATACATCAGCGACCAGGTGCCTTTCTGGAACAACATACACCACTGGTGCGACTTCCTCAACCATGACACGCCCGTGCTGACGGGCAGCGAGCGCATCGTGCGCAAGCTCGGACAGGCTGCTTTCTACCTCGACATGAGCCGTCCGCGCCGCGGCTACTACGTAGGCGAGTTCAAGCTGATAACCCACGAGGCCGACAAGCTGCCGCCATACGCCGTCACCGACAGCTACTTCCGGCAGCTCGAGCAGAGCATCAGGCGCGCCCCCGAGCTGTGGCTCTGGACCCACAACCGATGGAAGCGCACCCGAGAGGAGTTCAACCTGCGCTATAACCCGGAAACAGACAAGGTAGACATCACCACTCCAGTGGAGGAACTCAAACGCAAAAAGGGACTGATATGATTTTCGTGACCGACAAAGGACGGATGTGCAACAACATATTGCAGTACGGACACCTGTATGCCTGGGGCCGAGAGCACAGCGTAGGCACCGTGTCGATGCGCTTCTGCTACAAATATCCCTACTTCAGCATCCGGCATAAGCGCTGGCACAATCCCCTCACCTATGCCTTGGTGAAAGCCGCAGTGAAGCTGAAGATGATGCCCGTGGTGGAGTTCCACCAGATGGGCAGCGTCTATCGCGACGAACAGCACATCATGCTCACCAACCGTTTCGTGTATGCGTGGGGCTGGTGCGTGCGCTTCTTCGACCTCTTCGAGAAGTACAAGGACGAGATACGCAGCCTCTTCGCCTTCCAACAGAGCATCATCCGCCACACGCAAGCCACCCTGTCGGCTGCCGGCAACGATGCCGTCAGGCTGGGACTGCACATCCGCCGAGGCGACTACCGCACGTGGTCGGGCGGCCACTACTTCTTCAGCGACGAACAGTATGCCGCCGTAGTGAGCAGCTTCATGGGCTGGCAGCAGGGCCGCAAGGTGCATATCTTCATCTGCGGCAACGACCCCGAGCTCGACCGCGACTACTACCGCCGCCTGTTCGGGGCCGAGAACGTCAGCTTCCCCGACGGCAATCCCGCCCAGGACCTGTGTCTGCTGTCCGAGTGCGACTACATGATAGGTGCCCCAAGCACGTTCACCCTCGTGGCTTCGCTCTACCACGACACGCCCATCTACTGGATTTCCGACCCCGCCAGGCCCGTCACTGCCGACTGCTTTGCCGGCTTCGACCAGCGCCACCGCGAGTTCGACAACCTCTTTATTCCCTCATAAGGAACCGAAAATGAAGAAATCATCTCTTGCGAACCACCCCCTTGTGGCCGTGGCACTCAACATTGCCATGCTCTACGCGGCCTACTTCCTCACCAGGGTGGCCTTCTTTCTCGAAAACTACAGCTACTACGACCACGTGCTGCCCATGCACTTAGTGTGGCATTTCACCAAAGCCGGAGCCTACTTCGACACTGCCGGCATCTGCTACACCAATGCGCTGTGGCTGCTCATGGTGCTGCTGCCCCTGCACTGGAAGGAGAACGCCTTCTACCACCGCCTGTGCAAGTGGCTGTTCATGGTCGTCAATGCCATCGGACTGGCCGTCAACCTCTGCGACGTGGTCTATTTCCAGTTCACCATGCGCCGCACCACCTCGTCGATATTCAGCGAGTTCAGCGGCGACGAGAAGCTGGGAAGCATCATCGGCACCGAATTTCTCAACCACTGGTATCTCGTGGTGCTCTTCGCTGCCATCATGCTGGCACTGTGGAAGTTCTACCGAACCCCGTGGCAGGACCTCTCTGCTGCCCATCGAGGAAATATTAAGCTCTGCGGAGACAAGGAGAAAGGGAGTCTTGCTTCGCATCCAGACAATCAGAACGGCTCAGAACCAGCCACATACACCCCCCTTGGGGACAGCAAGCGGGGCTTCACCTTGCAGAAATACTACCTCCGCACTACCCTCTCGCTCCTCGTGGCAGGCTTCCTCTGCTGGGCAGGCATACGCGGAGGCATCTACGACGTGCGCCCCATCAAGATAAGCACAGCCAACCAGTACATCGTGAAGCCCTTGGATGCCGCTCTGGTGATGAACACTCCCTTCTCGGTGATACGCACTCTGGGCAAGGACGTGTTCCAGAACCCACACTACTTTGCCACCGAACAGGAGGCGGCACGCTACTTCACACCCCTCCACACCCCACAACCCGGCACCGCCATGCGCCGCAAAAACGTGGTGGTGATTATCCTCGAGAGCTTCGCACGCGAGTATTTCGGCAGCCTCAACCGAGGCATACTGCCCAACTACAAGGGCTACACCGAGTTTCTCGACTCACTGATAGACCACAGCATCACCTTTGAACACAGCTTTGCCAACGGCCACAGCTCCATCGACGCCATGCCCTCCACGCTCTCGGGCCTGCCGATGTTCGTGCAGTCGTATGTCACCACCACGCGAGCCATGAACCGTCTGGGCGGACTGGCCGACTGTCTGGGCAGCAAGGGCTACCAGACGGCCTTCTTCCACGGAGCCACCGCGTCGTCATTAGGCTTCCAGGGCTTCACCAAGACCACCGGCTTCGCACGGTGCTACAGCATGGAAGACTACCTCGACGACCCTCGCACGGGCGGCGAGGCCGACTACGACCACTGGTGGGGCATCTGGGACGAGCCGTTCCTGCAATACTTCGCCATGAAGATGAGCGACATGAAACAGCCATTCCTCACCACGCTCTTCACCCTGACGAGCCACCACCCCTTCCATATTCCCGAACAATACAGGGACATCTACCGCGAGGAAGAGCTGCCCATACACAAGACCATACGCTATACCGACAATGCCCTGCGCCGCTTCTTCCAGACTGCAAGGCAGCAACCGTGGTTCAAGAACACCATCTTCGTGCTCACGGGCGACCACACCAATGCCTCGAATCACGACATTTATAGAAGTGCGATAGGCGGTTTCTGCACATCGATAATCATCTACGACCCATCGGGAGAGCTACAACCGGGACAGCGAAAGGGCGTTGCGCAGCAGTCGGACATCATGCCCACGCTGCTCGGCTACCTGCAGTACGACCGCCCCTACAATGCTTTCGGCTGCGACTTGCTCAACACGCCGGCTGAGAAAACGTGGGCAGTGAACTACATGAACGGCATCTACCAGTACGTGAAGTACGGCTACGTGATGCAGTTCAACGGCGAGCGGGTGGTCGGGATGTTCTCCGTAGCCGACCGACTGATGAAGCACAACCTGGTGGGCAAGGTGAAAGAGCAAGCCAGAATGGAGCTTGAGCTGAAGGCTATCATACAGCAGTATATGATGCGGATGGTGGAAAACCGGCTGAAAGACACCCACTCACCCGGCTGAAAGGCCACCGCCAGAAGCCCCGCTCAGCCTCCGGGAGGAGTGGAGAAGCCCCCCTCAGTCCCCCCAAGGGGGGAAGAGAAGCCCCCTCAATCCCCCCAATGAGGGGACGGCTTATGGGTCTCATAAGTCTTATAAGCCTTATGAGAGAGCCTTCCGGCTCCCCTCCCTTGGGGAGGGTTGGGGGCAGGATTGCAATATGGGCCATATTGGTCAGTAATATGGGCCATATTGGTCGGTAATATGGGCCATATTACTTTTCTGCAGAGCATGACCCATAGAATCCATAAGGTCTAAGGGGCTCATAACACTTATTGGCCTTATATGACTTACAGGGCCTATTATGACTTATAAGCCCCATAAGCCTATAGAAAAAAAATACAAAGAAAATGAAGAAGCTATCATTAAGTACACCAGCACCGCTGCGCCGCACATGGCTTTTCGCCCTGATGGCGGCTCTGCTGTTTGCCGCAGAGCTGGCAAGCTACATCATAGGCGACAGTACGGCGGCGGCTTTCGACCCCATTGGATGGACATACTACTGTCTGTCGTGCCTCTGCCACGCTGCGGTGGTGGCTCTAACGCTGTGGATATTGGTGCTGCCGCTCTGGCTGCTGCGGCTCCGCCGTGTGGCCGCAACGCTGCTCGTGGGGCTTGTCAGCATTGTGGCGGTGGTGATATTCATCAACATGCAGGTGTATAAGATATACCGCTTCCACCTCAACGGCTTTGTGCTCAATATGTTCTTCGGACCCCATGCCGGCGACATATTCGACTTCAGCCCGTGGCTTTACCTTAAAGAGGGCCTGCTGTTGCTGCTCATTGTGACTGCGGCAGTGGGTCTGTGGTGGCTCAGCGGCAGGCTTGCCGCCCGTGGGCCGCGCCGTCTGGGCACATGGATAGGGTGCCTGCTGCTCGCAGCCGTGGTGGGAGCCAACGGCATACACATCTGGGGCTCGTTCTTCAGACACAGCACCGTGCTCATGGCAAACCGACTGCTGCCCTACTACTTCCCTCTTTCCACGAGCACGCTGTTCGAGAAGATGGGCTACGAGAGGCCCAAGTCGCTCGACCTCGGGCAGCTGCAAGGCGACGGCAACTTCCGCTATCCGCTCCATCCGATACGCCTCAGCAGCGACACCACGGCCATGAAGAACGTCGTGCTGATACTCGTAGACTCGTGGAGCAAGCGCTCGCTGAACGAGGACAATATGCCGCTGACGTGGCAACTGGCCCAGGAAGAGCAGTGGTTCAGGCACCATCTGAGTTCGAGCAACGGCACACGGCAGGGCGTGTTCGGCCTGTTCACGGGCATACAGCCCTACTACTTCACCGTGTTCGAGACGACAAAGGCCAATCCCGTGCTCATGGACGTGCTGGCACGGAGGCACTACGACCTGCGCACCTACCCCAGCGCGTCGCTCGAAAGTCCGCCTTTCCACCGCATACTGTTCCACAAGTGGCCCGGCATCAGGCGCAACACACCGGGCAATTCGGCCTTCGAGCGCGACCAGAACCTGAAAGACTTGTTCATCAAAGACCTGCCGCAGCTGAAGGCTCAGGGCCGCCCCTTCTTCGCGTTCCTGTTCTTCGACCTGCTGCACGCATACAGCCTGCCCAAGCATCTGCTCACGCGCTACACGCCGTCGTGGGAGTATGGCGACTTCTCAAAGCTGTCTAACGACATGGATCCCACACCTTTCTGGAACCTCTACCGCAACTCGGCCTATCAGACAGACAAGATGATAGGCGAGGTGGTGGCCCAGCTGAAGGCACAGGGACTATGGGAGAACACGGTGGTTATCATCACTGGCGACCACGCTCAGGAGTATAACGAGAACCACAAGAACTACTGGGGCCACTCGTCGAACTTCTCGCAGTATCAGATTGGCGTGCCGCTGATAGTGCATGAGCCGGGTGTGGAAGGCGGAAAGCATGACTATCGCACCACGCACTACGACATAGTGCCCACGCTTCTGAGCCGCCACATGGGCGTGGAGAACCCCATCGGCGACTACTCTGTGGGCTTGCCGCTGAGCGACAGTAGCCCCCGACCGTGGCATTTCGTGGGCAACGACCTGCACTACTCGTTCATCCTCGACGGCGACACCATACTTACAAAGGAGGGGTCGGGCTGGATGGAAGTGACCGACGGGCGGCTGAACCCCATCACCGGCTACAAGATACGCCCCAAGGAGTTCGAGAAGGCCATGCAGAAGCTAAATCATTTCTTTCGTCCCGCAGGCGAATGAAAGGGATAAGAGGTGAGAACCCCACTTTTCAGGGCATCATCTTGTCGTTAACCATGCGGTACATATAGGTCTGGATGATGGCTTTCAGCTCGCGTTCCATCTGCGCCTGCTGCTTCACCTTGCCCACCAGGTTGTGCTTCATCAGCCGGTCGTCGAGCGAGTAGACTGCTTTGGTCTTCTCGCCGTCGAACTGCAGCACATAGCCGTACTTGGCATACTGGTAGGTATCGTTGAGATGGCAAACCGAATAGGTCTCCGACATGGGCGTGGTCATAAGGTCGCAGCCGAAGGAAAGGAAGGGTTTGTCGTAGCCCAGGATGCTCATCACGGTGGGCAGGATGTCTATCTGCTGCGCTATACCGTCGCGCATACCGGGAGCAACGGTCTCGCCCGTGGGGTCGTAGATAACGATAGGCGAGCAGTAGCGGCCCATGTCGGTCTGGTATTCGGCATGGTCGGAGAGGTTGGTGTGGTCGCTCGTGAGCACGAAGATGGTGTTCTTGAACCACGGCTGGGTCTTCGCCTTCTCGAAGAACTTGCCTATCGCCATGTCGGTATAGCGTATGCACTTGTGCATTATGAGCCCCTCCTCGGGATATACATCCTTGTATTTCTCGGGAATAATGTAGGGTGTGTGGCTCGAAACGGTGAACACCGAGGTCATAAACGGCTGCGGCATCTCGCCAATCTTGGTGCAGAAGTATTGCAGGAACGGCTCGTCCCAGATGCCCCAGTTGTCGTCGAAGTCGGCATCGCCGCCGAAGCGCGGGTCGGCAGCATAGTCCTGGCGACCGTAATACTCCTTGAAGCCAATCTTGTTGGCAAAGGCCAGAAAGCCCATCGAGCCGCGGTTGGCTCCGTGGAAGAAGGCCGTGTGGTAGCCTTCCTTGGCCAGCAGTCCGGCAATACCGGTGTAGGTGTTCATCGACGAGGGTGTCAGGATGAACGGTTTTATGAAGCGCGGTATGCCGCAGAGTATGCTCGGCATACCGTCTATGCTCTGCTGACCGTTGCAGAACGAGTACTTGTAGGTGCAGCTTTGCTCTATCAGCTTGTCCACATTGGGCGTGTAGCCCTTGTAGCGACCGCCCTCAAGGTCTTTGTTCAAGGCTCCGATGTACTCGCGTCCGAAGCTCTCGACGATGAATATCACTACGTTTTTCTTTGTGAAAGGATGGTCGGGATGAAGCTGCTGGATAGGATTGAACACCTTTTCGGCCTCCTCTTCCGAGGCATAATAGGCCGGAATCTGGAACACACTCTTGCCCAGCGTGCGCATGAGGGCAAACGGCGTGTTGAGCACAAGGGCGCAGTCGATGGGCCGTTCCACATATTGGTTGGCATTGCTGATGGTGATAGGGCGCACGCCACTCTCCAAACCACCTCGGCACGCGCCCACACACAGGGGGGCCGAAGCGGCAAGCAGCAGGAACATAGTGGCTCCGTGGGCCAGTCGCTGCTTCACGGTGATGATGCGGCTGCGGTCGAGGCGCGGCTTCACATAGAGTTTTGCCATGAGCCATATCACCGCTATGGCAACCAGAACGAGGTACCAGTGCTTGCCCGTCTCCCAGAGAATGGTCTTGCCAACGACACCATGTTCGTTGGCAAACTCCTGAAACACGGAGGTGGTGGTGCGGCGGAGGATGTACGGGAAGTAGACGGAGTCGGCCACGTTGATGATGAAGCACAGGCTGTTGGCTACCATGAACACCCACTTGCACACCTTATTATATATATTGTTCTCCTTCAGCCACAGTGGGAAAAGCATCATCACGATATACGGAATGTTGCTGTAGACGATGGCCGAACGGTCGAACATCCATCCTCCGGCGAAGATTTGCCAGAGGTATGAGGCCGATAGATGGCCGCTGAAGTAGCTGTAGTTCTCTAACAGATATACCACTCGGGCCACGAGATAGGTGCCCAGTGCAATCAGCAGGTTGAGCAACAAGGCTATGTAAGGGCCGAAGAAGCTGCCCATCAGGCGGCTGAATATATTGTTCTTTACTGTCATATATGTGCTTTCCATTATACATTATCAATTAGCGTAGCGCCATTTATATCGCCTGCATGTCGTGGAGCTTCTTGTAGTAGCCGTCTTTCTGTATCAGCTCCTCGTGGGTGCCGCGCTCCACTATGCTTCCTTCGTGGACCACGCAAATCTCGTCGGCATTGCGGATTGTCGACAGTCGGTGGGCAATGGCTACCGTGGTGCGGGTCTTCATAAGCCTTTCCAGCGCGTCCTGAACAAGCCGCTCGCTCTCGGTATCGAGCGCCGAGGTTGCCTCGTCGAGTATAAGGATGGGCGGATTCTTCAGAATGGCGCGCGCAATGCTTACCCGCTGCCTCTGTCCTCCGCTCAGACGACCACCCCGGTCGCCTATCGACGTGTCGTAGCCAGCCTCGCTCTGCATGATGAACTCATGCGCATTGGCGATGCGTGCGGCCTCTTCCACCTGCTCCTGAGTGGCATTGTCTACACCGAAAGTGATGTTGTTGCGGAACGAATCGTTGAAAAGGATGGCCTCCTGGTTGACGTTTCCTATCAGCTGACGCAGGTCGTGGAGCCCCAGGTCCTTGACGTTGATGCCGTCGATAAGCACCTCTCCCTTCTGCACATCGTAGTAACGTGGTATCAGGTCGACCATTGTCGACTTGCCGCTGCCGCTCTGCCCCACCAGCGCAACGGTCTTTCCCTTGGGTATGACGAGGTTGATGTCCTTGAGAACCCACTGCTCTCCGTAGCGGAACGACACGTGGCGGAACTCTATCTGATGGTCGAATGAGTCGATGTGGGTGGGGTTAGGCTTCTCGCGGATGGTGTTCTCGGCCCGCAGTATCTTGTCTACTCGCTCCATCGAAGCCAGTCCCTTGGGTATGCTGTAGCCTGCCTTGGCAAACTCTTTCAGCGGGTTGATGATGGAGTAGAGTATCACCATATAATATATAAAGGTGGGACCAGAGAGCGTTTCGTACTTCAGCACGAGCAGACCGCCGAACCACAGCACGATGACAATCATCACCGTGCCGAGGAACTCGCTCATGGGGTGGGCCAGCGACTGCCTCATAGCCACCCGGATAAGGTTCTGCCGATAGGTGGAATTGATGTTGTCGAAGCGCCGGTTCATCTTGTCCTCGGCACAGAACGCCTTTATGATGCGCAGTCCGCCCAGCGTTTCCTCCACCTGCGACATGGTGTCGCTCCACATCTGCTGCGCCTGTGCCGACTGCGCCTTCAGCTTTCGGCCCACAAGACCCATGATCCAGCCCATCAGCGGCACAATGAGCAGCGTGAAGAGAGTGAGCTGCCATGAGATGACGAGCAGCGTAGTGAAGTATGCTATGATAAGTACGGGGTTCTTGAAGAGCATATCGAGGCTCGACATTATCGATGCTTCGACCTCTCCCACGTCGCCTGTCATGCGGGCAATGATGTCGCCCTTGCGCTCGGAAGTGAAGAAACCGAGCGGCAGCGAGGTGATTTTCTCGTAGAGCTGGTTGCGTATGTCGCGCACTATACCCGTGCGCAGGGGCACTATCATGGCCGAGGTGAGGAAGTAGCACCCGGTCTTGAGCAGTGTGGTGACAGCCAGAAACATTCCTATCATCAGCAGCGTGGCCGTCTGTCCGTAGTCGTCGATGAGTCCGCTGACGTAGTAGTTCATGTTGTTCATGGCCACCGTCTGCACGTTGTTCCAGTCCCACGCCATATAGCCTGCGGCCTGCTGTGCCTCGCCGGTCTTGAAGATAATCTGCAATATGGGTATCAGGGCTGCAAAGGAAAAGATATTGAGCACTGCCGAAAGCACGTTGAACAATATCGACAGCCCCAGAAACTTCTTGTAGGGAGGCACAAACCGCCTCAGCACTTGTATGAATTCTTTCATTGCTCTTTTTTTTTGTGTTTCTACGGAGATTAGGAGAATTGGAGGTTTTATTGTTTTTCTCCTTCGTCCAGCCCCTCTGACTTATACAAATAGTTACGAACTGGCCGTATGCTTCCCTTTAAGTAGCTTGTATTAAAGTTTACTACATATCCCATTTCGCAGTTCATAAGTCTCAGATAGGTGTAGAGTTGTTTTTCAAATACCTTTTTATATTCTATTACTGACTTTATTTCAATTATTATTTTGCGGTCAATTATCAAATCTAAGCGCATATTGCTGGCTATAATCTCACCTTTATAGTAGACTGGCACTTCCACTTGGCTTTCCACTTTGAAGCCGTTCGCCATGAGTTCCTTTGTAAATGCTGCCTCATAGATGCTCTCCAACAGCTCCTACTCTCCGCAGAGAAATAACAGCAAGATAAAAAAAGAAGAACTCCACAGCTCCAAATCTCCGTAGAAACAAAGGTCAGAGGGCCTCGCCGAAGAGCGTTGCGCTGGTGGAGCTTGTTATCTTCACCTTCACTGTCTGGCCCGTGTGGTAGTCCTTGCGGTCAAACACCACCATCTTGTTCTGGCCCGTCCTGCCACACAGCTGTTCGCGACTGCGCTTGCTGGGACCCTCTACGAGCACCTCCATCACCTTGCCCTCGTCGCGGCGGTTGGCCTCCTGGCTGAGCTCAGTCTGCAGTTCTATCATCTCGGCAAGGCGGCGCAGCTTCACCTCCTCGGGCACATCGTCGGGCAGATGGCGCGAGGCGTAGGTGCCGGGACGTTCAGAATACTTGAACATAAAGGCCGAGTCGTAGCCCACTTCTCGCATCAGCGAGAGGCTCAACTGGTGGTCTTCCTCGGTCTCGCTGTGATAACCGACGAATATGTCGGTGGTTATCGAGCAGTCGGGCACTATGCGCCGTATGGCAGCCACGCGCTCCAGATACCACTCGCGGGTGTAGTGGCGGTTCATCAGTTTGAGTATTCGGTTGCTGCCGCTCTGCACAGGCAGGTGGATATGCCTGCACACGTTGGGCATCTGGGCTATCACGCGCAGCGTTTCGTCGCTCATGTCCTTCGGATGCGAGGTGGTGAAGCGCACGCGCATGGGTGCTGCGGCCTCGGCAACGAGCCTCAGCAGCTCGGGGAAGCCCACGCCGGAGGCTGAGCGGTATGAGTTGACGTTCTGTCCGAGCAGTGTCACCTCCTTGAAACCGCGTTCGCGAAGGTTCTGAACCTCGCGCAGTATGCTCTCTACGTCGCGCGAACGCTCGCGTCCACGGGTGTAGGGCACTATGCAGTAGTGGCAGAAGTTGTTGCATCCGCGCATTATGCTCACGAAGCCGCCTATGCGCTGACCGTGGAGACGCATCGGAACGATGTCGCGATAGGTCTCCGTGGTCGACAGTTCGGTGTTGATAGCTTTCTGTCCAAGCTCAGCCTGCGCTATCAGGTCGGGCAGCGACAGGTAGCTGTCGGGGCCTGCAACGAGGTCGCAGTGGTGGTTTTCGAGCAGGTCGTCCTTCACCCGCTCGGCCATACAGCCCAGCACGCCGATGATGAGATTGCCGCCATTGGCCGCCCCGTGAGTGGAGATGCCCCCTTCAGCCTCCCCTTTGGGAGAAGAAGCGTCACTCCCCCCTCCCTTGGAGAGGGATTGGGGGTGGGTCTGGGGTTGGCTCTTCCTCTTGCGCTTCACCGCAGCAAGGGCCTCGAGGCGCTTGTAAATCTTGTTTTCTGCATTTTCGCGAACGCTGCACGTGTTGAGAAACACGGCATCGGCCTCGTCGAGGCTGTCAGTTGTTTCGTAACCAGCCATCTTCATCACCGAGGCAACCACCTCGGAGTCGGCAACGTTCATCTGGCAACCGTAGGTTTCAATATATAGTTTCTTCATGCCAATGCTCTTTATCGGCTGCAAAGGTAGTGTAAACCAAAGACAAAGCCAAATCAATCAGCCCTTTTCAGAATAGCACCCACGTAGTTGCAGAAAACCAATATGGTAGCGGCAGTAAAGTAATATGGGCCATATTACTGACCAATATGGGCCATATTACTGACCAATATGGGCCATATTACCTACCAATATGAGTCATATTACTTTACCCACGTTACTTTAGATACTCAGAGAAGTCGGTCAGGCGCATATCGCCCTTGCGCAGATAGGTGTCGTGGAAGGCCAGTGCAGCCTGCATCGACTGCGGCTCGTGGCCTCGCGGAGCAATATGCTTGACATAGTCGCGCAGCAACGGGCGGTATTCGGGATGCGCACAGTTCTCTATTATCTCGTGGGCGCGGTGCAGCGGACCCTTTCCGCGCAGGTCGGCCACGCCCTGCTCGGTGACGATGATGTCCACGTCGTGCTCCGTAGAGTCCACGTGGCAGCACATGGGCACGATGGCCGAAATCTTTCCGCCCTTGGCTGTAGAGGGAGTGGTGAATATCGAGATGTAGCCGTTGCGCTCGTAGTCGCACGAGCCGCCTATGCCGTTCATCAGCGCCGAGCCGCAGACGTGGCTCGAGTTCTCGTTGCCGAAGATGTCGCACTCCAGTGCGGTGTTCAGAGCTATCACACCGAGGCGGCGTATCACCTCGGGCGAGTTGGCAATCTCGCTCTGGCGCAGGGTGAGATGCTTCGAGAAGTAGTCTATGTTGTCGTAGACCAGCTTCAGCCGCTCGTTGGTGACGGTCATGGCCGTTGCCGAGGCGTTGATGATCTTGCCCTCCATCATATAGTGTATGGCTGCGTCCTGCACCACTTCGCTGAACACGTGGAAGCGCGGGATAAGCGGCGATGCAGCCAATGCCTTGAACACGGCATTGCCCGTGGCTCCCACACCGCTCTGTATGGGCAGGAACTGGCTCGGTATGCGTCCTGCGCGCATATCGCCAGCCAGCAGCTCGGCCACGTTCTGGCCTATCTGGGTGGTGGCTTCGTCGGGTTCGTTGAAGCTACGAGCCTCCTCGGGGATATTGCACTCCACCACGCCGGCTATCTTCCATGCGTCGATGGCTATGAAGTTGTCGCCCACGCGGTCGTAGGGCGACAGCACGGGGATGGGCTGGCGTCCGAAGCCGCACTCCGTGGGCTCGAACGTGTCGTGAAGCAGGCGCGAGTTGGGGCTGTGGAAGCTGTTGCGCTCGATGATGATGCGCTTGGCGAGCCTCACTATGGTGGCGGCGATGCCTCCGGCAGAGGTCAGGTAAGCCTTGCAGATGTCCTGTCCCTCGACCATGTCGCTCACTTCGATGATGGCCCAGTCTATTTCGCCGTAGAAGTTGCGCCTCAGCCGCTCGGCCATGTGGCCCAGGTGCATGTCCTCATACTCTATCTCGCCCAGGTTGGTGTGCTGGCGGAAGTCCTTGTTGGTGCTGAAGGGAGCGCGGAAGCGCAGTGCGCCCGCCGCAGCCATGTCGCCTTCGATGCTCTGGCAGGTGGAAGCGCCGGTGAGTATGCCCACGCCGAACTCCTCTCCACGGTCGTGGAGCAGCCTGGCACGCTTAGAAAGTTCCCGGAAAGTGGCCTTCGGGCACCCACTGGGAGTGAAGCCCGAGAGAGCAAGAGTGTCTTTGTCGTTGATCATTGCCGCAGCTTCGGCGGCAGTTATCCGTGAGTAAGCCATTGTGTGTTGATAGAATTACAGTGCGCAAAGGTACGTTTTTTTTCCAATATATTGGCAATAAAGCAGATAAAAAGCACCGCGAGGCAAAGTAATATGAGCCATATCACCTTGCTATAGGGCTTATAGATCTTATAAGGCCCATAAGTCCTATAAGCCTCATAAGCCCTATAAGCCTCATAAGCCCTATAAGCCTCATAAGCCCTATAAGCCTCATAAGCCCTATAAGTCTCATAAGCCCCATAAGTCCTATAAGCCCTATAAGTCCTATAAGCCTCATAAGCCCTTTTTACTCACTCTCTGCTAAACAAAGAAACCATTTTTCTTTGTTTTACGCTCGCTTAGTCGTAACTTTGCGAGCGATAAACTAAACGTAAGTGAAACATTATAATAATACAATGATGCAGCAACCGCTATTGATATACAACACCCT
>ODAJ012045025.1_pt1 | contig 32869 bp, 49 predicted proteins | sample 1539241 | NCBI WGS metagenome assembly ODAJ01 (sample SAMN02144231, study PRJEB22623) | gut metagenome | biome: sheep rumen | host: Ovis aries | place: New Zealand
GTCACTTGTGACCGATCCTGAGATTGGAAGGGGGTGTAAGTTTGGCGGAGATATCGAAAGAAAAGCGGATTAAAACAGAGTATTCCAGGATGAAGGAATTGTTTTCCGCGATGCCGGAAAATGAGCTGAGATTCTGCGACCCGCTGCTGCAGAACGCGGCATTTATGAAGGTTACGCTGGAGGACCTGCAGCAGGCGATCAACGAGAACGGCGTGACGGACAGCTACCAGAACGGAGCGAACCAGAGCGGGACGAAAGCCTCCGCGGATCTGCAGGCTTACAACTCCCTTGCTAAGGTTTACAACGCCCTGATGGACAAGTTGAGCGCGAAGCTCCCGAAGGAAGTCCGGAAGAGCAAGCTGGCGGCGATGATGGATGAGTAAAGCACCGAAGCATCCGGAACAGGACTACATCCTCACGTATTACCAGCGGATCCAGGACGGCACGGAGACGGCAGGCCGGTGGATCATGGACTGGTATGCGCTTGTTGTCAGCGGCCTGCAGGAAAAGCGCTGGTTTTTCGATCGGAAGAAGGCCGCGAAGGCGATCCGGTTCGTTGAGAACTTCTGCCGGCACCACGAGGGCCCGCTGGCTCCGAAGCTGATCCGGCTGGAACTGTGGCAGAAAGCCTTCCTCAGTGTGATCTTCGGGATCCTGGACGATGAAGGTTTCCGGCAGTTCCGGGAAATCGTCCTGGAGATCGCCAGGAAGAACGGCAAGACGCTGATTGCCGCTGCTATCGCTGCGTACATGATGTACCTGGACGGAGAATATGGCGCCCGGATCTATTTCGTGGCCCCGAAGCTGGACCAGGCGCGGCTGTGTTTCAACGCCTTCATGCAAATGATCATGAAGGAGCCGGAACTGAGCGACCTGGCAAAGAAGCGCCGTACGGACATCTATGTGGCATCCAGCAATTCCTCCGCGCAGCCGCTGGCCTTCAGCTACCAGAAGAGCGACGGTCTGAATCCTTCGCTGACGGTGTGCGATGAGATCGCCAGCTGGCCCGGGGATCCAGGACTGAAGCAGTACGAAGTGTTAAAGAGCGCATTGGGCGCCCGCCGGCAGCCGATGCTGCTGTCCATCAGCACGGCAGGTTATGTGAACGACGGGATATTTGACGAGCTGATCAAACGGTCCACCGCGGTGATCATGGGCACGAGCAAAGAATCAAGGCTCGCGCCTTTTTTGTACATGATCGACGATGTGGACAAGTGGAACGACATCAACGAGCTGAAGAAGGCAAACCCGAACATGGGCGTCTCCGTCAGTGTTGATTATATGCTGGAGGAAATCGCGGTCGCTGAGGGGAGCCTGAGCAAGAAGACCGAATTCCTCACGAAGTATTGCAATATCAAACAGAACAGCAGCCAGGCATGGCTGACGGCTCAGGACGTGAAGAAGTGCTTCGGCAACAACAAAACGCTGGAGGACTTCCGGCACAACTACGCGCTGGGCGGCATTGACCTTTCCCTGGCAGTCGACCTGACGGCGGCGGTGATCGTGATCGAGAAGGACGGCGTTTCCTGGTTTTTTACGCAGTTTTTTATGCCGGAGAACAAGGTGGACGAAGCGACGGCCCGGGACGGTCTCCCGTATCGCATCTACGCCCAGCGGGGGCTGCTGACGATCTGCGGGGAGAACACGGTGGACTACCACGCCGTGCACGACTGGTTCCGAAAGTTGGAACGCGAGTACGAGATCCTGCCGCTGAAGGTCGGGTATGACAGGTATTCCGCAGCCTACCTGGTGCAGGACATGGAAGCCGATGGCTTCAGCATGGAAAGCGTAAGCCAGGGGAGCAACCTGACGGGCGTCCTGATCGATATGGAAGGCATGATCAAGGACGGCCGGCTCCGGTGTGCTGATGACAATGACCTGATGAAGGTCCACATGTTGGACGCGGCGCTGAAGTTCGAGGAAGGGACGAACCGCAGGCGCCTGATCAAGATGAACGCCAGGGCGCATATCGACGGCATGGCAGCGCTGAGCGATGCAATCTGTATGCGGCACAACTACTACGAGGAATACGCGGCTCAGCTGAGTAATGAGAGGTGAGAAAGATGGGATTGATTGATCGAATCTTCGGCAGGGCGCCGAAGTCCGCGCCGGTGGAGAGCAAATTTACCACGCTCACGGCGTACTCGCCTGTGTTTACCAGCTGGGGCGGGCAAATCTACGAGAGCGAGCTTGTGCGGGCCGCTGTGGACGCAAAAGCGCGGCACGTTGGGAAGCTCCAGTACCGGATCCAGGGGACGGCACGGCAGAAATTGTACACGGCGACCAAAACGGCGCCGAATCCGTGGTACACATGGCCGAAGTTCCTGGAGCGGTGCAGCAACATCTACGACGTCGAGAACAACCTGTTTATCGTTCCGCTGCTGGACGATTACGGGGAAGTCAACGGATATTTCCCGGTGCTCCCGTCCAGCTGCGAGGTGGTGGACCGCGGAGGGGAACCGTACCTGAAATATACGTTCGTAGGCGGTCAGCGGCGGAGCATGCCGCTGCGGCGGTGCGCGGTGATCACCAAGCACCAGTTGAAAGACGACTTTTTCGGCGAAGGCAACAGGGCGCTGATGCCGACCATGGAACTGGTCAATATGGTGAACCAGGGCATCGTGGAAGGCGTGAAAAACGGGGCCACCTATCGTTTCATGGCACAGTTGACCGGGAAAGTTTTTGACGAAGATCTGCGGAAAGAGCGCGAGCGGTTTGACCGTAACAATTTCCAGACGGGCGGTGGCGGCCTGCTCCTGTTCGGGAATCAGTTCACGAACGTCCAGCAGCTTAAGCAGGAAGGGTTCAAGGTGGACGCCGACCAGCAGAAGCTGATCCGCGACAATGTCTGCAATTATTTCGGGGTCAGTGAAAAGGTGATCCGCAACGAGGCGACCGGCGACGAGCTGGACGCCTTTTATAATGGCGCGATCGAACCCTTTGCCATCAAACTGAGCGATGCCCTGACCCGGATGGTGTTCACCGAGCGCGAGCGGAACACCGGGAACGCGATCACGTTTGCCGGGGACCGGCTGCAGTATATGAACATCAGCAGCAAAATCTCCATGGCCCAGCAGCTGGGAGACCGGGGCATCCTGACCATCGACGAGATCCGGGCACTGTTCAATTATGAACCGTTGCCGGACGGGGTCGGACAGCATGTGCCGGCGCGGGGTGAGTACTACTTCGTGGACGAGGGCAAGCAGAACCAGAACGGAGGGAATGACGATGAATAAAGAAGTCCGGAGCCTGGAATTTGAGATCCGGGCGGAAGAAACCGGCAGTGAAGAGCGGGCCGGGCGGCTGACGGGCACACCGATTGTGTTTAACCAGGTCACGGATCTCGGGTGGATCCGGGAAATGATCGAACCCGGCGCCCTGGACAATGCCGATCTGAAGGACGTGCGCTTCCTGGTGGGACACGACACGAGCGGGATTCCGCTGGCCAGGAGCCGGAACAACAATGCAAACAGCACCATGCAGCTGACGGTCACCGAACGCGGCATGGAGATCCGCGTGGATCTCGACATCGAGAACAACCCGCGGGCGAAAGAGCTTTATTCCGCCGTGAAACGCGGGGACATTTCCGGAATGTCTTTCATGTTCACGGTTGATAAAGATGCCTGGGAAGACCTGGAGAGCGAGCAGCCGCTGCGGAGGATTACATCCATCAGCCGGGTGTTCGAGGTCTCCGCGGTTACGTTCCCGGCATACGAGGGCACGGACATCCAGGCGGCTTCCGAAGACGCGGCGCTGGAGAGCGCACGGGTCTCACTGGAGAGTGCGAGGAAACAGGCCGCGGAGGATCGTGCCGCACAGGCCGAGCAGGAACGCCGGACGGCGCTGCTGGAGCGGCTGAACAACCTGAAAGGAGGCAAAGAAAAATGAACTTTGCCGAAATGAACGGCGAGCAGCTGCAGGCCAGACTGGACGAACTGATCGCCGAAACCAGCGAAGAGAAGCGGGACGCGCTGGACAATGACGCCTTGGAAGCGCGGATCAACGAGATCGAAGCGATCCAGAAGGAGCTGGAATCCCGCAAGGAAGCTGCCGCGGAAGAAGCGCGGAAGGCTGATGAAGCCGCCGGAATGGACGGCAAGAAAATTATCAAGGAGGAAAGAAAAATGAACTTTGAAGTGAACAGCCCCGAATATCGTGACGCTTTCCTGCGCCATCTGATGGGCAAGGAACTTACCGCTGAAGAGCGCGCTGCCGTGACGGCGGCCGCCGCGATCCCCACCGAGACCGCCAACAAGATCTGGGGCAAGCTGGAGCTTTACCCGATCCTGAATTCCATTGACGTAATGCACATCCCCGGCAACGTGGTCCTGCCTGTTGAAGGCACGGTCAACAACGCCGCCGTGGTCGCCATGGGCACCGCTGCCACCGACGGCGCCGACACGCTGACTCCCGTTTCCCTGGGCGCCTACAAACTGATCAAGACCGTGGAAATCACCGCCGATGTGGCTGCGATGGCCATTCCAGCCTTCGAGGATTGGCTGGTCGACCGTCTGGCGAACAAACTGTTCCGCCTGGCTGCCGGACTGGTTGCCTCCGGTTCCGGAACCAGCACCATCACCGGCCTGAGCACCATCACCGCGACCGGCCAGACCTACACCGCAGCCGGCATCACCTATGCCGACCTGCTGAACATCATCAGCAAGCTGCCCAGCGAGTACCTGCCGAACGCCAAGTTCGTTATGAGCCGCGACACCTTCTGGAAGGGCGTCAAGGCCCTGAAGACCGACAACGATGTCCGCGTGGTGAACACCGACGTGGGCAGCCCTGCGGCCTACAACATCCTTGGCTTCCCGGTCATCCTTGAAGACCAGATCAGCACCGACGTCATCTTCGGCGACCTGAAGGAAGGCTATGTACTGAACTTCGCCAAGGACGTCGCGGTCGATCGTGACGAGTCTGTGGCCTTCCGGACCGGTTCCACCGTGTTCCGCGGCATGGCTCTGGCTGATGGCAAGCCCACCGGCGTCGGCCTTGTGCGCTTCACCAAGGCAAATTCTTAATGCAGGGCAGCGCTGAGGACGAGAACGTTCCCGCTCCGACGGACGAGGAAATCGACACCGACGAGAGCGGCACGATCTCCGAAGAAGAACTGACCGCCTTAACCGTTGCCCAGCTTAAGGCGTACGCTGCCGAAAAGGGCATCACGCTGACCAAGACCAAGAAGGCGGACATCATCGCCGAGATCCTGGCGGCGCTGGAATAATAACCAACAGGGGCGGGGGAGCGATCCTCCGCCCTGTCTTTTGAGAGGTGAGGCACAACATGCTGAATGAGGCAAAACTGGCGATGCGGATCACGGCCTCCGCATATGACGCGGAAATCGCCGGACTGCTGAAGGCCGCGGCGAACGATCTGACCGCTGCCGGGGTGCGCCTTCCCGGCTCTGTGGCCTTCACCGAGACGTCCGGAAGCATCCAGGACAACAGCACGCTGAAGGATCCGCTGGTCCAGCGGGCGCTGATCACGTATGCGCGGATGTACTTCGGCAGCCCGGACGATTTCGACCGTCTGCGGGAAGCCTACGAGACGCAGAAAGTCCAGCTGATGCATGCGGAACGGTACACCGCTTATGGAGACGGGGACGGTGAGTGTTGATGGTGAGGGCTGACGTCATCGGTCTGGTTACCGAAACGCGGAGCGCCCACGGCGTGCACGAGGCCATCACGGAGACCGTGCGTGAGGTGCTGGCGGAGATCCGGAGCGTGACCCGGAGCGAGTATTACAACGCACTCAATGCGGGCGTGCAGCCGGAGCTGGTCTTCAAACTGACACTGGATGCGGACTATCAGGACGAGCACTTCCTCCGGTACGGGGGAAAGAAATACCGGGTCGTACGGACTTACCTGACGAACGACGGCGGGATTGAGATCACGGCAGAGAGGAATGACGAGAATGGCACGGACGAGGACGCGTAGGACAGATGTAGTGGACGAGCTGGTCACACAGCTGAACACGATCGAAGGGATTGAGTTCGTCCGGGACGCCTGGCTGAATAAAGCGCCGGATGACTATGGCGTAGTCGAGCTTAACGGCGAGACCAGACAGCTGTGGGCTGACGGCAAACTGATTGATTCCATCTGGCGGGTGATCATCACGGCGTACGTTGCCGGGGACGACGACACCATCGCGTACACGGTGCAGGACAAGCTGGAGGAACTGGAAGAGGCCGGAGCGGTAGATCTGACTCACACGATCAGCCGGAGTTTCGACAATACGGTCGGCAAGGTTGTCTGGGTGTGGCAGGTAAACCTGTACGGCTCCTTGATTCGGAGTGATGGCGAATGAAGCTGATTGTCGGCGACATTTCAGCGATTGACGCATCTCTGGAACAGCTTGGAAGCCGGGAGAACGCAAAGCGGATTGTCGAGGCCGGATGCGCCGCAGCCGTTGAGGAACTCCAGAGGCGGACGAACGAAGCGCACCACATTGTCACAGGTGACATGCAGCGCAGCTTCGCACCGGGCATCTATCATGAGGATATCGACAAGTGCTGGCAGGATGTTTACCCGCAGGGGAACGACAGCCGGGGCAAATCAAACGCTAAGAAAGCGTTCGTGATCAACTACGGGCGCGGAAAAAAGCGAACTGCGAAGACCGGCGACAAGTTCATCACGGGCAAGCAAAAGACACTACAAGAGGCGGTCGGCGCCGCCATGCGGGCAGAAGCTGAACGCATCAAAAACGAGATTATGAGGTGAAACACTATGGCGAAAATTGGTATCAAGGGCTTGACCTATGCGCCCTACACCAGTGGCGGCGTCCAGAGCGCTGTAGTCTATGGAAACGGCGTCAAATTGGACGATTACATGATCCGCGCAGACATCAACGAGGAACACAATGACGTTGATTTTTATGCGGATGACCACAAGATCGATGTTGAAAACAGCATGAGCGGTATGACGCTTGGTCTGGAACTGAGCAACATGACTGCCGATCTCGAAAAAGCGCTGCTGGGTCACGAGGAAGGCACCGGCGACGAACTGAGCGCCACGGACGGCGCGGCTCCCTTTGTTGGCGTCGGATTCATCCGGAAAGAGCGATTCAAGGGCACCGTGAGCTATCACGGATTTTGGATTTATAAAATCCAGTTCGCGAAAGACGGCGACACGACCAACACCAAGGGCGAGAGCGTCGAGTTCCAGACCGAAGCGCTGACCGGCAACGCGGTCGCGGTGACGCTGGCGGCGAATGGTTCCAACATCTACTACAGCCACATGCGGGCGGCTACCGAAGCAGCTGTCCGGACCTGGCTGAACGGCAAGGCTGGAATTACCCAATAATTCTTCCGGGGGCGCTCTTGTGCAGGGGCGCCTCCGGATTCTTTCGGACAGAAAAGGAGTGGAAACATGGTTAAGCTGAAAGTTGGCAATAAGGAATACGGGCTCCGCCTCGACATGTACGCCATGGAACTGATCGAGGAAGAGTTTGGATCCATGAAAGACATGTTCGCGAAAATCCAGGAAGGCGGCAGCAAAGCCGTGCGGGCACTGTTCCGTATCCTGGCGAACGCTGAACTGGCATACGAGGGAAAAGAAGAGACGGTCACCGGGGATGAATTGAAACGCCTGAAAGTTTCCGCTATGACAGGGCTGGGCGCGGCGATCCGGGCAGCTGTTGAGGAAGGCATGAAAAGCGAAACCACAGACGGCGCGGAAGCGGACGATGAGGTTTTTGACGTCTACCTAAGTGAAATCGAATCAAAAAACTGAAGAACCGGCGAGGGACGCGGGTCCGGGAATACTATGGATACGCTCTCATCGCCGGGATCAGTGTGACGGATGCCCGGCGGATGATGCCGGGGTTCCTCCGCGATATGTATGTCATCCGGAACAAATATGACGTCCGGATTGCAGGCGGAAAGATCGGGAAGAAATTAGGACTGTGAGGTGGAACCATTGGCGGACGATGTGCAGAAAATCGCGCAGCGAATTGAGCTGACAGGCGAAAAAGAATACAACGCCGCGCTGAAGGAAGCCCGGCAGAACCTGCGCGTGCTGCAGAGCCAGTTGAAAGCCGAGACGGCTGAGCTGGGCAAGAACGCCACCGCACAGGAAAAAAACGAAGTCAAGACCCGGAACCTGCAGAAGCAGATCAAAGAGCAGGAAAAGGTTGTCCGGGCGTACGAGAAAGCCCTGGCGGCTTCCACGGAGAAGTACGGCGAGAGCGCGGAAGCGACTGCCAAATGGGAAGTCAAGCTAAACGATGCCCGGACTGCTCTGGCCAACATGAAAAACGGCCTGAACGATGTCAGCGAGGGCATGAAGCAGGTCCAGGGCAGCGCCCAGCTTGGCGTCATTGCGACCCACAGCCTGGCGGAAAGTTTGGGCAAGGTCGCGGAAGCCGGGAGCGCCATCAGCGGAGCGATTGAGGGCGCATTCAGCGGCACAATGGATTTTGTCAAGGACGTCATCTCCCAGGTCTGGGAAAGCGTCGTTGACTTGGCTGCACGGTCCAACAGCATGGTCGACCTGGCCGGATACTGGAACACGGACGTCACAACAATCCAGAAGTACAAAGGCGCAGTCGAGTCCGCCAGCGGCTCTCTGGAGGATCTGGCGAACCTTGTAACAAGGATCAACTCGAAGGACCCGACCGAGCTCGTTAAACTGACCGGCGTCTCCAAGGAGAACTTTAAGGACGACTGGTCCTATGCCATGGCGGTCCTTGAAAAAGTGAGCACACTGGAAAACCACGACCAGCGGAATGCTATCGCCTACGCGCTCTTTGGCAGAAACCCGGACAAAGCCCTTGACCTGATGAACGACTGGCAGACGGTCATGGCCAACCTGGACAAGTTCGACCCGACAAAGGGCGGCTACGGTCTGACGGAAGAGCAGACGCAAAGCATGTCCGAACTTTATGACAAAGTCAACGGGCTGCGGGCAAGCTGGCAGGCGCTGCAGGACATGGCGACGGTGCACCTGTTCGGGGATCTGGCCATGAACGTGACCGGCAACCTGCAGAACATCGTGGATGCGTTCAAGGATTACTTCCTGGCGGAGAGCGATGACGAAAAGGCTGAGGCGCTGGAGAAGGTCAAACAGAACATCATCGAGATGTTTGACAACATACGGACGGCGATCCAGGAAGGCATTGAGCTTCTGAGCGGCCTGGCGGAGGATCTGAAAGACAGCGATGATGAACTGGCCCGGGCGCTGGGGAATGCGCTTGGCGCCCTGGTGGATGCCCTGGAGTGGCTGGCGGATGAAAACAACTGGGCCACGATCAAGAGCGGCATTGAGTGGCTGATCGGGATCTGGGCGGCCGGGAAGGTCGGCAGCGCGATCGGGAACCTGGCGTCCTTCGGGGCGAACCTGAAAACGATCTTCGGCTGGACGGGCGGCAAAGGCACACCGGCACCGGCACCGACAACGCCGACAGTCGCACCAACCGGCGGGAATGGTGCTACATGGATCAGCAAGCTGACAAGCGGCACGGGTGTTTATGCTGCTCTAAAAAATCTGGAGCTGCTGAAAGACAAGCTGGAGTCCGACAAGGCAGAACTTGAGCAGCAGACAGCAGAAAACGGCTGGTCGGAAAGTGATCGGAACTATTGGATGCTGACCGGGAAGAAACCGGACGCGAACGATGCCGATTATCAGAACTGGCTGAACACGGTCGTCAACCCGGACCCACTGGCGGGGAAGGGAACAAAATATGTTAACGGTTTCGGGCCGTCCAGCCCTGTCGAGCGTGCCCGCCTGGATGCTACACCTGAACAGCAGGCGGCGGCAAATGCGCTGTGGGATCTGATCCGCGAAGGGAATTTCGGATCGGAATATGACAACGCATGGGCGGCGCTGGAGAACGCATTTGCGGGAGATACAGGCACATTTGCCAGGCTCGATGCGCTGTTAAACAAATTGATCGAGGAACACAGCGCAGCGGAGGAAGAAACGGGATACAACCCGGAGCTGTGGGGTGATATCCCCAGCACATGGTGGCAGAATCCCGCAGGACAGAACGGGCTGACAAGTTCTGACATCTCCGGCTTCCGCAGCCTGCCCGGGCAGATGCGGGCGGCGGTTGCAAGCGGTGTGAGCGGCATTAAGGTCTACATGTCCGGCCAGGAAGTCGGCAACCTGGTGGCTCCCTACGTGAGTGAAGCGCTCGCGGCACAAATGGATTAAAACGAGGTGATCGGATGATACTACAGAGGCGGATCGCGCTGAATGGGATCTGGCTGGATGAGATTGACAACCGGATCACCATCAGCGCCATCGACCCCGGAGACGGGCGGGAGAATATCACGGCAGTGGATGCCGCCAGCGGTTTCGGGCAGCGGATCACCGGACAGCGCCGGAGCACGCTTGACTTGGTGGTGCGGTTCCGGATCTGGGAGCACGGCAAGACCGAGGCTGGCATGATCGAGCGGGCGACGCTGCTGGAAAAAGTAAACGCCTGGGCGAAAGACGGCGGCATCCTGACGCTGAACTATAAGCCGGGGCGGCGGCTGAACGTTGTCCTGGCTCAGGCACCAGGCGAGGGCAGCCTGTGGGACTACACGAAGGAATTTCAGTTGACCTTCCGGGCATACAGCGTGCCGTACTGGGAAGACGAACTGGCGAACAGCGTGATGATCGGCGGAAACCTTGCGGCGGACAGCGGCAGCTGCCTGATCGAGGGAAGTGCTGAGACCCAGTGCGATGTGGTGCTGGAGAACACAAGCGGCGCCACGATCAAGGGCTGCACGGTGGCGGTCGGCGGGCAGGAAATGGCGTTCAGCGGCCTGACGATTCCGGCAAACGGCGCCCTTGTGATCGATCATGTGGACGGTCTGGTGCGGATCCGGCTGAAGGATGGCGACAGCTACACCAGCGCAATGGCCCTCCGCGATGGCGCGAACGATTTCCTGGTGAAGCCGGGGACGCGGCCGATCAGCTACAGCGCGCAGCGGGCCTGCCGGCTGGCCGTCAACTGGAGGAATAGATACCTATGATCACACTCTTGAGCGGACACAGTCTGACGGCGGCCGACCGGTTCCCGGCGGAAAAGTTAAGCGTGCAGCTGAGCGAGCGCCAGAGCACCGCAACGCTGACGATCTCAGACAAAGCACCGGTGATCGGGGTGGACAATTGGATCCAGTGGGAAGACGGTCCGGGCGCCGGCGTCGTCTGGCGGGTGAAAACGGTTGACGAACAGTATGACAAGCGCACCAGGACGATCACCCTGGAGCACACGATAAACGCCCTGAAAGATAGGGTTATGTTCGGCGACACCACGCCGGCGGACATGGGCGGGAGCACGGAATGCACCGCGGAACAGGCGGCGAAATACATCCTGAGCAAGAGCGCAGACTGGCGGTTGGGCGGGATCGCGTTTTCCGTCAGCGAACCGTATAACTTCAACGGAGATGATCTGCTGAGTGCCCTCCAGACGGTCAGCACAACCCTGGAGGATTGCCTCTGGGAGTACGATTTCACGCGCTATCCGTTCCGCCTGTACATCCGGAAGATGGACAAAACCGTATACAGCGAGATGCGGACGGACCGAAACATCCGGACACTGAAAAAGACCATTGACCGGAGCCGGATGTACACCAGGCATTATCCGATCGGTAAGGATAACATGCACATCTCCGGCAACTACACAAGTAAAAACGAAGATCTGTATGGGATCGTGTGCAAAGTTGAAACCGACCAGACGCAGGACACGGAGCGGAAGCTAAGGTCCTGGTCAACGCACCGGCTCCGGCGGCACTGTGAGCCGACCGTCACGGTCACCATCAGCGGACTGGAGCTGGTGGAGGTTACCGGAGAGCCGCTGGACGCTTTCCAGATCGGGAAGATGTGCCGGGTGCCGCTCCCGGAATTCAAAACGCAGATCCTGGAGCGCGTAACCAAGCTCAACTATACGGACATCATCGCCGACCCGATGAACGTCACCGTGACGCTGGCAAACGACCGGCAGGACGTGGCGAACATTGTGAACAACCTGCAGAAGCAGGTCGCAGGCGGCGGCGGCGGGAGAGCGGCGGCGAAGAAAGCCGAAGAGGATCACGCGTGGGTCATCGATGAGCAGGACCATGTGAAGCTGCTCGCGGAGGCTGTCGCCGGAGAGGGAGCCGGAGAGGACTGGAGCCGGGTCGCGGAAGTCCTGGTGAACGGGAACGGCATTTTCAGCACGGTCACGGAGATGGGGAAGGATGTTGAGACCCAGCAGTCGAGCATCACGCAGCTGAAGAACCAGATTGAGCTGAAGGTCAGCCAGGGCGACATTATCAGCTCCATCAACATGGAACCCGGCAACATCCGGATCAAGGCGGCGAAAATCAACATTGACGGCGTGATTCAGAACCTGAAAGCGGTCGAGGCGAACGTAACAAGCCTGCAGACGGTGGTCAGCAAGAGCGGCGCGGTCAATGCGAGCTATATCAGCACGGAGCGGATGAGTTTCCAGGGACAGGTGATCACAACGCGGCAGATTACGAGCCAAAGCGGGACAACGTACCGCGTGATGTGCGTGCTTTGACGGAGGGAAGCATGGACGAACTGAAGCAGAAGATTCAGGACGTGTTTGAGCGCCTGCAGAAGCTGGAACTCCCGCCGACCGTGACAAACATGGAAAAGCTGCTGCAGTCGCTCTATGACCTGCGGGAGGTTTACGCAAAACTGGAAAGGATGAGCGCGGATGATCGAGTGGAAACTGATCCTGGCGGACGGGACGAGGATTGACGGCGGAGAAGCCGGGTTTACGGGCGATGAGCTGTGGATCTACCTTCCCGGCTGGACAGTAATCAAAGCGGCTCAGGTGTTCGGGAATCCGGCGAAAACGAAGGAGATCCGCGTCCAGTACAACGAGGCGGAGGATCTTTATCTGGGATACACCGAATGCAAAAATATCATGGCGCAAAGCAAGCGGATTGCGGTGTGCCTGGTGAAGGGGTGACGATATGGCGCAGGCAACAGGGTTTGTGCATGACGCGGAAGGAAATATCCGGATGAATGCCGGAGACACCGGCTCGTTCAAGGTGAAATGCACCCGGGCGAACGGCGCGGAATGGCCGGACACGGCGCGGATGCTCTACACGGTCAAAAGCGCTGACGGCACCATCGTGCTGCAGCGGATCTACCGGCTGGACGATCAGTGGGGGCTTGGAGACGGCACGGTGCTGATCGAGTTCCACAACGACGACACCGACGACTGGACGCCCGGGCAATACACCACTGAGCGGCGCTACACCGTGGCGCCCATCTGGGACGGAACGCCCAGCAGCGCACGGTGCGTGGATGCCCTGGCAGAAGGCGCGGCGCACATGATCGAGGGCGTGCCGGTGCGGACGGTGTTCAAAGGGACGCTGACAATTGAGAGCGTGGATGGGAGGATCTGACGATGGCAGACGATCTGAATGAGGTATTCGAAGAGGCGATGCAGGATGCGGTGGTGATCACCGTGCCAATTGACGATACGCTGAGCAATTCCGGCGAGGCGGCGGACGCAAAGGCGGTGGGCGATGCCCTGGCGCTGAAGGCCAACGCTTCGGATATCGCGAGCATTAAGGTCAACGAACAGCAGGCGGACAACCAGGGACAGATCCTGCTGAGCGGCGAGGATGTGCCCGTCAGCGAGACGGACGAGCGGACCATCGCGGCGGCCATCGGCGCGGCGGAAGACCGGACGGCGGCAGACATTGCCATGGGCGCCAGCGATGAAACCACGATCGCGGAAAAGATGGCCGAAGTGGAGACGAGCGCCACCAGGACGGGCGCGGAGATCCCGCTGACGGATGCGCTGGGAGCGCCCACGGTGGCGGCGGCGGTGCAGGCCCTCCAGGGCGCGGTGAAAACGGTCAACGGCGAGCCTGCTGACACGGAGGGGAACGTGAGCCTGAGCCGGGTCAACCTGGCGGGGAACCTGGAAACGGCCTTCAAGGCATCGTCTGAAGGCGCTTTCCTCCAGAGGAGCTCCGGCGGCGCGGCGGCTGTGGTGGACGGCGAGGCGCAGCTGCTGAGCGTGCAGGGCAACAATGTGCACAGCGGCTATGTGGCGGAAATCGTGGGGCTGGACGTGCAGCCTGCAAGCGCGGACAGCGAGCTGGCCGCGACCATTGACCGGGCGGTCTGGCGCAGCGGCGGGCCCGGAACAAGCGGCACCTACACGCTGCTGCGGGGATCTTCCGCGTGGACGCTGAACGGGGCAGCCTGCACGCTGGACGAGATCGGGGTCACGATCACCGCCGGCACGCCTGCGAACGGTGACAAAATTATTATCAGCTACCAGGAGGAAGTGCGCGGCACCATCGCGGTGGCCACGCCGGAATCGTTTAATGCCACCGGGTGGAACCTCTACCAGAGCGCAACGGGGTACGCCAAAGTCGTCCGTTATTCTGACGATTACGGATACAAAATTTCCGGAGCGTACACCGCGCTGCAGTTCGCGGCGACCGTGGGCGGCAGCCGGAGCGCCATCACTCCGAACAGCAACGGCATTTTCCAGGTGCCGAGTGATGGCTATGTGTTTGTTACCGGCGGAAATGGATCCACCACGGCGATCTATCCGACCTGGAGCGACTGGCTTGATGGCTATCCTGGCGAGTTCGCCGCGTATGCGCGGGAAACCATCGACCTGAGCGCGATCATGACGGCATGGTTCCCCTATGGGCTGCTCCAGGCGGGCGACATCCGCGATGAGATCAGCCTCGCGGACAGCCTGGCGATCAACCGGGTCGACCGGATGGAGTACAGCGCCGAAAACCTGGCCCAGGCGGTCGCCACCGGGCGTTCATATGAGTACGATGAAAGCTATATATATCTGGCACGGAGCACACCCGCGACCCATGCGATCGACCTGATCGGCGCATTTACGGTCAGCGACCATGGCACGGAGTTTTTCCTGGGGAGCACCGTGCCCGTCTGGGCGAAATGCACATACAGCGCCAACCTGAAAAACAAGCTGGAGCGGGACGTGCTGACCATCAGCCAGCAGTCGCTGACAAACGAGGAGCGGGCGCAGGCGCGGGCGAACATCGGCGCGGCTCCGGCGGCTGAAGTGGCTGGTCTGGGATATTACTTCCCGGATTACAGCAACATCAAGGCCAACACGATGACCGGCGCGGCAGTGATCGACTACACGGCGGACGAGGATTGCTGGGTGAACATTTTCAGCATCCTGGCGTCGGCTGCGCGGTCGGTCCAGGTCAACGGCGTCACCGTCGCCGCGGCGTCCAGCGTGACGATCAGCAGCACGAAATATTACTCGCTGAGCTACTGCGGAATGATCCACGCCGGGGACAGGGTTGTGACGACCGGCACCGTGCGCGGCCTGATCTGCGGGCTGAAACGGTAACAAACAAACAGGGACCCAGCCGGTCGCCCCTTGAGCAAGGGCACCGGCTTACTTTTATTATGCTACACGGGAGGGATGGAAACATGGTCATCAATGCGGAATGTGGAAAAACCGTCCGGATCGCCTACCAGGGCGAGAACAAGCGCCAGCAGGTGCGGTTTGACCTGGCGGACATCATGGGCGAGTTTCCGGGAGGGACTGCCGTGCTGGCGATCCTGCGGAGCGGGGACACGGATCCGGTGCCGGCGGCTGAGGTGGAGCTGGACACGGACGGCAAGGCGCTTGTCTGGACCGTGACGGCCTGGGAGTGCGCGGTGGAAGGGTTTGTGTACGCGCAGGTGACCTACGTGGTGGACGATGTGGTCGCGAAAACCAGGATCTGGCGCTTTGACGTCAAGAACAGCTTGGTGGTTTCCGCGGCGGAGCCGGAGGGATGGGCTGATCTGGTGGGGCAGCTGGTGACGGCTGCGGCGGGCGTCAATACGGCGATCGAGGCGGCGCAGGAGCAGCTGCGGCAGTATGTGGCAGATGCCGAAGCAGCGGAGAGTGCTGCGGCACAGAGCGCAACGGCAGCGGGAACGGCGCAGGCGGCTGCGGAGACTGCCCAGAGAGCCGCGGAGGAGGCTGTCGGTCAGTATGACGATATGACAGCCACAGCGACCGGGCTGGCGGCAGGATCTGCGCCTACAGCGGAGATTGACCACACTGGGAGCGCTCCGGTGCTGCGGCTGGGGATCCCGGCGGGAGAGCGCGGTGCTGACGGTGCCCAGGGACCCCAGGGTGAGCGCGGACCGGCGGGGCCTGCAGGTCCGAAAGGCGACCCGGGCGAAGCGGCGGACGTGATTGATGACACCGCTGCATCCACCAGTAAAACGTATAGTTCCAGCAAACTGGAGACGCAGCGTGAAGAGTTATTGAGCGCAATTAACGGGAAGTTCGGTATTCAGAATGTCGGTAGAGGGCTGAATGTCAGCGAGGACGTTTCAACCGGGAGCAGTAGAATCACGCTTAATGCCGATGTACAGCGGAGCGATATTACCAACCTTCAGCAGAACAAGGCAGACATCATCATCACTTCCGCCTCCGGCTCCATTGCATCCATCTCTGACGGTGCAGATGATCTGCCAATTGAAGACATGGTTGTGCAGATTGAGCCAGTGCAGAGCGGTTCCGGCGATCCTTCCCCGGACAACGTGCGACCCATCTCCGGGTGGACGGGGGCGAATGTGTACAGGACGGGGAAGAATCTGTTCAACAAGTCTGTAGCTTTGGGGAGCGGATACTATGCTCCGACAACAGGCATTATTCAGCAACAGGCTGATTCATGGCATACAGACTTTATTCCGGTCAAGGGTGGTTCAACCGTATACGCTAACAAAGTCAGCGCAACAAACACGGGTGGAACAACGTCAACCTTCTTCGCTTCATGGGTGTTTTGGGATAAGGATAAAACATATGTCAGCGGTAAGTGGAATGCTTCTGCAACATCTACTGTCCCGGATAATGCCTGTTATCTGACATTGAGCATATCGAACACATTCTCTGCAAGCACAATTGAGACATTCCTCGCTGACTATATGCTTGCATACGGGACATCCGCACAAGCCTACGAACCCTACCAAGGCGAAACCTACCCCATCACATGGCAATCAGCCGGGACTGTCTACGGTGGAACGGTTAATCCGGTTACGGGAAAATTGATTGTGGACAGGGCAATTATCACAGCAGACGGAACGAACGTAAAATGTAACGCATCATACGGGAATTCCGGTCCGAATTGGCTTCCGGCAATTAACATATCTGCGAACAAATCCAAGTCCCCGTGGACAATCATCGCAGACAAACTGCAAGGTCTTACAAGCGGTTTCGTTGCAACGGACAACAGCATTGGTATTGGAAATAGCGGTGCTGTTATAGCCGTCCATATAGCCGGAATTCAAGGTACGGACGGAACGCATGGATACAATTCGGCATCTGAATGTCAAGCGGCGGCAAACGCATGGCTTGCACAGAATCCAACACAGATTTGTTATCTGTTGGAAACCCCCGTTGAATACGATCTGACCCCCACCGAAATCCGTACCCTGCTCGGCGTTAACAACATCTGGGCGGACACGGGGGATGTATCTGTGGATTACAGAGCGGACACCAAGCTGTATATCCAACAGTTGACCAAGCCGACAGAGGATGACATGACGGCTAATACCGCTATCACGAGCGGAAAGTTTTTCATGGTTGGGAACAGGTTATTCCGTGCAACAGCGGCGATTGCCGTAGGAGCAACCATTATTCCCGGCACAAACTGTACAGAGCTGTCTCTTGCAGATGCACTCAATAACATTAACGGATAAGGGAGGTACTGAAAATGAAGTACGCTATCATCAAGGTTATCAATGGGAATTTTTCCGTCCACGCTGAAGGGTTTACAGACATCGCAAGCGCAAAGATGAATTTCCACGGGCTGTGTCAGTCGCTCTGGAATGCACCGGATGTGATCAGCGCATATGTCATGATCGCAGACGAACAGCTTGATGCGGCTGAAGGATACAAGGAATATATTCATCACGATCCTCAGCCGGAACCCACGCCGGAAGAGTCGGAAGAACCCGTTGAAGGTGAATAATTGAAACACACAACCTCTTGCCGAATCAGGGGGTGGCGGTTTAGGTGCCTTGGCAGTTGATCGGTTCGATTCCGGTGCTGTCCGTTGGGTGACAAGGGGTTGTAACTGCCTTACCAAAAGAGTTAAAGGAACAAATTAAACGATATACGTGACTAACTGGAGGTGATCCAATGGTGCCCTGGTGGACCGTTCCCGCCGCGCTGATCTGCGGCGTGTGCGCCGGGATCCTGATCGTGGCGCTGATGGCTGCTAATGGAGGCGATGGCTAATGCTGACAGCGTCCCAGGTCAACGTCCAGCTGGTCGGCTGGCACGAGCAGGGGCTGAGCAAATCGGAGATCATCGTCCGGCTCGCTGAGGCGTGCATCGGCTGGCCTTACGTTTTTGGCGCGGTCGGCGAGCAGTGCACGCCCTCCACGCGCCGAAAATACTGTAACAACTACAAAACGCGCAACCCGGCAGAGTCGGAACAGATCCGGAAAACCTGCCGGGTGCTCGCCTCCGGGGTCAGCACTTGCAATGGATGTAAGTTCTACCCAGGCGGGGATGTCAGGTGCTATGACTGCAGGGGATTCACCCGGTGGGTGCTTGGCAGGGTAGGTATCACGCTGAGCGGCGGCGGGGCAACATCCCAATGGAACAACCCGCTCAACTGGGAATTCAAGGGAACAATCGACCAGTATAACGGAGGGGTCGCGGTGTTCTTCCAGAGGGACGCGAAGAAGGCAAACGTCATGTCCCACACGGGCTTCCTGATTGGAGGCAATCAGATTATCCATTGTTCCGGTACGGTAAAAAAGGAAACTTTGTACAAAAGGATCACTCATTTTGCGATACCAAGAGGACTTGGAGGCGACACGCCAATGCCTACACCATCAACCACAAAACCGACGCTCCGGAAAGGGAGCAAAGGGGAGTATGTGACCTTGCTGCAGACGCAGCTGATCAACCGCGGCTACAGCCTGCCCAGATTCGGCGCTGACGGCTCATTTGGCGGTGAAACAGACACGGCCGTCCGAGAGTTCCAGATGGACAACGGACTGCCCGCAGACGGCATTGTAGGCCCGAAAACGTGGGAAGCGCTGGAGAGTTCGGAACCAATCAAATATTACACTGTGACCATCCCGCACCTGGCAAAGCACCACGCGGAGGCGCTGGTTGCTAACTATGACGGCGCGACGATGACCGAGGAAGGTGGCTGATTCCAATGGAGCAGGCAACACAACAGATCGGGTTTGGACCGGAGGCGCTATGGATCACCGTAGGCGTGCTGATCGCCATGGCGGCGATCGCGCTGATGGTCCTCAACCTGATTAAAGTTTGGCGAGAAGTTAGGAGACCCAAAGTGGCAGAGCAGGAACGGATGCGGAGCGACACGGAGCGGATCAATGACCTGGAGGACATTACCACGAAGCAGGAAAAAGAGATGACGCTGCTCCTGCGCTCGCAGGTCGCCATGCTGCACCACATGGTTGATGGCAACAACACGCAGGCTCTCAAGGACAGCCAGAAGGCAATAGAAGAATATTTGCTGACCGGGAAGATAAATTGATAGGAGGAGATGTCGATGAAGTGGAACTGGAAAGAGTGGCTGATCGCGGCGTTGATCCGGGCGGCCCGGACATTTGCTCAGACGTTTGTTGGGTTTATCGCGGTGGGCGCGGCCCTGGAGGAGATCCAGTGGCTCCGTGCGCTGAGTGTGAGTGGTGCGGCCGCTGTGCTCAGCATCCTGACCAGCCTGGCAACTGGACTGCCGGAGGTCGACAAGGCGGCACCAATCGAAGCCGCACCGCCTGACGAAGACGAAGAAGAATAAGAAATGCCCTGGGAGATCGCTCCCGGGGCTCTTTTTTATTTTTGGGAAATTACAAAAAAGCGTTGACAACGTCATAATATAGGTGTATACTTATATCAAGAAATGAGGGGAGGGCAAGCATGGCAAGCGAAGCACAAAAGCGAGCGGCACAAAAATACGACGCCGCCAACACCCGGCAGGTGCACCTGAAGCTGAACGAGAAAACGGACGCCGACATCCTGTGGAAACTAAGCACGGTCGACACTGTGCAGGGGTACATCAAGCAGCTGATTAGAAACGATATGAAGGAGGATACGAACATGAAGTACACGATTAAACCCGAATACCTGACCCTGTGGGGCGAGGACGCCAACGAGGAAACCATGCTGACAGAGGACGATATCGAAATGATCGCCCGCGGATGGGACAAAGATGTGGAAGACGTGATCGATCAGCTTGAGCCGTACAATTTCGATTCTGCGGTCGAGCTGATGGACGACGATCTCCGGGAAGAACTCCACGAGGAACTGGCGCCCTGCTCTGATGCCAGGTTCCTCTGGGAGTACTGCAAGCGGCACCAGGAGAAGTTCGGCGAAGCGTTCACGATCTGATTATGCCGCAATCCTCAGCACGAAATAGCCGCCGACATGGTACAGTGTTCGTTTAGAATCCGCGCAAGTCCACTTGACGGTACTGGACGAACACTCGTCCCACGCCGGAGGAAGATCGACAGTTTTCTGCCGGTCTTCTTTTTTTAAGCGGAAGTACACCAGAATGTGATCTGTATAGACTTCCGCACGCGTTACGAACGCATCCAGCAATCCTGAGTGGGCGAACTCCGGATCAGTGTAGCCTTCCCGGAACAGCTCAAGGAAACTGATGATATCGTCTTCCGTCGGCGCGGCTTCCAGATCCGCCTTTGCCTGCTCGACCTTCCGGGACAGGTCCGCTTCTTCCTGCTCGAGACGAAGCAGCTCGTCCTTGGTGGTCGTGGTGAAGGTTCCCGCCTTGATGGCGTTCAGCAAATTGCGTTTCTGATTGGTGCATTGTACCAACTGCGCTTGTACTATGTCCAAATCAGAGTCGGCCCGCAGCTTGTCCTGATCGAGGATCGTCTGATGGGCCATCCAGCGGATAGAATCGTCTGACAGCACATCGTCCCCGATTGCGCGGCAAATGGTATCCTCCAGCAGATCCCGGGGGACGCTCCGCTGATCGCACCGGTGTGCGCGGCGCCCGTGGCATGTATAATAGAAACAGAGCTTCCCGGATTTGGACGTGCCGCTGGTCCCAGTCATGGCATCGCCGCACATGCCGCAGAACAGTTTCCCCGTCAGGGAGTAATATCCGTTAGGCGTCCGGCGGGGGCCGGTCTTGACGCGCTCGACGCCCTGCACACGGTAGAACAGGTCTTTTTCGATGATCTGGGGGATGGCATCTTCCTGCACATGGTATTTGGAGACGAACGTCCCGATATAACGCTGATTGTGCAGGATCGTCCCGAATGATGATCGGTTCCATGTGGATCCATGCCGTGTTTTGATTCCGCGGGCGTTCAGGTCCCGGCAGATCGCGGCGTATGTTTCTCCGGCATCCACCCGGCGGAAGATCTCGCGGACGATTTCAGCTTCCTCCGGAACGATCTCATAGTGCCCGTCAGTGGAGCGCCGGAACCCAAACGGCACCGATCCGGATGCCAGGCACTTCTTTGCGTTATCCTCGTTCCCGCGCCTGATCTTCTGGGCAAGTTCCGCGCTGTAGTACTGCGCCAGACCCTCGAACACCGATTCGATCAGGATGCCTGACGGATTGTCCGTGATCGGTTCGGTGGCGGACACAACACGGACGCCGCAGGCCCGAAGCTCGTGCTTATATCTGGCACTGTCATACTTGTCCCGGGAGAAGCGATCGAGAGCATACACGATAACGGCACAGAAACCGCCATTTTTCGCGTCCTTTATCATCTGGAGGAATTGTGGGCGGCGATCCGTGCGGCCCGTCAGAGCGCGGTCTGAGTACGTCTGAATGATGGTATAACCGGAACGTTCAGCGAACGACACGCAAACATTGATCTGCTGTTCGATGGACGCCTCACGCTGGGCGGAGGATGAGAAGCGGGCATATATGACGGCGTTCATCATTTGAATTTATCCTCCATCATGGACTCAAGGACAGTAATTGCGGCGCGTTTCGCATGGATGGAAGCTGTCCGCCACAGGGCTGCCAGTTTTGCATCTTCCTCTAAGGTTTCCTGCTGAATGCGATTATCAAGCAACTCCGCTACTAATGGATGGAATCTCTGAGGAGCACCGTTGAACATATTAATCATTGAGCTGTTGCCTTCAATAAGCAGATCATCTGTTTGGCATCCGAGGACGTCTGCAATTTTCTGTATCGTATCAATCCGGGGGAAAACTCTGCCGGAGAGCCACAGCGAGACGGATGCTTCGGATTTGCCAACAGCCTTCGCCAGTTCGATCTGGTTCATTCCTGCACGCTTCATATAATACGGAAGCCTCGTGCGGAAAGTTTCTTTTGTATCCATGCGATCACCTCCCGAAAAACAGAATACAGCATTCTGAAAGAAAAATCAAATTTAATTCAAGAAAAATTTAATTTTATTGTTGACAGGACTCTTTAATTATATTAAACTGTATGCCGTGGCCGAAACCGGCAAGACGGGAGGTGAAAATCGAATGAGTGAAAAACTGAGGATCTCACTGGAAGCGGCAAGGGTGAACGCAGGCATGAACCAGACACAGGCAGCGCAGGCGCTGGGCGTATCCGTTACGACCATCCTGAAATGGGAGAAGGGCGTAACGATGCCGCCTGTGGACAAGGCGATCGCGCTCGCCAAATTGTACTCAATCCACCTGGACAGTATTAATTTTTGCCCTAAAACTTGAGTTTAATTAAAGATGGAGGGGCGCCATGGAAACCTTATCAATCAGCTTTGAACGCGAAGTATATCGGGCTGTTGCCCGAATCAAGCGCGAATGCCCTGGCCTGTTGGAGGCCAGGACGAAAGCCAGAAACGAAATAAAGGAGCGAGAGTATGGCAAACGAATATGCAGCGATCTGCCTGAAGGATCTGCTGAAATTGCTGGATGAAACAGCAATCGGTGTTCTCAAGGAACCGAGCTTTTCCATCATTGTGGAAAGCAAAGGCTCGTGTGAAGACCTGACGGAATTCAGGAACAACTCAGTTGCGATGCACAATCACGGCGTCATGCGGCTGCGCGGTGCCCTGCGCGAGGCAATCCTAAAGGAGGCGGACAAATGACGCATGACGATGTAAAAGCCACGACAGAACGCACCGACAAGATCCTGGACAAACTGCGCGAGATAAACGTGGCTCTGACGGTCCTGGTGACAATCATGGGCGGAATCATGAAACGAGTCGCGCCGGAGGAATACGCGCTGATGGGCAAAGCAATCAATGGGAAATTGGAGGGAATGCAATGAGCCAGTACAAAACGATCAAGACCACCATGGGGCACAAAATCCGGGTTCCCATGAGCGAGCAGGAGATCTTCGAGAAGCAGCTGCTTGCGCTGATGATCACGCTTTTCCCGTTCGTGGCGACAGCGCTGATGTTCTGGCTGTGGATAAAGGTGGGCGGCTGAAATGGAGATTGGGAGCAGCGCCTTTGTCCACGAGAAGGACTGCCCGGTCTGCGGGAAACATTTCGCGATGAGCCGGATTGATCTGTGGGCGTACAAGCGGCAAGAGAACCACCAGGACAACTATTTCTGCTCGTGGCGCTGTCTGCGGGCATATGACAAACAAAAGGAGGAAAGCAAAGTGAAAGGCAGGCAACCAGCACTGACCAAAGATCAGCGCGACCACGCCGTAAATCTGGCGCTGCGTGGCTACAGCCCGATCAGCTACATCCGGAGCTGCGGCGCGGAGAGCCCGATTAACCAGTGGGGCATGATCCGCAACGTGCTGAAGGACAACGATCCGGAACGGTTCGAGCAGCTGCCGAAAACCATCAAAGGACTGCCGGAGCCGCCGGAGGACGGCGAGCCGGAAGAAGAGGACGAACCGGAGGCGGAAGAGACGGAGCCGGCGGAGCAGCTGACGGAACCGCCAAAGATTACACAGCCGATTGTTTACGATGGGATGGTCGTCAGGGAACTTGAGATTCCTTTCGGCCGTATCAGGCGGAGCGATGTGGCTGGTAAGACATATCTCGACTTTGAACCTATCGATGGCGCTGACACGCTAAGTTATACGGATGAGCAGTGGCGCGCGTTCTTCATGCAGTTCAATAAAGCCGCTGAAAGCCTGGGGGTGGAACTGTGATTGATGACCGCACTCGGCAGATGATTGAGCGGTATCTGCCGAATCCTCCGGACCCGGAGCTGGGTTTTAGCGAATACTACTACCGCCAGTCCACAATGAAGGGAGAACAGGTAATCAAGGTTCGCGTGACGTCCATCTTCCCCGGAGAGAGGCACCAACCTGCGGAGTACGAAATTTTCCAGGTTTGGGGTAACGGTCTCCGCTGGGTGGATGTCGGATGGGGTGACCGGTGTAGAGGTGCGTTTATGTCCCAGCTGTATGACAACAAGCAGGATTGCCGCGACCAGACCCACCAGTGGTCCGAGGACTGGAAACGCCTGCGGGAAATCCAAAGGAAGGAGGGAATGCTGTGACCAACGGAAAAATCCGCACCCTGCCCACCACGATGATCACCGGGCTGTGGGATCCCGGGAGCGAGAGCAAAGTCCCGGAGCGCGTCAAAGTCCGGATGTCTGATGGGTCGAGCGCGGTCTATCAGCTGAGCGTGGAACAACCGCACCCGCAGTGCCTGAAGGCGGTCGACCTGATCCGGATCATGACCGGGAACACGTACGGAGGAAACAAAAATGGCCGGTGAGCGCTGCCAACACTCTGCCGGCCCGAGAAAAAGATACATTCGTGCTCATTGTAGCACAAAAGGAGCAAGAAATGAATACCACCATCGAATACCTGCTCAAACAGCTCGAAATCCTCGCAAAAGCAAAAGCCCGCCTGACAGCTCGGGAAGAAACAATCCGCAACCGCCTGACGGTGATCCTGATGGAGGAGGCGGCGAAGCGTGAGTAAACAAACAACCGCCTGCATCAGATTTGATTGTTTCGCCTGTGAGCGCGGACGGTGCGTGATCCTGACAAGCACATATTTTGGAGACCGGCTTTGCCCGTTTTTCAAGCACAGGAAGCAGTACGAAAAAGAGCGGGATTTGCCGCCGAGGACATCAAAGGAGGAAAAAGACACGCATGAGATATGAAGACATTGATGCCGTGAACAAGTCCACCCTGTGGGAGATGCGGAGATCTCCAATGCACTACTGGCATCTGACACACGACATGCCGAGGGAAGACACGTCCGCAATGAAGTTCGGCAGAGCCATCCACGCGAAACTGCTGGAGCCTTCTGAATTTTCCGTCCGGTACGCGGTTGCTCCGGAATGTGACCGGCGCACGAAAGAAGGAAAAGCAATCTGGGCCGAGCTGATGGAATCCGGGAAAGAGGTTATCAGCAAGACTGACATGGACATTATCGAAGCGATGGAAAAGGAATTTTCCGGGCTAATGTTCACGCCGGACAAGACGGAAGTGGCGCTGACGTGGACAGATCCGGAAACCGGCGTGTTTTGCAAGGGAAGGCTGGATGCAATTGTCGGCGACACCATTGTCGACTACAAGACCACGACGGACGCCAGCACCAAAGCGTTTCTCCGGGAGGCGCTGCGCTACGGTTACGATCTGCAGGCTGCAATGTACATGGAAGCGGCCAGGCAAAACGGATACGAGCCGAAGCGGTTCCTGTTCATTGCCCAGGAAAAGAACGCTCCATACGCGATCAATCTGCTGTACGCCGGCGAAGCGTTCCTGGATCGCGGCGCGTGGATTATGCGCGATCTGCTGAAGAAGTACAAGGAATGCAGCGAAGCGAACGAATGGCCGGATTACGGCGAAAATGTCCTGATCCTGCCTGAATGGGAGGCGATCGGAGATGAGTGAAACCCACTGGAAGAAACTTACGAACCCCAACTACCTGGGTGCCTACGCGTTCAACCCCGGAGAAGAAAAAATCGTCACGATTGACTACGTTGCCCAGGAAGAAATTGTCGGCGCCGAGGGCCGTTCTGACATGTGCATCGTGGCCCACCTCGTTGGAGAGAAGCCGCTGATCCTGAACAAGACCAACTGCAAGGCCATCACGAAGTTGCTTGGCACACCGTACATCGAAGAGTGGGCCGGGCATCGGATCGTACTCCAGGTGCAGCGCGTGAAGGCGTTCGGGGAAGATACGGATGCCGTCCGGATTAAACCGAAACTGCCCGGGGAGATCTGCGAGAAGTGCGGAAAGGAAATTCGCGCCGGTTTGGGGCACTCTGCCGCGGAGGTGGCCGAGCTCGCCCTTCAAAAATACGGGAAAAAACTTTGCATAGAATGCGCTAAGGAGGAAAACAACAATGGCTAATTACGATCTTCACAACCTGGAACTGGACGACAATCAATTTGACGTGATCCCCGCCGGAACATACCGCTTCCGGGTGACGGATGTGGAAGAAGGATTCTACACCGGAAAGTCCGACAAGATCCCGAACGGCACGCAGCAGCTGATCGCGCACTTCGACATCCCGTACACCACCGAGGGCGGCGAGTACAGGATCGCGTCCGTAAAGACCACGTTCAACGTGTACGCAAAAGCACTGTTTGCCCTCCGACAGTTTGCCGAAAGCATCGGCATGTGCAAGGAAAACGGCCGGTTCTCATTCAACATGGACGAAGTCAAAGGCAAGGACGGCGTCTGCGAAATCGAGATCCGGACAAGCTCAAACGGGAACGATTTCCCGAGCGTCAAGAACTGCTATCCGCCGTCCAGGGCGCCGAAGGCATGCGCGAACGACAAGGAGTGGAAGAATTACGAAAAGGGCCTGACGCCGGTTGAAGCGGAGGGTGATCCGTTTTGATGGAGCTGAGACCCTACCAGAGGGAAGCCGTCAACGCGATCATTGACCACTGGAACGAATGGCAGCGGGAGCTGCTGGTGCTGCCGACGGGCTGCGGCAAGACGGTCGTATTTAATACCGTAGCCCACGGCCGCCCCGGCAATGTGCTGATCCTGGCCCACCGCGACGAGCTGATCGAACAGGCGCGGGACAAATATTACCGGATGTTCGGAGAGGCGACGGGAAAGATCAAGGGCGTGGAATCGGCCCTTGAGCGCGTGACGGTCGGATCGGTGCAGACCATGATGCGGCGGGATTATTCCGGCCAGTTCGGGACCGTGATCGTGGACGAGGCACACCACACGATATCTGACAGCTACATGACGGTGCTGGGCCAGTTCCCCGAGGCAAGGGTCCTCGGGGTAACGGCCACGCCGGACCGCGGAGACAAAAAGAGCCTCGCGCGATTCTACGAGGGAATCGCTTATGAATACGGACTGAAGCAGGCGATCGGCGAAGGCTACCTCTGCCCGATCACGGCCAGGACGGTGCCGCTCGAAATTAACATGAGCAACGTCAAGATCAGCTGCGGCGACTTCCAGGTGGATTCCATCGCAGAGACACTGGAGCCATACCTGCCGAAGATCGCAGAAGCGGTGCAGACCTATGCCGCCGGACGCAAAACCGTCATATTCTGTCCGCTGATTTCCATCGCTCAGGAGCTGGCCGGAATGATTCCCGGCGCCAGAGAGGTGAACGGAGGAAGCGCGGACCGAAAGGAAACGCTTGAATGGTTCGACAATGCAGGTCCAGGTGCTGTGCTGTGCAACGCCATGCTGCTGACGGAGGGATGGGACTGCCCGAGCGTGGACTGTGTTGTCGTGCTCAGGCCCACAAAGATCCGCAGCCTTTACGCCCAGATGATCGGGCGCGGCACACGGCTCAGCCCCGGAAAGGAAAACCTGCTGATCCTCGATTTCCTGTGGCTGTGCAAAAAGCACAATCTCTGCAAGCCCGCGAACCTGGTCGCGGATGTCGAAGACGATGTGGAAAAAGTCACCCGGGAATCCGAGCAGGAAGAGATTGATCTGCTGGACGCCGTGTCGGACGCGGAGGAAGCGCGAAGATCCGCGCTTGCCGCAGAACTGGCAAAACAGCAGAAAAAGAAAAGCAGGCTGCTGAACCCGCTTGACGTGTTCACGCTGCTGGATGATTCGCTCCTGGATTACGAACCGATTTTTGCCTGGGAGCAGGCAGACGCCAGTGAGGCGCAGGTCCGCGCCCTGGAAAACTTCGGGGTTGACGCGGAAGGCGTGACGAAGGGATTTGCCTGCAAGATGCTGGACAGCCTGATCAGCAGGGCGGACAAAAAAATGGCCACCGTGAGACAGATCAGCGCCCTGCGGAAATTCGGATACGAGCCGATTGACTGGACCTTTGAACAGGCAAGCAAGAAAATGAGCCAGCTTGCCGCGGTCGGATGGAAGAGGTGGCGACTGAATGACTGATTACGCAAACCTGCTTTCCTATATCAACCCGGACTGCTCATACGACGAATGGATTAAGATCGGCATGGCGCTGAAGACGGAAGGGGCACCGTTCTCCGCCTGGGACGACTGGAGCAGCCGAGGGAGCAAGTATAACGCGGGCGAAATGCAGTCAAAATGGGATGGATTCCGCCGAGACGAAGTGACCGGCGGGACCCTTTACCACATCGCGTGCCGGTATGGTTTTACGCCGTCCGGAGACGATCCGATGGCGGGCCACTACGATCTGCACAACCTGCTGCTGGAAGAGGTTCATCTCGACCCCGTGTACGGCAGCGTGCAAAAGGTGCCAGACGTGCCGAACGATTATGACGGCCGCGGCGAAACGCTCGAATACCTGACCACGCTGTTTCAGGAGGATGAGTATGTCGGATTCTGCACGCAGGCGACGTACGACAAGAAGAAAGAAAAATGGCATCCGGCCGGAACTGTATACGGCCGGACTGCCGGACAGATCATTGCGGATCTGAAAGCGGGCCGGACTGGATTCGGAAAGCCGAACGACGCGGCGGGCGTCTGGATCCGCTTCAACCCGCTGGACGGCCAGGGCGAAAACGACACGAACGTCACGCGGTGGAAACACTGCCTGCTGGAATCGGATGATATCCCGCTCGAGCAGCAGTGGAGCCTGATTCAATCGATGCACCTGCCGTGCACGTTCGTCATCCACTCCGGCGGAAAGAGCCTGCACGCCATCGTCCGGATCGACGCGGAGAACGCCCAGCAATACCGGCAGCGCGTTAACGATCTGTATGAGTACGCGGAAAAGGCCGGGTTCAAGCCGGATCCGCAGGACAAAAACGCGAGCCGGTTCAGCCGGGTACCAGGTGCGAAGCGCGGAATCGGATACCAGTACATCGTCGCGCGGAACATCGGCGAAAAATCCTATCAGGAATGGATGAACTGGCGGCAGGAGCAGGCGGACGATCTTCCGGAAAGCGTGCTGCTGTCCGATGTGTGGCGCGATCCGCCACCGCTGAGAGATGAGCTGATTCCGGGCATTCTCCGGACGGGCCACAAAATGCTGATTGCCGGACCAAGCAAAGCCGGAAAAAGTTTTCTGCTGATGAACCTGGCAATATCGCTCGCGGAGGGCGCGGAATGGCTCGGCATGAAGTGCAGGCAGGGGAAGGTCTGCTACGTTAACCTCGAACTGGACAGCGCGTCCTGTTTCCACCGGTTCATTGATATTTACCATGAACGCGGGATGGATCCAGAGCACGCGGACAACATCGACATCTGGAACCTGCGCGGACGGTCCGTGCCCATGGACAGGCTGGCGCCAATTCTGATTCACCGGCTGAAGGAAAGAGGCTATGAGGCAATCATTGTCGACCCGATCTATAAGGTGATCACCGGCGATGAAAACAACGCGACGGAGATGAGCCAGTTTTGCTCCTACTTCGACCGCGTATCCACGGAGTTGGGCGCAGCTATGATCTACTGCCACCATCACAGCAAAGGCGCCATTGACAAATACAACAACGCCATGGACCGGTCGAGCGGATCCGGCGTGTTTGCAAGAGACCCGGACGCAATCCTGGACATGACGGAGGTTAAAACGGATGGATGCGAGGCGAACTACCGGAAGCTGAACGGGATACCGGACGAAGCGGTGCTGACGGGATGGGAGTTCTCCGCGACGCTGCGGGAGTTTCCGCCAATGCCGCGTTTCCGCGCATGGTTCCGGCACCCGGTGCACGAGCTGGATGTAAACGGGGATCTGAAGTCGGCAGCGAAGAACCGCGGGTCCGGAAAAGGCGTCGGGAAAGATCAGACAGCAAAAAGTGACCTGTATCAGAATGTTGCCGATACGCTGGATGCGAGGAAAAGCATCAGCGGAGACACGGCGATCACGCTGGAAGAAGCCGGAGGGAAACGGCAGTATTTCGGAACGGACACCGATTTCGAGTGCGCTACCGTCTGCGGGCAAATATTCGTCCACTATCGGGATGAGGATGAGATCCTGATCAGGGGCAGGCGATATTACCGGTACATGAGAGGGAAAACTACCGCATGGAAAGAGGATGTCGACCTGCTCGGAAATCCCCGAGCCGAGACATGAAATCTTATATAGAGAATGTCTCGGGACTCGGGAGTAAAAAAATAACCATACTGGGTTCAGACACTCCACACCGGGGATTGATGTTCCCCGTGTGTGGGCGTCTGACTCCAGTATCAAATGGCGCGGAAGGAGACGATGAGGTAATGACCATGGCAGAACTGGAATCCAGACTGGCAACATATCCCGGAGCGCACCCCAATGAGGAATGGAAGAACAAAACTGATCTGACGCTTTGTTCAGAAAAGGAACGCGCTGAAATTGCACGACTTGGCCTGACCCTGGAGGATTTTCGCGGACACACTCGCGGCGAGATCCATCACATGCTTTTTGGATGGAGGTTTGCGAAGTGAGCGACGAACGCAACGAAGCCTGGCACCAGCGGCAGCTGATCCAGTGGGCAAGGCAATTCTCGTGGGGGCAGTTTTTGTTTCACATCCCGAACGAAACGACCGGCGGTCAGGGATGGATTACCCGCAATCGTCAGATGGGATGCAGGAAGGGCGTGCCGGATCTGATGCTGCCGATTCCGATGCAAGGCTATCACGGACTATTCATCGAGATGAAGAAGCCCGGAGGCAGAGTGGATCCAGTGCAGAAAAAATGGAATGCGGCACTGAATGAGCTCGGTTACCTGGCAATTTGTTGCTACGGATGGGAGGAGGCGCGGGATGCACTACAGCGATACATGGAACCGGCACATTCCAGACAGTAAGCTGGCAGCATACAAGAGTCTGGTTGACTCAGATGAAATCAACATCCTGGTCGTGACGTACTATAGAAACGAGCGGAAAACGGTCGTTGAATACGAATCGAACAAGACGCACAAAGAAATACTGAACAAGCTAAAAAAGATGACCAACTAACACTCACCGTGCGCGTCCCGGCAGGGCGGTGCCGGAGGCCCGATTGAAAGGATGTGAATTGCTCTCCTGTAGCGGGCTGAAGGAGCGTGCCACCGCTGCCCGGTTCGACTCCGGGTGCGCGCACATTTTCGGAAAGGAGGAAAGGAAATGGCAATAGATGCAAAGCAGGCGATGCTCAGCCAGATTGAAAACGGTTGCGCTGACATTGTGACGGTCCGGGACATGCCGAGGATCCTGAAGGTGATCAGTGACATTCTGGACGGATTTGATGTGACGCAGACGATCCGGGAAGAGTTCACCGGCGGGGATGACCTGATGGACTCCTTCGTCGCGAGCCTGAAGATCTCTGGGCGAAGCGAGAAGACAATTGCCAGGTATATGTACGTGATCGGCAGATTCATGGCGCATGCCAAGGTCCGGACGCGGTCGGTCAACGTGTACCACATCCGGTTGTGGCTGGCAGCGGAGAAGGAGCGAGGCATCCAGGACTCCACCCTGGAGAGCAGCAGGCAGGTCCTCAGCTCATATTTCGGATGGCTGCACCGTGAGGGCCTGATCGAGCGGAACCCAATGGGCAACGTGGGGACGATTAAGGTCCCAAAGAAGCTGAAGAAGACGTACAGCGGAGTTGATCTGGAGCGGCTGAATCAGGCGTGCGAATGTGTGCGCGACCGGGCAATCCTGCATTTCCTCCGCGCTACCGGGTGCCGGATCAGCGAGATGACAGGGCTGAACCGGGACGCTGTGGATCTGGAACGCCTGGAGTGCATCGTGCACGGAAAAGGTAACAAAGAGCGGAAAGTTTACCTGGACGACGTGGCCGGCGAGATCCTGCGGGAATACCTGATCAGCCGGACAGACAACGAAACGGCGCTCTTTATCGGCAGACGAATGGAGCGGCTGAAGCCCGGCGGCGTGCGGATCATGCTGAATAAACTGGGAGCAGCTGCAGGCGTCGAACATGTGCACCCGCACAAGTTCCGGCGGACGAAGGCGACGGAGCTGACCAGGCACGGGATGCAGATCCAGGAAGTTGCCGCCCTGCTGGGCCACGATAAACTCGACACGACCATGCGGTACGTGGTTCTGAATAATGACGATATAAAGTCAAGTTATCGGAGGTACGCGTGATGGACGAGGTAAGCGTGAAAAAGGTCCTGAAAGCGATCCGGTGCTGCCGGGATGACCTATGCACCGAATGCCCGATTCAGAAAGACATCTGTGATGAGCTGTGGGTGGATATGGAGACGATGCCGGCGGAGTTGGTGGACATGATCGAGGAGCAGCTGGAAGAGGTGCTTCGGGAGAAGCGAGAGCGAAAAGCAAATAACTAATGTGACCAAATAAAACGCTGAAGGGGTATGGAAAATGAACTGGATAGAACTTATCGTTGGTGGATTGATTGGAGCGTTTGTAGTCAACATATTCTGGGGCATTCAACAGATACGTGAGATATCCCGGGACACCAATTATTTCAAGGGGTTGATGGATGGAACAAAAATAGCCGATCAATTGATGAAGATCGCCAAACTGCTCGAGAAAGAGCGCAACGGGGACAGGCGGTGAAATGGGAATGAATGCAACCTCAATGTTTGAATGCAGAACAGCGGAACAAGCAGAAGTTAACGGCAAAATATACTGCAAAGGGCATGAGACAAAATATGGCGGCAAAGAAATCGGTGAACCTTTGGACAAATGCCAGCATTGTCGGCAATGGATTGG
>ODAJ012174241.1_pt1 | contig 32780 bp, 29 predicted proteins | sample 1539241 | NCBI WGS metagenome assembly ODAJ01 (sample SAMN02144231, study PRJEB22623) | gut metagenome | biome: sheep rumen | host: Ovis aries | place: New Zealand
CTGACGAAAGACCAGCTCAGCTACATCCTCAAAACCTATCATGTCGAACGCATCAAGGTCGGTAAACTATCAAAAATCCCCCGAAAGATATTCGACGACGTGATGTTTAAGCACCGAAACGGCAAGGTTTTGAAACCTGAGCAATAGTTATTTTTCGGTGATTTTGGTCACCGAGGGATAACCATTTTACTTTGCACGAAAATTACAAATATATCATTATCAATCACTTAATATCATAAAATTATGAGTACAAGACATGTTTGCACAAAGGTAACGCTCCGTCAGAGAGCCATTCGTAACGAGAAAATTTCTCTTTACCTTGATTATTACCCTGCCATCCGCAATCCGGAAACGATGACCATGAGCCGCAGGGAGTATCTGGGCATCTACATCTACGCAAACCCCAAGAACGAATTGGAGCGAAACTTCAACATCGAGATGTTGAACAAAGCCGAGGCTATCCGTTGCCTCCGTGTCACTTCATTGATTAACGAGGAATTTGGCTTTCTCGACAAGAACCGTATGCGCCAGGACTTTTTGGCGTATTTCAAAAAGATTGCCGACAAGAAAGAAGATAAGTGGTCGTTCGTCTATCAGCACTTCAAATTCTTCGTCCACGACAAATGCACTTTCGCAGACATCACCATCGAGTTCTGCAACAAGTTTCGCGACTATCTATTGACAGCTCATAGTCTGAAGCATACGGACAAGCCTCTTAATCAGAACAGTGCATCAGCCTATTGGGGTGTGTTCCGTTCACTTCTGAAACAGGCTCATCGTGACAAGTACCTCCGCGAGAACATCAATGACTACCTTGATCGCATCGAAGAGAATGAGGTCAAGAAAGAGTACCTTACGCCCGAAGAACTGAAGCACTTGGCAGCATCCCCCTGCAAAATTCCTATTTTGAAATCCGCCTCTTTGTTCTCTTGCCTGACAGGATTACGTATCAGCGACATTCTCAATCTGAAATGGGAGCATATACAGAGAGCGCCAGAAGGAGGTTACTGCATCCGAATCCGCACACAGAAGACAAAGACCGAAGCCACCCTTCCCATCAGCATGGAAGCCTACGAACTATGTGGAGCACCAAGCACTGGCACGGTGTTCAAAGGATTCAAGCGCAGCATGGCTCAGCATCCTTTGAAAGAATGGCTGAAATCTGCTGGTATCACAAAACCGATGTCATTCCACTGCTTTCGTCACTCTTACGCAGTTCTTCAAGTTACGGCAGGAACTGACATCTACACGGTATCTAAGATGATGACACACAAGAATGTGGCCACCACCCAGATTTATGCAGACCTCGTTAGTGACAAGAAAAGAGAAACAGTTAATCGTATTACCCTCAAATAGTACACCACAATGAAAAGAAGAAATATCATCAGAATGACTGAAGGAGGTAAAGTGTCAATGCCTATCAATGATGTATGGATGACAAAGGAAGAAATCTCCGATATGTTTGGATTGCCAGAGGCTACTATCTTTCGGGCCATCCGTGCAATCTATAAGAATAAGGAATTATATGAGCATGAAACGTTGGAAAAAATCCCATTCCCAAAGCATGAAAAGCAAGGCTGGACGATAGACGTCTATAATTTGGATATGATTCTCTATCTGACATACAAGCTACCAAGCCGGAACGCACAGATATTCCGTCGTTATATGATGAACAAGGCATACGAGCGCAATCCATACGAACATATCTGTATCATCGTGGATGACGTGGACTTTACACCAAAGACCAAGTAAAGCCACATATATATAATAAGGTGGAGGGGATATACATCAATTTCCTCCACCTTTTTCTTGTTCGCACATCACTCTATTTGGCTATTTGCGAGATTTTTTGTAATTTTGCGCCCCAAAAAGTGTAATACGAAATATGACCCATAAATACGAAAGTCTCCCTATCTGGGGACTCATTGCTCTACTAAGTGCAGTCCTGGCTATGTCAGGACGACTTATTGCTCTGACTAAGGGATTCGACGACTTTAGTGCCAACGTTATTTTCGTTATCATCTTTCTCTTTGTTGTTGCCATGTACTTTATCTTCCAACAGTTTATTGATGAAGTCACCCCTATTATCGGAAAGAAGATCAAGGAACGTTTCTTTACCATCATAGCCTACCCTGTTCGATACGAAGATTGTGAATTTGACGAACCAGAGCAAGACAAGTATGTCCCCACCGATGAGTTGTCAGAGGACGAGATACCCACGATGTCAGAACTAGCAGCAAGAGGTGAAGTTGAATACCAGTTTTATGATCCTGAAGAATTTGGAATGAGCGACGATAATGTACAAGACGGCTCCGATACTGCCACCGAAGTAAATCCACTCCCTGCTAAAACGGCACAAGACGCAGATGAATTAGAGAAAATACGTGAGAAAAACATACAGGAAAGAAGAAAGGCAAACCAGAAGAATCTTGATGCTGCCATCAAATTTTTCAGGAAGACGATGGCCCCATATATAACAAATAATGATGATATTGAGCAGCTTTGTAAACATATCATGGATTTTCAGGATGCCCCAGATTCCTTTCTGCCAAAAGAAGAAGGTCACAGATACGTTTTTCCACAAGTGAAGCCGTTAAATGTCTCGTCGCAGTTGAAGTCTATTGATTACGCTCACCTTGCCGGACACCTTGGAAAGTTTTTCCGACTATCAACTGGCAGACATAGAGCCAGCTTTGTCAAAGTCGTATTTGCCAAACAACTGGCAAATGTCAGTTTGGAGACACTGATTCGCAAACAATCCAGCAAAGACAAAGGACTGATTCCTGAATATGTTCCAGAAATCAGAGTACAGAAAGAAAAACAGGCCGAGGCAAAACTCAGATAGAAACAGAAAAGCCCCCAAAACCGAAAACGCCAGTAAACAGTTATCTTGGTTGGTAAGAAATATCGCCATAATTTACCATTGATAACTATCTGATAGTCAAAACGGTGATTTTTCACCCCATTGGTTATCAGATGGTTATTTTTTAGTGAATTTGGTCACTAATAGATAACCCTTTTCCTTTGCAGCCGAAATTAAATTTTCGTATTATGACAAAGGAAAAAGTATCATTTGATGAGTTACCGCAGGCGGTGGCTTATCTGACCGAAAAGGTCGAAGAGTTATCTATGATGGTGTCCAAACTCCAACCAGTTCAGACACCAAAAGAACGTAAACCGATAGAGGTGGACGTGGCTTGTAATATCTTGAAGAAAGCCAAGCCCACCATCTATAACCTTGTCCGTAAAGGTGTGATTCCTGCCTACAAGAAAGGCAAAAAACTCTACTTTTACGAGGATGAACTATTGCATTGGATTGAGACAGGACGCAAGGAAACCAGCCAACAGACTTATGATGAGATGTTGGCTACTATGCAATGCGGTGTCCGTCACAAGCCCAAGTCACTTCTTAATCGTTGATGCCCTATGGAGAAGAATATGCTTACCCCACAAGGCATCCTCGACAATGCAACGGACTTCGGACTACGACTATGTGGCACCGATTTCCCTGTCAGCATCTTTCCTCAACCCATGCAGCACATCATCACAGAACTGCATGAGTGCCAAAGTTTCCCCATTGACTATGTAGCAGCATCCATGTTGACCGCCATAGCCGTTGGGATTGGCAACACGCATCTGGTTCAGGCGAAAAGTGGATGGTTGGAGAGTGCTATCCTCTACATGGCACTTGTCGGCAGACCAGGAGCCAACAAGAGCCATCCCCTATCCTTTGCCATGAAACCTTTTCTCACTTACGACTATCAGCAGAACCTGCAATTTGAAAAGGAGTATAAGGAATTTGAGAAGATGTTGCAAATGACCCGTAAGGAACGTAACGAGGCTGGACTGGAGGAATATCCGCAAGAGCCTGTCCGCAAACGATTCCTTGTTTCCGACATCACCCCTGAAGGACTGAGCCTGATACATGCACAGAATCAACGGGGTCTCTGCCTTTGGGCAGATGAACTATCAGCATGGTTCAAGAACTTCAACCGCTACAACAACGGTTCCGAAGAACAATTCTGGCTTTCTGTATTCAGTGCCAAGACAACCATCTCTGACCGCAAGAGCGCAAGAAGTTCGGTATTCATCAAACGACCGTATATCTCCGTTATCGGAACTATTCAGAAAAAGGTGTTGGGTGAACTGGCTAAAGGTGAACGATCATGCAACGGATTTATAGACCGCATTCTGTTTGTTCTTCCATCAGACCAGCAGAAGATTCGATGGAATGACCGTGAACTCTCTGAGGACATCGACCAGCAATGGGCTGACATTCTTTCAAAACTGATAATGCTTGACTTTATGCCTTGTGAAGAGAACCCATACAAGATACTCTGCTTTCAGCCTGAGGCACGTGCAGCCCTCTACGAGTACCAGCACAGATTGGCGGAGATGTGCGACACTGAAGCCAGTGAAGTCATTGTAGGTATCTATTGCAAGTTGGAAACCTACCTCATCCGCTTCTGTCTGATTCTCCAACTGGCACGATGGGCTTGTGGAGAGACTGGCAAGGATGCCATCGACAAGGAATCCGTTGAAAAAGCGATCCTGTTGATAGAGTATTTCCGAATGACAGCCCTGAATGTTCAGGGAATCATGAACGAGGAATCACTGACCACGCAACAACTTGCCATCCTCCATCAGTTGCCGAGCCAGTTCACTACAGCAGAGGGACTTGATTTGGCAGATAAGGCAGGCATGAAAGAACGAGCTTTTAAGGACTTCCTGAGTCGGAACATTGGCATCCTCTTCAAGCGGGAACGCCACGGAGAGTACACGAAAATCTAAAGTTTCACCCCTCGCACTTTCCGCACTTTCCACACTTTGCCCCATCAAAATGCAGAAAATGCAGATAGTGCAACACTAAAATTGAAAATAATGAGAGATTACAGATTCAAACTACAGCCCTACAAAGGTATCAGCACCAGATACACTTGTCCTGAGTGTAAGCAGAAGCGTTGCTTTTCCCGTTACATCGATACGGAGGGAAAAATCCAGTTTCCTTCATACGTTGGCAGATGTAATCATGAGCAGCGTTGTGGGTATCACTACACACCTAGCGACTACTTCAAGGACAATCCATCTGCACAGGAGCACCTATCAGAAGAAAGGATGTCTATCTTCATTCCCCGTGTCGTTGAACGCCCCAAGCCAACATCGTACATCCCATCAGAGATAGTTGAAGCCAGTATGCAGCACTACGAGGCAAACAACCTTTTCCGCTTTCTATGCCTCAAATTTGGCAGGGAGCAGACAATGGAACTGATGAAGAGATACGATGTCGGAACATCAAGACACTGGCAAGGTGCTACAGTTTTCTGGCAGATTGACAGTAACGGAAAGGTAAGGACTGGTAAGATAATTCTTTACAATCCACAGACGGGCAAGAGAGTGAAACAACCCTTCTGTCATGTCACATGGGTACACTCTGCCTTGCGTCTCAATGACTTCAATCTGAGACAATGCTTCTTTGGGGAGCATCTTCTTGCCTCAGAGAAGAGCAAGCCCGTTGCATTGGTTGAGAGCGAAAAGACCGCTCTTGTATGTAGCATCCATCTGCCTCATTTCATATGGATAGCGTCTGGCGGAAAGAACGGCTGTCTCAATGAAGAATGTCTGAGCATACTTCAAGGACGAACGCTTTCGCTCTTTCCAGACCTCGGAGCAACGGACTACTGGAGAAGCAAGATTCCAATGATAAGACAACTCGGCATTCATGCGCAGTTGTATGATTATTTGGAACGGGCAGCGACGGATGAGCAGCGGAAACAGGGTCTCGACATCGCCGACTTCCTGCTCGAAATTGAGACCGAAGACGGCAGGTTCGAACAGATGAAACGGACAAATCAGTCAGTTGCCAAATTAGCAAATCTGTTGAAATTGCAACCAGTGAAAGGAGCAGTTGCTAAAACATCTGGCTGTATGAATGCTAAAACATTTTAACGCATAGCCTACAAGCCAGGAAAGACGATTGGGGAACATTTTGGGGATAGCAAGTTTATGGCGGTGTATTACATTCACCTCCCCACTTGCCACCCCCAAAGGCTGGAGACTCCCAATGGTCACAAACATTATTCACCCAAAATAAAGAAAACAATGAAGAAAGCAAAGACAATTTCACTCCGACTGACGGAGCAGGAAAACTACTGGCTGAAAGCACTCGCCCGACAGAGTGGCAGGACCCAGAGCGAGGTCATTCGCTCACTGATTAAGAACGGACACGTCAAAGAACGTATCAGCAGGGACACGCTCATCCTGTTAAGAAATCTGATGGGCGAATCCACCAACCTGAACCAGTTGGCAAGACAGGCAAATGCCTACGGCTTTGGAATGATAGCTGATGACTGCCGCAGTCTGGCAGCACGGATTTCACAAATCGTAAAACAGATAAAGGATGATAGGAAAGATAACTAAAGGCTCTGAGTTTACTGGTTGTATTGCCTACGTTCTTCAAGAAGATAAGGCAAGGCTGTTGGTAGCAGAAGGTGTGTCTGGTACTCCCGAGGAAATGGCGGAGCAGTTTGAATTGCAGACGTTACTCAATGATAAGGTGAAGAATACCGTCGGGCATATCTCCCTCAGTTTCTCGCCAGAAGATGGTAACCTCTTGCGAAATGATGACATCCTGATGGTAAAAATTGCTTACAAATACATGGAGCAGATGGGCATCCGTGATACACAGTTCATCATAGCCCGTCACACCGACCGTCAGCATCCGCATTGCCACATCGTGTTCAACCGAGTAGATAACAACGGCAAGACCATTTCCGACAAGAACGACCGCTATCGCAATGAGAAAGTTTGCAAAACATTAACGGAGAAGTACGGACTCTATATGGCTGACGGCAAGGAGCATGTAAACACAGAACGACTACGCCCACACGACCGAGCCAAGTACGACATCTACGAGGCATTGAAACTGGAACTGCCAAAAGCGACCTCATGGGAGCAGCTTCGTGAGGATCTTCACAAGCAAGGGATTATGACGGAGTTCAAGTACAGCAGGACTGGCGGCAGAGTTGAAGGTGTGAAGTTCATCAAGGGCAAGTATGTCTTCTCAGGCTCCAAGATTGACCGCAAGTTCAGTTTTGCTAACATCGAGAAGCGACTGGAGAGAAACAAGAAGTTCCGAGAGAAGTACCAACAGACACAGCGCACCTATGAATCGCAACGTCCAACGGCAGCACCACATCCACAAGTTGCACAAGTTCAACGTGAAGAGCCAAAACCGAGGTATGAGGAAAGTGCCGTTGAAAGCATCGCTTCAGGAATCGGCAGTCTGTTCACGACATCAGGTTACGATGCTACTGCAGCACAAGAGGCCGAGTTCGCAGCAGAGCAACGACGACTTAAGAAAAAGAAGAAACGTGGCATAAGGATATAGGTCTAACGCCACATCACAAATAACAATATCTATTCACAATTAAAAAAACATTGTATTATGATCAACAAAAATCTCATGTTTGACATTGCCGTGTATTTCTATCAGAACTACGGCATCAGTATGGAATCAATCGCATTTGAGAGCCACATGGTAGGCTTCAATGTGTTCATCAACGAGAAGGGCATCCGTCTCTACATCCGTTTCTGGGAGCAAAGCAAGAGACACAACGGACTTCCCGACAAATGCGTCATTCTCGTAACTGCTAACTTCCAATCTCATGAGCGACGACACATCCGAAACCTCGCTAAGTTTCTCAACTCGGTTGCTCCACGTCACGGTTATGAATTTCTCGCCATTGAACAGAACGATGAACTGAACCAGCACTTGAATCTACCAGAGGTGCCAATCAAAAATAGTTGGTGCAACTTCGCACCTTTGGGTGAAGAACTGGCAGATCTTCTTGAAGATTAGTTGTGTCTATGATGCAGTTGCCGAGTCAAAAACTCAGCAACTGCATCTTAACATATCTAAGAGAATTATCCTACCATAAGGCTATGAGTGGGATAGTTGATATAGAAATCAAATCTCTGCCATTGAAATTGTGCCGAAATCTAATGTCTGTTTGTTGTTATATGGCAAATCTTGAAGTATATCCACAAATACGAATGGAGATGTGAAAAGAATCTTTTCGTTGTCCCATTTGTCTTGCAAATATATCAAACCAGTATTTGCATATGCCTCCATTTCGCGGACAAGCATAGTTACAAAGTTGCCAACATGCTCCTCAGAACCATTTTCGAGTGACAGCCACTCCCATTGGTAGTTGTCAAACTTATCTGTTCTATTGAGTAAGGTAATGATGATAAAATCTCTTAGTGGCGCAGGTTTCCAATTCGATATTGGGGCAAAATCGACCCCTTCGCCTGCAGCCAATGGCGTTTTCTTTCCAAGACGGAGTCCGATAATAAAGGCATACATGAATGTCTGGTAAAAGGCACCAAAAGTGGAGAAGTCACCTTTTCCCGAAGTATCTCCTTTAGTAGAGATACGCTCCATTAATGATTTAAACTTGATGTTATATTTGGGCTTACGAATGAAAATCGCATCTCTTAAATCTTGATGATTCATAGTCTAATATTTATAGCATTTATGTGAAGTAACAAGTCCCGTTGTATCAGTCTTATCTTTAATGATATTGACATAGAATGTTCCGGGCAATTTGCCTGATTTCATATCCTCTAGTATTCTTCTGCCAAAAGCAGTCAGATAATCATTTGCCTTAGGATCGTATAGTTCCTTAATCATTATAATACTTTGAGTAAAGACACTTGGGGCCACTCTGAAAAAATTACTGATGAAGTTTTCACCAAACTCAGAGAAAGGCGCATCTGAGATGAAGGGATAATCAAATTTCTTCTCATCTCCTATCTTTGATGAAATGACTGCCATCACAATAGCCAATTGTTTCATGCGCTGGAATCCAGTACCTAATCCTGTGATTACACCATTTTGCACGTCTCTAATTGACACATTTACAATGTCATGATTCCTCTCAAACTTCAGAACACCACCAGAAGATTGATTTCCGGAAGTAAGTGCCATGTATTTTTCGTTGGCCTCTTTCGCTAACGCAGAAATAGTCTTATCGAAGATGTCGTCCTTTGTTTGGTTGATGATATCATTGATCTCTCTCATAAGTAGGGCGAAATCCTCATATTTCTGGGTTGCAGTATTCTTCTTGTATGAATTTAGACGCTTGTTTATTTGTTCAAGGGATTTTTCCCATAATATTATATCTTTCTCTTTATTTGAGATAGCCCTTTCCTTAGAGGAAATAGTTTCAATGACCACTCCATAATCAGACGTGATAATTTTGTCATTTGTTTCAGAATTGTCCTCATTTCCTCCTGCATTGTTAAGTTCAACAAGGATTTCTTCATGTTTTGCTTCAAGCTCTTCCAAATGTTCCTTAATTTCATCAAGTTGATTTCTAGTCAACTCAATTCTATCATCGATTTTGGGGATGGCTCTTGAATACGAACTTGCTGATTTCTGTAAGAAGCCATAAAACTGCCCAAAATCATTGCGAGTCGTACTTATCTTCTTTGGGCGATCAAGAATCATCTTGATATGTTCCCATGCTTCAGAATGTTTTGCTGCAGGCTGACCGCAGACTTCACAAACTTCATTCTTCAACATTCTTTCCAGAGATGATGTGTCAGGAGACCCTTCCGGTAGCATAATAACCAAAGCACCGTCATTATTCATTTGTGCCACATCGCCAATATGCTTTTCCCTTCTTGCATCAAAAGCATCCAACTCATCGGATAGGCCCATTAAAAGCCAAGGGAACTCCTCGTCGAAAATCTTCTTAGTAATCGAACTTTCTATTCCTACAATGGTCTTTTTTACGCTTTCTATTTCGATTTTGTTTCTTTCTAACTTTCCGCGAATTTTATTTCGTTTGCTAGAATTGCTAATATATGCATCCAGTTCCTCTTTTCGAGCTTTTGCCGCATCTAATTCAATTTGATCATTTTCTATTTCCGTTTGAGTGTTCTCAATCAAAGTCTTTTTGCGATTTCGGTCATCTATGTCTCTTTGTTTAGCAGAATCATTTTCTGAATTCTCTGAATCCTTCTGCAGGTAAAGATCTTCAGCCTTTTTGGCTTGTTTGCGCGAAATATCACAAATGCCTTTAAGTACAGAAATACCTGCCAAAGTGTCGATAGTGTCGGAGAGAGCTTTCTTTGAGGATAAATCAACCAGCCTGTCCATTGACTCTCCTTGGAGGAGAGCGTAATTGCGTAATGCCAGAGGTATGAACACCTTATTTATTATATCTTCCTTCTCATCAACATCATCTATAGGAGTGTCACCATTATTCTCATTCACCATAATCTCCAAAGTAGATGGCTCGTGAGTGATTTCTCCATTCCTATTGGTGAATAGGGAGTACTTTTCTATCGTGTAGATTTTATTGTCGTTAGCAAACACAACCTTTACACCTACCTTGAATTTCTTATCTTCAGACTTAGCTTTACCTGAAGCCATCTTTGTCAAGGATTCATTCGCATCAGCAAAAGCCTTTATGTCAGAATCATATACCTGGTCACGCAGTATCCACATGAAAGCATTATAGAATTTTGATTTGCCCATGTTATTATCCGCATTAATGATATTTATGCCAGGCTTGAACTTATACTCATTATGCTCGTAACTCCCATAGTAATTATAGAAGTTTTCAAAAGCGACTGAATTGATTATCGTAGCCATATTATAAGTCAAATAGTTTTCTTAGGTTTTTAAAAATCGCATCATCGGACGAATGTTGAATCTGTCCTTGTATGATGCTTTGTACTACAGCAATCTCGTCCCTTTTAGAAGGGGAGTCATAATTCTCATTTATCTCTTCCGATTCAGGAACCCCTAAAAGCTCTTTCATCTTGCGAGACTTAAGAATTTCATTAAAGATTTCTTTACCGTCCATGTGATTGTATATTTTTATTGTTCAACATTTTCTATCAATTCACTCCATGTTATACCGAAATGATTGGCTACTTCGCTCAATACTTCGTAAGCACCATTATTAGCATAACAATTTTGAGCCAATGTTGCAAAGTAAGCAACCCGTTTAAGTTCTGATTTTACGAGATTACTTTCCATTGATGAATAGCTGTCAATTCTATTTATAGTTCGAGGGATAACTACAATATCATATATATAGCTGTATTTTTTCTCCTCATGGTTTCTTAAGAGTCTTCCTCTGCGTTGTATAAACTCGCGCGGATTGCCAGTACTCGACGTGAATATTCCGATTTCTGCCCTTGGAACGTCAACACCTTCATCCAAACATTTCATAGCAAGAAGTATATCCAGAACACCCCTGCCAAACGCATCGAGAAGTATTCCTCTTTTTTCCTTACTGTCTTTACTTGTGAATGTGTTACACTTCTTGTTTGGATATATTACCTTTGTTTCATCCAATAGCTTCTGTATGAAACTAATGTCATCTGCTTCCATCAAAGATATCTCGTCCTCTAAACCAAGAACCTCGTATTTTCCTTGTGGAGCATATACAAAGGTGTACTTTAATCTGTCTTCACCTATTTCTGTAATAATGTCTCTATACACTCTTAACTTGTCATCGCATTTATGGATGATACGTTTCCTGTTTATCAGAAGCTTTTCTGCTTCCTTCTTGTCTCTGAATTTATTTTTTGAAGAATCCCATAACTGCGCCAACTTTTTTGTCAAGAACGAATATTTCTCCATCTCAGCATCATTAAGATATGCTACCTTTGGGAAATAGTAGTACTTACACAAACGTCCTTGTGCAATGGCCTTACTCATCGGGAATGAATAAACGTAAGGGCGTTTGTCTTTAAAGAACTCACATATTTCAGACGTACCTTCTTCATCGTAGATCCGTTCTGGGGTTGCTGATAAAGCAATACGGCGTTGTATCTTAAGATTTCTAAAACAAGACTTGACGTTCTGTCCTCCAATGTTATGTGCTTCATCAGCAATAAGAATCATAGAGGTAGATAAAACTGGTAATATCAACTGAAAATCCTTAATAACAAAAGAGTCGTATGTCGATACGATTGCGAAGTCAGCAGCCTTACCCCTCTTTATCTTCTGCGCTATTTCCATTAAACTCTTCCTCCATGAACTGTTCAAGGAAGAAACACATAGTATCTTGCTGAAATTGAAGTCTGACAATTCGCCTTTCCATTGTTCAACAAGATCCAGTGAAGGAACCAAGATAAGTAGATTATAAAAACCGTCCTGATTGAATTCGTGTAAAGCACAATTTAAAGATGTGACAGTTTTACCTGTACCAGTAGCCATAGCAAAGATTCCATTTTTGCCATTCTTGACCCATTCTTGATAGGCGTCTTCTTGATATGGTCTTACACCTTCTTTGTACTTCTTTGGGAAATGAGGCGTGCGCTTATTGCCAGACTTCATTTCATTCTGAAGGACAGTAATAAATTCTTGTTCTCTTCTAATCAAATCCTCTGGGTCTTGATCTGAATATACATTCAAGACCTCGTTACAAAACTTTTTTGCTTCATAAACCTGTACGCCTTCACAATCGCCATTCCATATTTTGTGAAAATGGTTTTCGAAGCTATTTACCTTATCCTTGCTCTCTTCACTTTTCCAAGAACATGTACATTCAAGTGTTTCTAGATTGCCCAAAAGGGCATAAGCTGTCATGTTCATTGACCCGTTGAAATATATCTTATTCCCCAGCTCATCTGTAAAAATACCATATTTCTCATGGGGCAAGCCTCCGTTACAGAGGACTACTATTTTCACATTGATTCTTGACGATTGAATAAGATAGGCAACACACTGGAAGAAATGTTCATCTCTCCTTTGGAAAGTGTTTCTTAATTGACTAAAGGTCAGCGTTAATTCATCATCAAACTTATTGTCGTGATATCCTTTGAGCAATTCAAAATCTTCAGGAGAGACATATTTGTTGATGTATAAATTCATAACGCCACCATTCATGATAAAATGTGCCATTCCGTTAGCCAACACGTTGAAACTTGCGGAACTGAAATAACCAAGGCCCAAATCCAACCTGACACTATTACATAGCGCCTGCTGGCAAAATTCAGATGGACGGTGCTCATCTAATTGTGAATATCTGTATTGGAATACCTTATCTGACAACATATTATGCTCCTTTACAACGATTTACATAAATCCAGATAACATGACTCTTGTTGAAAGGTCAATGTGCCATTAGCAAAGTCCTCAGATGCCTTCTGTAACCATGCACACAATTCTTGTTCGTCGGGTATACTTTTTGAAGGCCTGCGGTGGTGTTCTTGAACAAACTTATAGTAATGTCTGCAATTGTCAAACCAGCGAAGATGTTTTTTCTTTCTGGCCAGATTCACGTACTTAGTTTCAATCCTTTTTATTTCGCCTTTTTGATATTTGCTTTGTTTCAAGTATGACTTAACCTGAATCCACCAATTATGCAATTCTTGTTCTTCCCGATTTGAGCCAGAAAAAGGGAAATGATTATGTGTCTGAAGGAATTGTTCAAATTCTTGGATGCGCTTATAAAAAGCCCGGTCACTTTCGTCAAGATAAAAAACTTCAGGGTATTCCTTCCAACTTAACCCATAATAACCACCGCTGAATTGAACGAATTGGTCTCCACTTCCCATTGTTGCACGTATGCTGTTATCGGAGGTGTCACGATACTTTTGAACGTATGACACAATATCCTTAGCCTGTTGTGGCTCATCAAATTCTTCTAGATACTGAACTATGATGTTCCTGATGCTACCCAGTTTTACATGCTCCCATTCTATTAAAGCAACAAGGTTGTTACCACCAACCAAACACAGCCTTGGATCGCGGTCTACAAAGCTCTTAATGCTAGATGGAGATTTGTATCTATGGGGATATTTATCATCAATGGATTGGAATAATTCCTCACACGACAGTGGGTCGCCGTTTGATTTTAGAATATCATATATGATGTCGGCTACATTTTCTTCCTTTTGACCTTCTATGGTGAAACGGAATTGATCATCAGGAATCATCCCTAATTCTTGTATCAGTAGATTACTAACGACATCAGAAACATCTTCCACTATATCCGAATCATAATCTATCCATGCAGGGAAAAATGTATCGATAATCAATTCTCTGGCAGAGGCAACTAAGTCTTCCGTGTTCGAGTATTCATATTCCTCTATTAACTCGAACAATCTCATAAAATCAAATTTGTCTGTTAGTTCCTTTTTTACGAGGTAACAGTTATTCCATTCATTATATGACCTTGTAGGGTAAGGTAAAATTGGTTTACCAATTGAGAAGAAATCATTTTTTCCAACCGCGCCAACTACAAATAAAACAAAGTCATCTGTGAAATGGTGGTTTTCTTGAGCGCAATAGTTAGTAAGCATAGATATGTCAACGCAATTGTTGGCTTGAAAGTCATCAATCACATATCTCCAATCGTTGCTGTTTTCTATTATTTTTGCTAACGAGAAATTTTCCTTGTCCTTAAATTCGTCCTCTACTTCACAAAGCCGTTTCCTGTACTTCATATGTATCTGACGGACTCTTTCCCGGGTCAGGTTCCGCTCTTCTCCGATTTCCTCTAAAGTCTTGCTTTCTACATTCTTAAATATTGGTGAGCGAAGAGTATATATCTGGAAATTTCTATTTGTTTCCAGGACACTTCTGAAAAACTTTTCAAGAAGATAGAACATCGGAAGATGTCCATTCTTTAAATAGTAATCATGAACAAACTTATCGAAATAGTCTTCATAATACGCTTGTTTCTCAACAACCATCAATTCATCTTCTGAAAGTTCGCGCTCATTTAGTGTGGAGATAAACTCCCTCAACTTATTGATGATGATCGCTATCTCAGACTCACTTTTCCGTCCAATATTATTAATGGTCTTAATTTCTTTATTCTTATCAACAAAGTCTTCTATGAAATCACCCTTATAAGCGTTTATGCCATTCCGTGATCTAACACTTGCATCTTTCAGCAACTTTGCCAGTAAGTCTGCGACAAGTTTATACTGCCACTCACCAATACGTTCTTTAAGCGTTCGTATCTTGAATTCTTTAATATTCTCTTCCTTCTTAAGAGTATTTTCGACAGATTCTGTATTACCATTAATATACAGGTCCTTAACGTAGTCAACAATTGCAGGCTTGATTGCTTCAAACTCAAATAGTGACTTTCTTCCGAAATTTCTCAAACTGAGCAACTTTACAGGATCTGCATACAAATAGTTAATCAGAAATTCTCTGTATCCAAGATATTTTATGCCATTCCAAGTCCTTATAGAAATAGTCTTGAGAAGCGAAATAAGGAAATCAACAACAGAATCAAGCTGGTCTTTGTTCAAAGAGTAAAGAAAAAGAACATATTTCTTGCAGTCAACATTGGACAGGGAAACTGCATCATCGTCAATGCTTACATAATCTGTAGAGTTGAATCCTTCTCCAGATGCTATCGTGGAATCTCCTATAGTTCCCGTTGGGACTGATGAAGCGGTGTCTGCTAAATGTGATTTCCACTCATCTATTTCCAACCCGCTACAAGACAGTTGGAACAATGAGCGAAACTTATTTCTGAACGAAATGACCATTTTGACATTGTCGTAAGAGATTAAGGGCCTCATTCTTAGTGCTTCCTCTGTACAATAAACATACTCCTGAAGGAATTTCCCTTTTCCTATATCATTAACTAGATGTTCTATCTCAATAGGGTATTCGCAAAGACAATCAATCAAAATTGTGTATGGAGTTTCATCCCCTTCTCTAAGTTGGGAATCTAATTTCTCCATATATGCGATTGTCAAATAGGTATCTACGTCCTCAAATAATGGTAACAATTCTGATTTATACTGGTGCTTGTAACCATCTATTTCTGATATGCTTAACTCAGATAACCGTTCCTTTGGCAAAAGATAATGGTAAGTTTCGGCAGAGATATACCCTGCTGACATCAATTTCTGGAATGTTATACCATGAGCCCTAATCATATCGATTCTAATCCATTTTGTATTTTATCGAACAGATAGTCAAACCCCACAAGATTAGGATTGTCTTTAACTTCTGCCATAATACGCTCCAATCCATCGTCAAGGTGCATCTTGAAATAGCGAGGTAAATCTTTGTCGGACATCTTGATATTGTAGCGTTTGCACATAATGGCAGCGTAGATGGTGTAGAGATTACCAAACAGTACGTTCTTAGAATATTCTTTACCACCCGAATCCTTTACGTCTAGTGGCGAGAACTTTACGCCACTTTGCAATGAATAGGCGATAGCAATACGGGCTATAACATTCTCTGCTCCCAAGCCGAACTTGCGAGTAAGACCCGTAACGGCTTCTTTGTTCTTTGCTGTTGTCTTTATCTGGGTGAACATATTAGCTTTCCTTTATGAATTCGTTTACTGGTACCTCTTCAAAGAATGAATGAGTGACGTCGTTCTTTATTAGATAGGTAGACTTGACCAATGGTTTCATCACATTATACTCTTCTGCCGTAAGTTCCTTGTAGAGCAACGGAAACAGAACTACCTGCTTGGATATCTGAGGATAAAACTCTGTGATGATCTTGGTCGCATGACTCTTGTCGAACTTTTGTAAAGGTGAGTCAATGAATACTGGGAATTGTATGCCAGATTCGTCAACCAGGGCTTTCAGGATAGAGGTGGCATAGAGTTGCTGCTCTCCCTTGGAAAGTGCATCTTTGCTGATAACATTTCCATCAACAGAGTATAGGTTGATATCCATATCTTCCCCGTCTATGACGACTTCCACCTTGCCAATGAAATCTTCCTTGTGCATGAGTGTGTTGAGAGTTGTCTTGATGCGACGCTCCAATGAATACTTCTTCTCTTGCTTCAGTGAAATGAGAAAAGTAGATAGTTCGTCAATGAGCTGTTCTGCAACCGCATCCTTTTTGGCATCGTTATCGTCTAAACTTACCTTCTTACTGAGTTCGCTGACCTGTTTACTGATTGTAGCAAGTTCTTGTGATATCTCTCCAATAGATTCATGCATCTGGCGTATCTCTGCATCTTTCTTACTAACGGATTGCTCTACTTGATTTTTCTTTGTGCGAATAGTTTTGATTAGTTCGTCTTTTTCTTTGCTTTGGATATTCGACAACCTTCTACTATTACGTTCAAGAACCAGCCTGTTCTTTCTGTAGTCCTCTGCCAAATGCTCAAACTCTGACTTATAAGTAGTCGTGAGGTTATTATAGATAGAAAGAAACTCTTCGTAGTCTTGTTCTGAAACAGATAGCAGCACGTTCTCGTCAGTCACTTCGTGCTTGTATTTCTCCAACACCTCTTGAACCTGCATAATCAGTTCCGACTTCTCAGAAGAAGAAATAGTTGAATGTTCAAACATGAGCATAAGGTCTGATGTGATTTGACTTACAACGAGATTTCTGCTTAACTGGTCGTTCTTAGCCTCACGCAGTTTGAAATCGTATTCTATCTGGTCACGAGTATCCTTGAACAACTTTCCTGTAATGGCAAAAGGAGCATAGTCGATGAACTGTCGCAACTGATGCTTGTAATCATCATCCTTCTGTTTAGTAGCTTCGATTAGCTTTTCAATTCGAGTAATCTCTGTAGAAGTCGCATCGTTACCTTCGCGCATCAGCTGAAGTTGTATGGCTTCATCCTCTCCACGTAGTTGAAGAAGTTCTGATTCGAGATCCGACAATGCGAGTCTTTTATCAGCCACCTGTTTTTCCAACTCTTCCTGCTTGTTAAGCATCGAAACGAGCTTCTCGCGACTGGCTACATCTGATGACTTCTTGCGGAAACGCAACCTGACATTCTCAAGGTTCTTCTTCAAGTCCTCGTATTTACGAACCCCAAGCACTTCGTTATATGCAGAACATAAACGGTGTTTCTCTGTCGAGGTGTTGCTTTCTGCCAGAGCGACAATTTGCTCTGAATCGAAGAAGAAAAAACGGGCAATGTCTTTATTCAGAATGAAGTCGTTGATGAACACCTCCGAACCGATAGTCGCTGTCAATTCGTTTCTCTGCCCATCTATCAGAATATCAACATTCTCTTTTTCTGTTACCATATCGTAGGAGCGAACCACTTTCAGCGACGTACAAGGCAGGGAAGGAATCACAACATCTTCAAATTCGATGGCAACGTAATAGGTCGTCAAGCGTTTCAGGTCTTCATTGTCAGAAGAATAGCCCCTCCGTTTGATAACATCCTTCTTCGAGGCATCAAGTGCTTCGAGCTTTGCCCTGACGTTATTGTTGAGATTGTTTCTGAGGAAAGCATTGTAGCCGCTGTTAGCAATATCTCTTCTCATTTCTGCCTCCACTTCTGTTATCAATCTGCCATATAGACACCATATCAGCGAGTGAAGGAACGTAGTCTTTCCAAAGCCATTTTCACCGGAAATCAGAAATATGGGTTTGTCATCATCTTGATTGAACTTGATGATGCTCTTACCTTCATAAAGGCGATAGTTGCCGAGTGTGATAGACTTAATTATCATGCCCCGCCCTCCTTTACAAATGATTCAAGACGAGATTCCAAGTCCGTCTGTAGTCCGTATTTCCTCATCAGCAGCACCTTGTTTTTCTGCAAAGCCAACAGTTCGTGTATCAATTGATAATGCTTGGGATTGTTTGCACAGGCTTTTTCCAAGAGTATGCGCTCTTGCAAACCAATGTTGGTGTTGGGTATGTTGTAGCCATACACTTCATTATAGATGTCGTTTACGGTGGTTGAGAAATTGCCGTCCCGATACCATAATACCTGAATGGCTATGAGTTCTTGGCTCGTAATCAGGTCGATGCTGGAACGGTATGCCTGGGTGTCCTTCTGAACGGTTAGAAGTTCTTGAAGCAACTGGATGCGATATTCCATCGTATAGTTGCCCAGATTGTGACCCGTTTCATCAACTGCCTTTTGCCCGTTCCTACGTGTAGAGCATCGAAGTTCTGACACATTTCGATTATCAACCAACCTGTTTCTGAAATCCAATAGTGGCTGCATCCATTCTATGCCATTCTTAATCAGCGAAGTCATCGACTTGTCTTCCTTCACCACCGTACAAATCCAGCAACCAAAGCGACTCTGACCACAAGAGCGATGACTGTCATCCGTCACTACTGTAGGACATTCGTAGTCATCGGCAGAAGCATCCAAATAAATTTTGTATAGAATCTCATTGTCGAATCCCCAAGGCGAAGGAATGGCATTAATAATCCACCAGACTTCTTCCAGCATCAGTTCCTTAATGGGAGCATAGGTATAAGTATTGGGATTCAAAGGATGTTTCGACAAACGATGGCCCTTAATTTCATGACGTTTGATAGAGCGTTCACGCGCTTGGCTCTCTGAAAGTCTTGTGCCAACCAGCACTATAGCCTCTCCGTCAGCAGCCACTTGATCGGTAATGAACTTTGAAGTTGGCTTAATCTTCATCTTCTCCGTGCAGAAACGGAAAGAATTGTTAGGGACAGGATAGCCCTTGCCTATCACGCAGCACCAGAAGGAATCCTCCAGTTCCGGAGTTGTCGTTGCAACAGACACTGGCATCTGCTGTTCTTTGGCTGCTTTCGAAATCATATCCAATACCTTGGTGACGTACTCCTCGATGATAGGATTCTCCACCATAGTATCATTGCACACTACATGCACATTACGATTCAACGGCTTACCTTCCTCGCGAAGTCTTTGCAAGGCAATCCATACGAGAGTGAGCAGCACCGTGGAGTCCTTACCACCGCTAAACCCAATAATCCATGGACGGGTGTAGCGGTCTTCTTCCAGATACTGGTCTTTCAGTTCATCTATTATCGCTTCAACGCGTTTGCTCTTTATTGTCATTGTTCTAAGCCCTTAACTAAAAGCCGCAAAAGGAAAGGGACACAAAAATGGCGTGAAGCCATCCTTATGCACTTAACCTGAGGGGCGGTGTCTGGAAAACGGGACCCCTAATCACAAATAAGAATGCAACACGCCAAAGCGTGTGCAAAGCTAAGATGTGATTATGAGGATACCTATTTCCAGGCTCTCCTCTGCTCAATGAACGAACTATCCCCTTTAGAGTTTTCCAGACACCTTCGGTTAAGTGCGTATCAAAAAGCAATGCATCATTAGTCCAGGATTTCTCCCTGAACTTGGCTGCAAAATTACAAATTTTTGGGGAAAATCCGTTCTCTATTAATAAAAAGATGTATAAAAATGGCGTTTAAAAGGCAAAAAAGCATTGAAACTAACGATTTTTGTGTAATTTTGTAGGCATGAAACAGACTTTACCAGATATAATCAGAGAGAACAAAGACTTGCTATCAGTTATGCTGGAGCAAGAGGGATTTATGAAGTATGTTGCAGAGCATTTAGACGATGATGGGCTTACACTCTACGCACGTTATCAGGAGCAAGTAGTTTCTGACTATCGCAAGTCTAACATGTGGGATCCTGATGTTCAACTCTTGCAGGGCGACGAACTCTGGCTGAAGGCTCTTGGGCCTAGCAACCACTTGTTGCCGGAATTTCGATGTCGTATGGCGTTTGAGAATCTGATCGCTGGCATGCCGGATGATACTGGTGGAACGGTGAGAGCATTCTATGACGGCTATATGGGATACGCCTGGAGAGAGTATTTTGAGCATCGTAATCCCGAACATGCTACAGACTTGGGGTTCTACAAAACCTTAATGGAACAATTCAGCCACCCCGATGGACTTGCTTGTCGCTGTTTGGAACTCACATTGAAAGAATACCATGAGAGAAGTTGGACTGAAGGTGACAAGTACGACTATTACCGCATTGCAGAGTATTATTATTTTTATTTCGACATGTCATATCGTCAGGGGAAGCAAGCTTTTGACCGATTAAGAAACGGAGTGAAAGCATGGCTTGAAGGCAAGAGTGGCGAGGAATGCCGAGAACTTGCTGTAGATATGTTAGAGAAGGCAAGATGGTTCTCGCAACATATATATAACGACAAATCCGTTTGTTCATTGAATGGCGTTCCGTTCCCTCTGGAAGATAAAAAGTGGCTACGCGAAATGGCGAGGAGTCTGGGGAAAAAAACAGGCATAATGGCCCCCTACTTCAGCGAGTTCGTTTTCCTTCTACAGGAGGTGGGCCGCATTTGGGCAGCAAGACTTCTAAAAGAGCACCTAATAGATTTACATACTCTGGAAAAAGAAACCAACTCTTTTTTAATGCCCTATGAGGCAGGAAAAGATGGATTTGATTACCATTATTATGTAGACCATTATTACACGAACGACAGCCCTAACACCTGTTGCGTAAATAATAATCTTAAGGCAAAAAAACTGCTTTACGAGCGTTATGGCAAGAACTTAGAATTGGAATTGGAAGAACTAACTGGTGACAAACTGGATTCTCACTCTTCAGGAAACACCAGAGGTGGAGATAATGTCAATCAAGGAGTGCCAAATGTGGCACCATTTAATACCATCATGTGGACGAATAGGGCAAAATGTTGTTTCGAAGAAGCCGTGAAAAAGGGATGGATGAAAAAGGAAAAGTCCAAATACGTCTGGTGTGGTATTAAAAAGAAACCTAGTGGTAAAGTCAACATGAGTGAATTGGCATACTTTTTAGGCAAAGTCTATGGGTTCGTTTTTAAAGATGGGAATAACATTGGGGCAAAGCTACCAGCAAATGAACTTAATGAATATTTCGGTTTTAATAAGAAGAGCATGACAGACTCACTATTGCAACTCTATAGAGCAAACAATATACAAGCATTTAGAAATGTTATAGATGATTTATTTAATACTATTGACCAATCCAAAGAGGAAAATTAGTGATGATTTAGTGATTGTTTAGTGACACTTTTCTATCACTTTTTATTTCTTGAAAAAGTAGGGTGATCTTAGTAACTTTGCAGCAGAAATTTCGATGACGGAGTTTCTGCTGCTTTCTTTTTACGGATGTCAGTCAGCAGTCAAAAACTGGGCACAGCTCCGTTTTGGGGAATAAAAAGGCGTAGCGCTCCTCCCACCGTCTTTGGTAAAACGACCCTGCCATAAAAGACGGAACGCTTAGGGGTCACAATATTCACACTTAAAAAGTTGATATTATGACAACTATTATGAATTCCCGCGTCGGGCTTGCGGCTCAGCCCTGCCCATGCAATCGACAAGAGATGCGGACTGGCCTGCATCATGTGAGTGAAATCATTCCTCTCTGCCTCGCCAACTTGGCTATTAAGGCTCAGGAGGACAGTCGGCAACACGAAAACATAGGAAAGGAGGTGGTCGCTTCATGAAGAATCGTATGCTTTGCATCAACTTGCAACTCAACCTACTGGGTGATGGCTTCATTGAGCCTAACAAGGATTATCGAGGCGTATTGCGCCCCACTCCTTCTGACAACAGTAAAGAAGACTTGTGCGATGGCGACATAACATTCAAAGAGATTGTCATGGCTGGTTCTGTCCATCGTAACGTCTGCTGCTTCGATGGCAAACACATCACAGCCACCCAGCGTGCTGACGGTACGCCACGTCTGAACTTCCGCGCTTTGAAGTTGGATGGTGATTTCAACATCGACCGTTTTGCCTTCGAAGTTGCAAACGAGATTCGACAGGCTCTGAAATGCTTCTTAAACGAATAAGTTTACATGGACAGAAAGACACTTCTGCTCTATAGTTAGGTTATAGGAAGCAGATATGCATCCTATCCTATTGTTGAATTAGTTTTATGCCGAAGAGCCATTACCCCATTCTGGGCAAAATGCAGTCGACAACGCCACAAACAGGAGAAGAGTGTCGTGCTATCACTTAAAGATAATTTTCAACTCTGAATCACGGCACACTTCTTAATTTCTGTTCCCTATTCATCGCCATTTGCTACAACATCTTTGTTTCTTATCTCCATGCCTCCCATACATAATACTGAAACTCCTGGTCTCTTCCACACACAGCGTCAGATAAAAAAGAAACAATCGCAGAAATCAGAACTGACAGTATCGCAATTATATTCTCGTGAGACATGTAGTGAACCAACATCTTACCAATTAATCTTCAACTATTACACAAAGACTATTATTCAAATCAGCCTCTAAATATTTGAATTTCTTTTCTACAATCTGATTTGACTGAATATATCTTACTCTTATCCGCTCATTTCGCCCGTACGTTTTCGGACGTCTAATCGGTTCTTGAGGTATTGTTGAAATATAAGCCTCAATAGCCATTTTCTTAATATACAAAAGATTCTCCCTCGTGTTTCCATTTGCTGCAGGTATTTCATCATCTACATACGATAGTATTACACGAGACAAGCTTTGAACGGACGAGATGTCGTTAGTTGAAAGGTATGCCATGAGCAGGGAGTAGTCTACCAATGCACGGTTTGCCATTTCCGAATGGCTCATGTTTACCGGATAGCGCTCTGTAATCCATTCAAGATCACGTATAATAGCTTGTACATTTCTATTATCCAATAATTGCCATGCATGCGAGCGAGCAACAACCAGGCCTACCGAATCAATATTCTCGTCTGTCAATTTAAGAGCATCCAAATATTCTTTGGAGAAAAGTGGATTAAAATTGAAAAACGCATTGTATTTATAAACCTGGTGCTTCTGAACTATCGTAATATTATAATCCTTTGAGGAGATGTTGTCATGCAATTCCTTAATGAGACGTGACGCTCCTTCTCCAAAATGAGCAGAAGAAGTAAAAACCTGAAGGAATACTTTGTAAAGAGCATCGCCATACGAATACGGAAGCAGAGATAGTTTTTCTTTTACCTGCGACCACTTTTCGTAGTCATAAAGATAAACCAGAAGCACGGCCCGCGTAAAAACATTCTCATCAAGCCCAAGATTATTGTCCGGATCAAGGGATTCCAAAACTTCTTGCGTCTTACTTATCTCCTGAACAAGAGTTTCTATGGTCGTTTTGCGTTCTTCTTCGTTTTCGACTTCAAACTTCTCGACTAAAATCCTTATTCTTGCATTATCACCTGCAAACCCCAAAGCTTTGTCGTATACTTCATTAGCTTTTTGTGGATTGCTGACTTTTATCATCGCTCCCATTTCAAGAGCCGCATAAATCTTTATGTCAATATTACCACTTTCTTTTGGTAAAGCTAACAATTCCTCATAATCATTCTCTATCTCTAATACCTCTCTTTTATCGTCCTTAACAAGGCGTTGGCGCGAGGTTAATGAGTTAAGCCAAGCAGAATAGTACACCCAATCTCTTTTTTCCCCGCTCATCGCCTTTTTAAAGTATTCTAATGATTTATCATATCTACCTAATTTGAGACAATTCGCGCCTGCCAGAAATTGAGCATGCCTATATTCATAAGGAGTTGTTGCCAAATCCAAAGGCTTAAGTGTTAAATAACTCAGAGAACGCTCAAAATCTTGTAGATGATAACAGCAAGACCCCATGTAGTAATAACAATAAGGAGCATTTTCTTCTGGGAACTCATTTCCCTTAAGGTAACTTTCAAACTTATCAAGGCTTTCTTGATACAGACCTTTGGCATGTAGTTCCATTGCGTATGGAATCTGCCCTTTTTCTTCTTCCTCGACTTTCCTCAGCCAATTTAATGAAAGAGATTCTTTTATTATCAGATTCTTTATTTTTACTTCGCTATCACTATAGTTTACTATACCAGAAAGGTAAAGTTTCCCTTTTGTCTTGTCGGATAAGGCATCCCCCTTATCGTATGCGAGTTGTATAATGGCATCACGCAAATCTCGGTCTTCCTTAACTAAACTGCGTATTGTATCAATAGGTGCGATGTCAAAGGATGTAAGATACATTTCCTTAACCAGTGAATCTACTGTTGCCTTGTTCTTTCCCTCTTTATTCTGCAAGGCATAACAGATATCCCAAGTCATGCGGGGATTACCGCCTGTCCAATAATAGATTCTGTCAATGACTTCTTGCCCAAAGTCTTGCAGCTCAGCCTTCTCTATAAATGTAGAATACTCATTAAGCGTAAAGTCTTCAAGCAGTATTTTTTCGCCAATATTGAAAGGAGAAATCTTAGGATTCTTTATTATCTCCGTCGGCTCGACTACGCCGGACAATACGTAGGTGAGTTTTTCCAGAACAGGGTAATTAACTCTACTGAAATACACGCTACGTATCTGGGAAAAGACATTGTCAGAATATGATGTACGTGTTAAAGAATCTATCTCGTCTAATATAAATACCAATTTTCCATTAACAGCTTTCAGAAGGGTACGGAGTTCTTCATTATGTGCCTGTACGGGACTTTTAGTGATATTAACACGACGCATATCCTTAATCTTTTCACGAAGTGAAGAAAGGATTTCTTCATGAGTATCAATGGCCGTATCAATTAATGTCTCAAAGCAGGCACGTTCTGACTCTGCGACATTAGACATGTCAACATAAACATACAAGTCACCCGAGTTTTCCCATTTGCGTTTGGCTCGAAGCAACAGATTCGTCTTACCCATCTGCCTTGAGACGAGTACATACCCTGGTCTTTGCATGGCCTCTACAATACCATGCAATTGTAAGTCTGCCTTTCTTTCCACATACAGACTGTCAGGGACTATCGTATATGATTTGAGCTTATTGGACATTAGAGTCTTGCTAATAAAGTTCGTACCTTTAATGAGTCAACCTCTCCGTCAACACCTATCTGATAGGATTCACGGAAAAAGCCTTTGATGGGTCGTGGCAAATAGCCACACTGATTGATGAAATCTTCGATATCTTTTATGTCTGGAGTTGTTATGTTTTGTTTAATAAGTTCAATCAATCTTATACACTCGTCTTCTGCCCATCGGTCAAATTCCAAGAATTTAACCATACTTTTTACTTTTTGCTGAAAAATTGGCACATGTGGCAAAGGATTCTCTATAGATGAAAGAACAAAATGTACTTTAGCACTCTGCCCGATTAGGACATCAGATACCACTAGAGAAGAGAATGAACTTACAAAATTCTTAAAAGAGTCTCCTGTAAACGGAATTTCTTCTACAAGAACATACACCTCCTGACCTGTATAGTAACTGTCCAAAAGTGATATGATTCGTCTAATGCAAAGCTGATATGATGGAGGTGCTATCGAAGTGTCACCAACAATCGCTGCTACTTCAACGTATATCCACTCAAATATTTCTTCAAGTGTGCTATACGGACTGATGCTGGCCATATTCACTAAGAGTATTGGCTTTCTCATCAGATTCAATGCATGGAGTATAGCAGTACTCTTCCCTACACCCGACAAGCCATAAATCCAAAGGCTCTGACTCTCTAAATATGACTCAACAGCCTTATCGATAGCTCTATTGACATAGAAGGGTTCATACTCTTTTTTGTATATTTCAAACAGTACATCAAAATGCTCTTCGTGAACAGTATTGCATGGATGTGATGAAGGTTGTCGTCCGCATACAGAAGAGATACCTATAGCTTTAAATGCTGTCGCCTGTTCCAACACTGCTGCACAGCAATTAGCTGATGATGCAGCGGCTATCGCCTGCCGCATGTTCTTATCCTTTCCTTTATTGCCATCCGCAAAATCACAGATTGCCTTTACTAATATCCATGGCTTTCGAGCTGACTCACATGCTGCAACCAAACCATTCCCCTCCATTTCACCAGCCTTAGCTTCTGGTGATTCCGAAAGTAACTGGTTACGAACCGTTTTATTATCTACAAGTTGTTCGCCTGATATGTAAAGGCCAAGGGTCATATTCTTCTTCTGGTTGTCAATACCAATATTCTCCCAACTAAGCTTCAGATTATTGAAGGCATTGAGAAGACATTTGTCTGTCTGGTATGTCGAACCCCTCGGGATTTCCTCTGTTGCGCCCATTCGTCTTGTTTCATAGTTTCTTATAGCACTCGAAACCACGACATCTCCTATCTGCTGTTTCTCGTCGTCAAAACCGAAACAAATGCCCACCATCATAACAGCCTTGATATGTGACCATTCTTGCAAAGCAGTATTTACTGTTTGAGAGGAACCTCCTGGATTCAGGCTACCCATCTGCAAACACTGTACATGAATGATGTTATATTGACCGACTTGGCCCAGATAATAAGTATAATCTCCACAAGTCACACGCAAGACAGGATCTGCCATCACCTCATGGAAAGCCTTTGTCTCAATCTCGGTGGCAGTTATAATCAATATATTGAAATTATTAGCTTCAATATCGCTTTTATTTATATCTTGGTACGATTTCATTTTTCCTATTCAATTAAAATACCCGGTCAAGGACATTAAAAATCCTGTACTTATACCAATTTGGCAGGAACATTCAAATAAAAGTTACTAAAATCAAGCGCGTCAATAGTACGTTTCTTGTAGCCTCGCTCTTGTTATATGCCGTCCCTAATATTTGCTGTATTTTTGTAGCCATCTTCTCTGTTTTTACGAATACAACGGAAAATTTGTTGCAAAAATAAATAATTAAATTCAATCTTCCAAACTTTTCGATAAAAACTGTCTGATTTCTAGTTTTTTTCTCCAAATTCGCTTTTTGCTTTTTCTTTGAAAATTGGCGGATAATAACAAACAATCATTGAGAATCATAATCATATTATTCCCAATTTCATTCATTAATGAAGATAAAATCTGTATCTTTGCAGCAGTTAGCGGCGAGAATGCCTTAAAGAAAGTTAAATACGTTAAAAGTGGCCTTTTTGAAAGTGTATTGAAGTTGAATCAACAACACCCTACTTTTTAAGGCTAAAGTACTGATTACCAATCAGGAACATTTATTGCGTGGGCAAGTAATTTGCAATTACCAACATATTTGTTCCGAATTAAACAACAAAATCCATGCAAAAATGGAGTTATATGACCATATTCCACCCATTGAGGAAATCAGGGACATAGAGATGGATGTTACTGAGAATGTTACTGAGAATGTTATTGAGAATGTTACAGAGAATGTTACAGACAATGTTACAAAGTCTTTATCACATACTCCAGATACTCTTTCGCCTCTTTACGAGCCGAATACAAGTCCATCACCAACTCTTCCAAAGAGTTACGTTCCAACGACTTGATGTATTTCTTGACTTCTGCTTTTGACATTGTCATTTGTATATTGTTCAGAAGCGACATATATTACTGCAACACAAAATGGAGCGAATTTATGGCTCGTTTTGTTAATCCATCCATCTATAAGTAATACTAGAAGTATCTCTATAATGTTTTATTTGTTGTTTCGTCACTTCTAACAATTTTGTAAAAATAGGATGTTGGGCTGGCATTCCAAAAGATGTATCATTCAAAATACTAAAGAGCAATATCTTGGCGCGTAGATAGACTTTCCAATCAAAAGAATTATAGTCACTTTCTGATTGTGATGTAGCAGCAGATAGATGCACTTTGTTTCTCAGCTGCCTATACACCTTCAATATTGGTCTATATTTCCTCATATCAGTACTTTTCAGGAAATCATTATCTTTAACAATCTGAATTAGAGTTTCAAATGTCGGAATTGTTTCCTCTGGGGAATCCAATTTCTCATATATGACCTCAGCCACTCTATACCTTTTCCCATTATCATAATATGTTTTTTTATCTCGTGATTTTATTTGCCTCCATTCAATATTTTTTACTTTCCCCTCATGCTTCGCGATTTGGAAAAATAACATTTCAATAATTGAGACTGAGGTTATAACATAATCTTTAACCATCTGGGTATAAATTACAGATGTAAGAGTCAAATCTCTTAAAATGATTTCAAGAAACTCCAGATGTTGAAGACTATATGCAATGTTACTTTTAAAATGGAACTGCATTCCTGAAAAATAACCGTTTTCCATTTGCGATCGATACTTGTCAATAGGAATTGGTAACCATTTAATAGACTTTTTCGATGTTGTATTCAATAAAGATTCAACACCAGGCTTATTCGTTTTATTTTGAGACATAATTTACATTAATATTAGCCTAACAACAAGTTTCCGTCTTCGTTTCTATATAGATTCTCAAAATTGTCTATATGCTTCCTGCCTATTTCTGCCATATCCTTCAACTCATCCGTAATACCTATCCCAGCCTTGACCAAAGCAAGATTACAATAGCCGATTTCGGCATTAAACTTATCAAGCAAAAATTGCTCCATAAAACTCGCTAGGGTGCCTTTTAGCTTTATCTCATTCTGTAATTCCTCCAAATTTCTGTGATAGTAATCTTTGACATCTTCTATTTTTATGACATCATTGATTTTAGAGCCAAGAAGTATTGCTCCTGCACCGACTTTCACGATATCATTTTTCACTAAGTCTTTGGCTTTGGCAATCAAATCTTCTGCAGATAATCCTATCAGATTCTTACATGAAGGCAAGTCTTTGATGGGTATCATTGATGATACTAGCTCTTTCAAATCTACAAGCATCTTAAGTATTACCAGTGTCGCTGCACCTATATCAATATTGTCGAGTTTTCGAAACCTTTCTACTTTACTAATACAACGGGTTATACCTAACATGGTTGTCTCAAAACATTCACGAAAGACTTCAACCGTATCATGGCAATAGCTTCTGAATAAGGCTTTTTGTTGCTCATAGTTTACCCCATTCCGGCTATTATACTTTTGGCATAGACCTTCTATCTTTGCCAAAACGTATTCTTTATCTTTTGTGGCTACATATATTTCGTTCAAGTTATTCATTTCTATGTCTTTTCAAATTGCCTTAATCATATATGCATCATCAAATGGTATATGTTCATGTTTGTCATGATGATTGAGCCAGGCATCTTCATCATGGCTGATTCGAGATATCTCACGAGATGACATTTTGCTAAAATGAGTGCAGATGGTATCAAGCACCTTCAGTTCCGCGTCAGTGAACATAGTATAGTCCGGTTCCTCTGAAGCAATCAGTACACTACCAACAAAGTCACCTACCTGACGAAGTTCTTGCCTCACCTCAGGAAACTCGCTATATACCCTATCCCATCTTTCAGGAACTGGTCCAAAGTCAATGGCTCTATATGACAAACCTGACATTGCCATACCACGCTCTCTATACGACATGAAATCGGTATAGAACAAAAGTTTGTTCATCTTGGTACACCAAACTTCATCACACCTATTTAAAATATATAGCATGATATTCTTCAACCTGCTCAAAGAAAGTTGTGCATATCCATTGTCGGCTCCACGAAGCGTGGTGAATATCCTTCTTGTCTCGTACTGCTCCATTTTATAAGTCTCACTGCTTGCGATAATGGTTTGCACCTTACTAATGATCTTCACATATTCAGATACTGATAATTCGTTCTTAGAGCTTTCCACCATTTCCAGCATCACCTTCGGATTCATGATGGAGCGTATCATCCTACCATTAGATACACTCGGCACTTCTCCTTGCTCGTATAAACGGTATTGATTAATACCAATACCTAGAATCAGCGACATCTTAGCGGCACTAATTCCGTACCGTTGACGAACTGCAATAATCTCATCAGTGTAGGGAATACCATACTTCGCCCGGTACTGATTAGTTACCTGAACAAATCCTGCCGTATCGCTTTCATCATCAGTAAACTGTTCGCCAGAATCCTCACACAGCCATGCAATATGCTCATACTCATACTGCTCACCTCGGAAATTCCATGTACGTTTCTCGTACACTCGCTTCATATCTTTACCTGTAAATGGACTCTTCATAATTAATCCTCCTCAGTTTTAAATGGATAGACCAATGGATGCTCTGCTATATGGAATGAGATACAGATGGTTTGACATCCTACCCCACCAATCATTATTTTGATATATACTTCACGCCCTTTCACATCTTTTCCAAAGACCCACATTTCTCCGAGCTTATTCAACTCATCTACTACGGGACCCTGTACATAATCCTCCACGACAAGGTTTTCTATTACCACCCTTCTATATGATGGCACTATCTCCAGTTCTTCGAGCGTCTTCTGGTTCTTTCCACGATCATCTCGATAGATAATACCGAAGATTTTCATTTTCTCGTGAAACAGATTCAAAAACTTCTGAACTTCTTCTTTTGTTATCATTCTTTTTACTTTTATGGTTGCAAAAATACAAATAAAGGTTGAAATACGCAAATATTCCAACCTTAAAGTTGCATTTTTGACCATTATTTCACATTTTCAGCACAGCAAAAGGCAAAATACACCAATTTTTCACAAATACTGATCCCATTGAGAAATAACCTATAATTTGAAATACATCTCTGCCATTGTTTTAAGTTGCTCAGCAGTAAGATTGGCAATGCCTGTCTTTTCTATCAGTGCGAACTCTTCTTTGTTCTTACCAATGACGAATTTGCGTTCTCTTCCGTCAACGGTTGCAAGAAGATGGTAGTTTCCTTTGTACGCTTGCTCAATACGGATATTGGAAACTGTGTGCCCATTGATAATCTGTTCTGATGGAACAGAGGTTTCTTCCCGCTCTCCCCATGCCTTCAGATGGTTGATGATGGTATTCTCCACCCTACCCGTCCATTCTTCTGACACGCCGTATTTCGTGGCAATAGTACGGAATTGCTTGAGCGATGCAACCACATCATGGATGATGGAATCAGGACGACGGATGCCATTGTCACGGGCGAACTGAATCACATCATCACGAGTAATGTTCCGCAACTTTGCTCTGATGTATAGGCAGTGATCTTCATTGGGCAGGAAACCACCTGTATCTATAATATAGGTAATGTCGTAGGCTGGAGACAATCGCCAAGTTCCATCTTCGTTCATGATAAACGAGAAGTTCTTGTTATGGTCATCAGTATTATTAGCCAAGATATTGAAGACCATTCTTCGGAACACCTCCTGACAATCTGTCTCTGGAAGGTGAAGTTTACGACATACTAATAACAACTGTTCATAACTGTCAGCATCAGGATAAAGTGCAGCTAACGTTTGAGTATAGATTTTTCTTTCTCCATCACGGTCAAAGCGCTTAGTCAAAAAATGATTATTGCCTTCAACTGGATAGAGTTCTGACTGCATCATCTGGATACCAGCCTTTGTTGCCAACTCGTAATAGGTCATCTCCAGTTCTGCGGAACTATATTGAGAGTTACCGAACTTCAGCAGATAATAGCCGAAGTCCTTCAATCCTGAAATCTGCCCACTACGTATCTCACCATTTTTTCGGTTGATGGCAATGATGGCTTTAGGCTGACGACCTCCAGCAGATGTACCAACTGTCAACAACGACTGCATCGTAATGGATTCGTCAGACAAGATACGCGCATTCTCTCTTTCCGTATAGATTCGCATAGCCAAGTCTGCCAAAGATTTCATGTCAATCTTAGCGGCTCTCCGTTCGCGAGACAGTTCTGGTTCGAATTCTAAAGCACCCATACCACGCTTGCCGATAAACGACAACTTATCGAGTGGCGTAATGTCTGCATTAGCCAAATGATTCTGTTGTCGCCAGACGTCAAACAACTGATTACCCCAGGCATCAGGCAAAGAATCAGCCACAAAAGCGGGCAACTTCTGATATATCTTAGCATCCTCACCCCAAACAGGCGCAAGAGCACGGACTCCATCTATAGGAGCAACCAATGGAGAAATGTTCGCTCCTTTCTTGATGAAGTCAGGATTAAATATAAAATAAGACAGGTGGCGACGTTCATCCCAAGCCAGCCTTCCAATCTCTTCTCCCCATAGGATTACTTTCAATGTCTTCGTCATATCGGTTTACTTTTTAGGGTGTCTTATTCTCTGCGCCTTTTTCTCCTCCTTACGGATAAGATAAGGCGATTCTGGCAATTCCGGCATAAGGTCATCCAAAGCATTCACCTGACCAACCACCTTCAGAAGCAGGATGAATGTTGACAGCGACAGATTACCTGCCGTACCATTCTCAAATTTGTAGATGGTAGTCAGT
>ODAJ012187075.1_pt1 | contig 32751 bp, 26 predicted proteins | sample 1539241 | NCBI WGS metagenome assembly ODAJ01 (sample SAMN02144231, study PRJEB22623) | gut metagenome | biome: sheep rumen | host: Ovis aries | place: New Zealand
TATCGGCAACCCTATATGAAAACAACTAGTACACCCGCAGGGGTTCGAACCCTGGACACCCTGATTAAGAGTCAGGTGCTCTACCAACTGAGCTACGGGTGCATCAACTTTTCAAAATTAAAGGAGGCTCGCCTCACCTCCTGTTGTACACCCGCAGGGGTTCGAACCCTGGACACCCTGATTAAGAGTCAGGTGCTCTACCAACTGAGCTACGGGTGCATCATTTTTCTTTAGCGGGTGCAAAGGTAGTCACTTTTTTCCATTCCACCAAATTTTTTCGCTATTTTCTTTCGATTTTTTATTCTCTCGTGCTGTGGAAGCCCTCCAGATTGTCATATTTGCGGGTCATCATGCGCGTGTAGACGTTGCGGAGCCACCACGGCGCGCTCACGATGAAGCCCAGTCCGAGGACACACATAAAGAGGAAGGTGTAGGTGGGGCCGACGAGCAGATAGCCGGGGCCGACGATGAGCACAGGGCCGAAGAGGGCTGCCATCTCGATGGCTATCTGCATGCCGTTCTCGAAGTTGCCCTTGCCCGTCACCTTCTGCTGCAGGGGCAGCGTCTGCTTGTTGTAGACGGCCAACTGGAAGATGATGAAGTGGATGAATCCGCCCGTGAAGAGCATGTAGGCGCAGAGCATGAGGAAGGTGAACTTGCCCGTGAAGACGGCGGGCATCATTACCATGAAGGGGATGACGAGGGCTGCGCTGTAGAAGCAGAACTTGGCCTTGAGCAGGGTGATGATGTTCTCGCGATGGGTCATCAGCAGATCGATGTAGTTGCCCTCCTGGCCCATGATCTTGATGAGCGAGGTGACGCTGTAGAGGGCAAAGCAGTAGAGGCACCAGAAGTTGGTCATCAGCGGATTGTCGTAGACGTCGGTATAGGCGACGAGCGAGGAGAAGACGACGACGAGCACGATGCTCATGATGGTGCGCTGGCGCATCACCTTGTTGCGCAGGTTGGACTTCAGTTCGAGTTTCAGGTATTCGCCGACGGTGCCGAAGCGGTCGAGGAAACTGAACGACGAGACGCGCTTGAGTTCGGACTCCTTCTTCTTGGAGATTTCTTCGTAGACGTACTTGAACTGGAAGTGGCGGTTGATGAGGAACAGGGCTGCAATAGCGAGGATGACGGCCGGGAGGAGCCACCAGGAGTTGCCGGCAGCCTGCAGGGCATCGAGCGTCTTCTCAAACATCTTCCCGGGCTGGCCGAACAGCAACGGCACGTAGGGGATGGCATAGAACAGGATGGCGGGCACGGCCCAGAGCACGCTGCGATTGATGAGGGAGCGGAAGAAAAGATAGATCTGGCTGTTGAGCATGATGAACAGTTCGGAGGCTATCAGCACGCTGAGCACGCTGAAGATGCCGGCACCGCCCGCAAGAGCCACGATGGAGTAGGGGATGAACATGGCGAGCCAGAGGAAATTGTAGCCGCTGACGTGGGACGACAGGAGGAAGCACTCGATGGCCGTGAAGCGCGAGACGGGCAGCAGGATGTAGGGCTTGACCATCATGGCGGGGGTGGTCTGGAAGATGAAGCGCAGCAGGAAGTCGATGGGCAGGATGAGGATCATAAACGAGATCATCGTGCCTGCATCGCCCTTGGCGGCCATGCCGATGACGGCCCCATATATAATAAGGTATATGGCAAACATGCCGCCGCCGATGTACATCAGCAACTTGGCCCACTGGTTCTGCTCGAAGGCAGGATTGCGCTTGTAACTCAACTGGATGTGCTTGCGCAGCAAGCGGAATAACTGTAGTCTGTTCACGGTCTATCTGAGGTCTATGATTTCTGCATTGGGGAATTCCTTGGCATCGAAACGGAAGGCGGCATCGCTCAGGGCAGCCTTTTGCAGGCGGCTGATGTAGATGATGCTCCACTTGCCCTTGCGGCGCATCTTCACGATGGTGGGGTGGCTGGTCTGCTTGTCGACGATGATGTACATCTCCTCGATGCCGCGCTGACGGGCCGAGGGCGTGAGGTGCACCTCATGGTAGGTGGGAAACTCTTTCGACGACAGGTCGAAGCCCTTCTTGTAGATGTTGATGAAGTTGTAGGGATTGATGGCCTGCAACTCGGCTTCTGTGGGATTGCTGACGTTGACCTCCTCATTCTGCTTCATATAGGTCCACTGGGTCTTGCCGTCGAACCACACGAGGGCGTCGGGTGTGGAGGCGCTGAACTTGTTGCCCTTGACGGCAATGTCGCCTTCGAACTTGCCGAACTGCTTGCTTATCATCTGGAAATGAGCCTTGACACCACTGGGGTGGCTCACGGCGGCAGCGGCCTTGTCGAGTATGGTGCGGGCACTCTGGCCGAAGGCTCCTACACTGAGCAGGAAGGCGGCTGCGAGGAATAGACTTTTCTTCATCTCTATCTCAAACTGCTTAAAAGGTTGTTTAAACTGACTTCATCCTGGATCATCACCTCGCGTGGCTTCGAACCCATGGCGGCTCCGACGACACCGGCCTTCTCCAACTGGTCCATCAGACGGCCCGCGCGGTTGTAGCCGATGGCGAACTTGCGCTGTATGAGGGAGGTGGAGCCGCTCTGGTTGATGACTATCAGGCGTGCGGCATCTTCAAACAGGGGGTCGAGGTGCTGCATGTCCACATCCTTCTCACTGCCACCGTCGAAGTCGGCATCAGGCGTGTCGGGCTCAGGCAGTTCGAACGGCTCATTGTAACTCTGCTGGTCGGCAATGAAGTTGTTGATGCGCTCCACCTCGGGCGTATCGACGAAGGCGCACTGCACGCGTATGGGCTCTGCCCCGCCCAGATAGAGCATGTCGCCCCGCCCGATGAGTTGCTGGGCACCCGTGCGGTCGAGGATGGTCTTGGAGTCGATGCCCGCCGACACCTTGAAGGCGATACGGGCAGGGAAGTTGGCCTTGATGTTACCTGTGATGATGGTGGTGGTGGGTCGCTGCGTGGCGATGACCATGTGGATGCCGACGGCACGGGCCAACTGGGCGATACGGGCGATGGGCAGTTCGATCTCCTTGCCGGCGGTCATGATCAAATCGCCGAATTCATCGATGATGACAACGATGTAGGGCATGAAGCCGTGACCCATGCAGACGGGGTCGGCGTTCTGGGGTATGATCTTGCGCTCGAGGAACTTCTTGTTATACTCCTTTATATTGCGTGCGCCCACGTCCTTGAGCAGGTCGTATCGCTTGTCCATCAGTTTGCAGAGCGAGTTGAGCGTGCGCACCACCTTGGTGACGTCGGTGATGATGGGATCAGCATCTTCATCGGGGACTTTGGCCAGGAAGTGGTTGATGAGCGGATTGTAGATGGAGAACTCCACCTTCTTCGGGTCGACGAGCACGATCTTCAACTCGGCGGGATGCTTCTTGTAGAGCAGTGATGTGATGATGGCATTGAGCCCGACGGACTTACCCTGTCCGGTGGCACCGGCTACAAGCAGGTGGGGCGCCTTGGCGAGGTCGAACATGAACACCTCGTTGGTGATGGTCTTTCCGACGGCACATGGCAATTCCATGGTGGACTCCTGGAATTTTCTGGAATTAAGTATCGATTCCATCGAGACGATGGATGGCTTGGCGTTAGGCACTTCGATGCCGATGGTGCCCTTGCCGGGTATCGGGGCGATGATACGGATGCCGAGGGCTGAGAGCGAGAGGGCGATGTCATCCTCGAGCGAGCGCACCTTGGAGATGCGGACACCTGGAGCCAGTGTGATCTCGTAGAGGGTAATGGTGGGGCCGACGGTGGCCTTGATGCTGGAGATCTCGACGCCAAAGGTGCGCAGAACTTCGACGATGCGGTTCTTGTTGTCGGTCTGCTCTGCCATATCGATATATGGCTTGCCGTCGTTCTCATACTTCTTCAGCAGGTCGAGGGTCGGATACTTGTAGTTCTCAAGGTCGCGTTTCGGGTCGTAAGGCTCCATGTCCTTAAGCGAATCCGCCACGAGTGTCTTGGCACTGGCCGTCTCGTCGCCCTTGCCCACTTCCACCTGCAGGTCCATGTCGGCAGCCGGCTTGTCGGGGGCGTTGTCGGCAGATGCCGCATTGGCGGCAGAGCCGTCGTCGTAGCCAGTGTCGATTATCTTCGCTTTCCCGTCTTCCCGGAATTCCACCACCTGCTCTGCAGGGTCGTCGAAGAAGGCTGGCTCGTCATCAGGGGACTCTATCTGTTTCTCGTAGGAATCGACGTGCTCAGTGGGGTCATTGTTTGTAATCTTGAACTTCACTTGGTCGAGGAAGCGGGTGGGGTTGAGGATTCGCCTGATGATGAGGATGGTCTCAGCACTGAGGTAGGTGAGGAAGGCGATGGCTATCAGGGCGAGCAGTGCCGTCAGTCCCGGCGCCCCCACGAGATTCTCAATGGACTGGCACACGAACAGGCCGTGGTCGCCGCCAGGATTGAAGCAAGCGTCCTGGAAGAAGGGTGCGAGGAACTTGGCAAAGGTGACAGACCCCCATATCATGATAATCATCATGGACATGAACCACTTCGGTAGGCTCACACGATAGGCCCTCATCATGTGTATGCCCATGACAAACAGGAAGGCGGGGATCATGAAGGCCGCCAGTCCGAAACAGCGTTTGATGAAGAACCAGGCCAGATAGGCACCCACGCTGCCACAGGTGTTGCTGAACTCATGATGCTCGTTGAGGAACTCCCCTTCGCGAGGCGTCTCAATCAGCGTCTGGTCAGCGGCTCCCGTCGTGAAATAAGAGATGAACGCCAGCGTGAAATAACCTGCCAGAACGAATATGAGCAGGCCTATGAAGAAATTGAGGCGCTCGTTCTCAAAAAGATTGCTGAAGCCGACAGCCTCCATGAAGTTCGGTGACTTCGACTCCTTCTTATTCTGTTTTTTCTTAGCCATAATTGTCTTATTGTGGAAAATCTCTGCAAAAGTAGCGTAAAAAAATCACATTTCATCATATTTTCCATATTTTTTTTGTAATTTTGCACCGTAGAATGAAAAAGATAATCTATAACAGGTTCAATAAATCCTGGCTTGCTGAACTTCCACGAGTCACATACAAGGGAAGAATAATCGTTGTTGTCTCGCCACAAGAGGCAGAGAAAGCCGTCAATTATCTGCTGACGATGCCTATTCTCGGGGTGGATACAGAGACGCGTCCATCGTTCTCGAAGCGTGTCAAGTATAAGTGTGCACTGTTGCAGGTGGCTACCCATCACAACTGCTTCCTGTTCCGTCTGAACTATCTGGGGATGGCCCCTGCCATCAAGCGGCTGCTGGAGGACACGACGGTGCCAAAGGTGGGACTGTCGTGGCATGACGACATCCTCTCACTACAGAAAGTAGGCGAATTCACGCCTGGCAACTTCATCGACCTGCAGGAGCACATGCGCGAGATAGGCATTGAGGACTTGAGCCTGCAAAAACTCTATGCCAACCTGTTTGCAGAGCGTATCAGCAAGGCCGACCGCCTGTCGAACTGGGAGCGCGACATACTGCAGGACAAGCAGAAGGTATATGCCGCCATCGACGCCTGGGCCTGCATCCGTCTGTATGAGGAACTAATGCGCCTGAAGGAGACTGGCGAGTACGAACTGCACGACGAACAGACCGAACTGGAAATAGAAGAAGAATTCAAACTATATGAAACACTTGCTGCTCAAAAAAGGTAAAGAAGAAAGCCTGCTGCGCTTTCATCCTTGGATTTTCTCCGGTGCCATCCAGCAGACCGCTGAAAGCCTGGAGGAGGGTGAAGTAGTGCGCGTGCTGACGAACAACGGCGATTTCATCGCTGTAGGGCATTACCAGATAGGCTCTATCGCCGTCAGGGTGCTCTCCTTCCGCGATGTGGAGATAGACGACCATTTTTGGCATGCCCGTCTGGAGTCGGCACTGAGAATGCGCCAATCCATCGGTGTCGTAGACAATCCGCAGAACAACACCTATCGACTGGTTCACGGCGAGGGCGACTTGCTGCCGGGCCTCGTGATAGACATCTATGGCAAGACGGCGGTGATGCAGGCTCACAGCGTGGGGATGCACGCCAGTCGCATCGAGGTGGCAGAGCAGTTGATGAGAGTGATGGGAGGCCGTATAGAGAACATCTACTACAAGAGTGAGACGACGCTGCCCTACAAGGCAGACCTCGGCCAGGAGAACGGCTTCATCTACGGTGGTTCAGATGACAATACCGCTGTAGAGAATGGGCTGATGTTCTACGTAGACTGGCTACGCGGGCAGAAGACTGGCTTCTTCGTGGACCAACGAGACAACCGCTCGCTTCTGGAGAAATTCGCCAAAGGCAGACGTGTGCTCAATATGTTCTGCTACACGGGGGGCTTCTCATTCTATGCCATGCGGGGAGGTGCCCGTCTGGTACACTCTGTAGACAGCAGTGAGAAGGCGATAGAACTGACGAATCGCAACGTGGCCCTCAATTTTCCAGGCGACCAGCGCCATCAGGCGTTCTGCGAAGACGCCTTCAAGTATCTGGAGCATGCCGGCGACCAGTATGACCTGATCATCCTCGACCCTCCCGCCTTTGCCAAGCACCGAGGGGCCCTGCACAATGCGCTGAAGGGCTATGCGCGGCTGAACCAAAAGGCTCTGCAGATGATTCAGCCCGGTGGAATACTCTTCACATTCAGTTGTTCCCAGGTGGTCACCAAGGATAATTTCCGAAATGCCGTCTTTACGGCTGCCGCTCAAGCGGGGCGCAAGGTGCGCATCCTGTACCAGTTGCATCAGCCAGCCGACCATCCGATCAACATCTATCATCCTGAGGGGGAGTACCTGAAGGGGCTGATTCTCTATGTGGAATAGAATCAGCGATTTCATCGTCCGTCACCACCTTATTGATAAAGGGGGGAGGCATCTGGTGGCATTGAGTGGCGGGGCCGACAGCGTGGCCATGCTGCTCATCTTGGAGAAACTGGGCTATCGGATAGAGGCTGTCCACTGCAATTTCCACTTGCGCGGGGAAGAATCAAACCGTGACGAGGCCTTCGCCCGCGCACTCTGTGAAGCCCACAACATCCCCATCCACCTGGCCCATTTCGAGACGCGCGACTATGCGGCTCTCCATAAGGTGAGCATCGAGATGGCGGCCCGTGAACTCCGATATCGGTATTTCGAGCAACTGCGAAGTGACTTGGGAGCCAGCAGCATATGCGTGGCCCATCATCGAGACGACGCTGTGGAGACGTTGCTGATGAATCTGATGCGGGGTGGGGGCATCCACGGGCTGACGGGCATACGTCCCAGGAACGGCTATGTGGTTCGCCCCATGCTGGCCGTGGGCAGACAGGAGATAGAAGACTATCTGAAATCCGTCGGGCAATCCTATGTGACGGACTCAACTAATCTCGTAGACGATGTGCTGCGCAATAAAATCCGACTGAACCTGATTCCGCTGATGGAGCAGATACTGCCCAGTTCATCGGAGAACATCTCCCGCTCGGCTGAAAACATCGCAGAGGCGGAAAAGGTATATAGACAAGCGGTGGAGTCAGAAAAAGCGGAAATCGTCAGGAAGGTTGAAACTAGCATCTACATGCCTGTTGCAGAATCCACGGAATCGGTAAAAATCCAAGAATTGCAGGTATTGCCTTCACCAGAATCCTTCCTGTATGAATGGCTTACGCCCTATGGATTCACTTCAGCACAGATACAGCAGATTGACGCACGTTTGGGGGCTGGCGCGATGGGGCAAGTGTTTCAAACGGCCTCGCATCAACTCTACGTCGAGAGGGAAGAACTGGTTGTGACACCGAAACAAATGCCGATTCCATCGCAGAAAATACCTGAGACAGGCACATATATCTTCAATGGTACACTCAAATTCAGATTTGAGTCGTCGGATGATGTATTCGTCTCAAAATCAGAATATTGTGCTACGCTGGATGAAGCAAAAGTTCTATTTCCGCTAACTATCAGAGCGACAGAAGAGGGCGACCGTTTCCAACCATACGGAATGAAAGGCCGGAAACTGGTGAGCGACTATCTGACGAACTGTAAGACGCCACAATTGGAAAAGCGTAGACAACTCGTTGTAACTGACAAGAACGGGAATATCATCTGGTTAGTAGGACTGCGTACAGACCATCGCTACCGTATAGACGAAACCACAACGTCAGTGCTCCGGATGGAAGTAATGCTGAATTAGGCTCCCTTCTTAGGCGGACGCTTCGACGAGTTACCGTTCTTTTTCTTCCGCTTAGCATTGTTCTTGCTGCCGTTGCCCTTACTGTGCCAACGTCCGTGTCTGCGGGTATCGTTGCGCTTCTTGTCGCGCTTGGTGTATTCCGGGGCTTCGCCGAGACCATCGGGCAGGGGTGTCTTCTCAACCTCCTTACCAAGGAAATGCTCTATCTGCTGGAAGCGATAAATGTCGACATCGCTGACAAGGGTGATGGCCTGTCCATCGCGGTCAGCACGTGCCGTACGCCCAATACGGTGCACATAATCCTCAGCATCATGCGGCACATCGTAGTTGATAACGATACGGATATCATCGATGTCAATGCCTCGTGCCACAATGTCGGTAGCCACCAGTACATCCGTCTGTCCAGCCTTGAAACGATACATCACTTCGTCGCGCTCCTGCTGTGACAGGTCGCTATGCATTTGGTCGCAGTTGATATGCATGCGCGTAAGTTGGCGGGTGACGTCCTTTACCTTGTCTTTCTTACCAGAGAAGATGATGACGCGCTGCAGGTCGCCCGCTTTGAAGAGATGCTCGATGATCTTGAGTTTCTGGGGCTCATAGCAGACGTAGGCCGACTGATGAATTTTCTCTGCCGGCTTCGAGACGGCGATTTTCACTTCTACAGGATCGTGCAGCAATGTGACAGCCAGTTGCCTGATTTTCGGAGGCATCGTGGCAGAGAACATGATGCGCTGGCAGTTTTCAGGCAACTGCTTGACTATTTTCATGATGTCATCGATGAACCCCATGTCGAGCATCCTGTCTGCTTCGTCAAGTACGAAGAAAGAGCAGCGCGACAGGTCGAGGTTGCCGACCTTCAGATGACTGAGCAGTCGGCCAGGCGTGGCTATCAGTACGTCGGCTCCGAGTCGCATGCCCCGCAGTTCCTGTTCGTAGCGCCCACCGTCGTTGCCACCATAGACGGCTACTGACGACACCTCGTCGAGATAGTAGCCGAATCCCTGCATCGCCTGGTCAATCTGCTGAGCCAGTTCACGCGTGGGAGACATGATGACGCAGTTGATGGCATCCTTGGGATAGCCACCATCATCGAGTTGTGAGAGGATGGGCAGCAGATAAGCAGCCGTCTTGCCCGTTCCTGTCTGTGCAACACCCAGTACATCATAGCCGTCAAGGATCTCAGGGATACATCGCTCCTGAATAGGTGTCATCTCATCGAAGTGCATGTCATAGAGCGCATCGAGTATGTTGTCATTCAAATATGTCTCTTCAAATTTCATCAAATATTGTTTGTTATTTATTATTAATTAGGTGCCTGTCTGTAACAGAAGTAGGCAATGAACACGTAGATCAGATTTGGAATCCAAGCCGCCAGTATCGGTGGCGTGTCGGCATTGATGGCAAAAGTTGAACTGATAGTCTGCAGCAGGATATAGGTGAATGAGAGAGCCAGACCGATTCCCAGATACAGACCCATACCGCCCTTACGCTTTCGACTGGAGAGGCTGACACCGATAATAGTCAGAATGAAGGAAGCGAAGGATGTGGCAATGCGCTTATGGAACTCTACCTCGTACTGTACGACATTGCTGGAGCCGCGGTCAATCTGCTTCGAGATATACTGTAGGAGTTCTGGCGAAGTAAGCGTCTCCTGCTGTCCTTGTGAGAACACCAAATCCATCGGTTCCATCATTATCAGCGTATCAATGGATGCTCCCGACTGTATTTCCTCCTTGAGTCCTTTCAGCGTGCGTATTTTGTAATTCTGAGCCTTCCAGTGATAGCGTGTATCGCTGATGGAATCGTATCGGATGAGCGAAGCCGTCATGTGGCTTACCAGTTTCTTGTTTTCAAACTTGTCCAGCGAGAAGCCGTAAGCCGTCTTGGAGCGGTCGTCGTATTGCTGCATATACGCAATGATGCCAGGCCCTACCATCAACTGCACATTGGAAGCCGACAGTGTTTTCTTTGAATTCTTGTATTTCGCCTCGAAATCTTGTCGCACGACTGTTCCTTTAGGGATGACGTAAGCCCCTAATACTAGATTGACGACAGCAATCAGGGCTGCAGAAATCATATATGGACGCATCAGCCGCTTGAAACTTACGCCAGCCGCCAGCATGGCGATAATCTCAGAATTGCCTGCCAGTTTTGAGGTGAAGAAAATGACTGCAATGAAGACAAACAGCGGCGAGAACAAGTTGGAGAAATAGGGCACGAAATTGGCGTAATAGTCGAACACAATAGCCTTCAGCGGAGCACCATAAGTCGAAAACTTTGCCAAATTCTCATTGACATCGAATACGATGGCGATGCTGATAATCAGGATGATAGAGTAGATGTAGGTGCCAATAAACTTGTTGATGATATATTTGTCAAGCCGTTTCAGATAACGTAACGGATTAAGATATCCCAATATGCGCAGCCATCCAAACCATTTTTTCATAAAACGTACGAACGCCTTCCGATGCCTCGAGATGCCCCTGAGTCGGTGATAGCGCTTATAGTGGTGTCGCAGTCTGCTGAAATCTTTTTCTCTCTTCTTCATCGTCTTTGCCCTAACTGATCGATAACAGAGCGCTTCCACGCTACAAAATCACCGTTAACTATATGCCTACGCGCATCGCCCACCAGTCGCAGGTAGAAAGCCAGATTGTGGATGGAGGCTATCTGCATGGCCAGCAGTTCCTGTGCTTTAAACAAATGATGGAGATAGGCCTTGGAGTGGATACGGTCAACATCACACCCATCAGGGTCGATAGGGGAGAAGTCATTCTCCCATTTCTTGTTGCGCATATTCATTGTACCTTCGTAAGTGAAGAGCATCGCATTGCGCCCGTTGCGTGTAGGCATCACGCAGTCGAACATATCAACCCCTCGCTCGATGGCTTCAAGTATGTTCTGGGGCGTACCAACCCCCATCAGGTAACGTGGCTTGTCTTTGGGAAGGATCCCGTTGACAATTTCTATCATTTCATACATCACCTCTGTAGGCTCTCCCACAGCCAGTCCGCCTATGGCGTTGCCATCGGCTCCAATATCTGCCACATGCTTGGCTGCATCTTGGCGCAAATCCTTGTAGGTGCAGCCTTGCACGATAGGAAAGAGACTCTGCTGATAGCCGTAAAGTGGTTCTGTCTCACGGAATCGCTTCACACAACGTTCCAGCCAACGTTGAGTCAGGCGGAGACTCTTTTCCGCATATCTGTAATCGCTCTGGCCTGGCGGACATTCATCAAAGGCCATCATGATGTCAGCACCAATGACCCGCTCTGTGTCCATCACATTCTCAGGGGTGAAGAAATGGCGCGAGCCATCAATGTGACTCTGAAACTCACACCCTTCCTCTTTCAATTTGCGGATGCCTGTAAGGGAAAACACCTGAAAACCTCCAGAATCGGTAAGGATCGGCCGATCCCATGTGTTAAACTTGTGCAGTCCGCCCGCTTGGCGCAGGATGTCAAGACCCGGGCGCAGGTATAGGTGGTAGGTATTACCCAGGATTATCTGGGCTTTCACCTGATTGCGGAGTTCAGCAAAGTGTACGCCTTTCACACTGCCCACAGTACCGACAGGCATAAAGATAGGCGTCTGTATGAGGCCATGATCGGTGGTGATGACACCAGCGCGTGCATCACTTGCCCTATCCGCGTGTTGAACTTCAAATGTCATTTATTTCTTCTTATCTTCATTTTCCTCAGGTACCGTCAGGTCGAGCGGATTCTTTACGATTTCATCAGTAAGGGCAAAATTCCAGACATCCTGTACGTTTTCCACATAATGGAAGGTGACACCTTTCAGGTACATCTCAGGAATTTCAAGAATATCCTTTTCATTCTCGCAGCACATCAAAATGTCTGTGATGCCGGCACGCTTTGCTGCCAATATCTTCTCTTTGATACCGCCCACAGGCAGAACTTTACCTCGCAGAGTAATCTCACCTGTCATAGCCGTGTTCTTGCGCACTTTGCGTTGTGTCAAGGCTGAAGCGATACTTGTGGCAATGGTGATACCAGCAGAGGGTCCGTCCTTAGGTGTTGCACCCTCTGGCACGTGGATATGGATATTCCAATTGTCGAAGATACGGTAGTCTATCTTGAGTGACTCTGCGTGAGCCTTCACATATTCCAAAGCCAGGATGGCGGACTCTTTCATCACATCGCCAAGATTACCTGTCAGCGTGAGTTTGGCTCCTTTGCCACGTGACAATGAGGTTTCGATGAAGAGGATTTCTCCACCGACACTCGTCCATGCGAGGCCCGTTACCACGCCCGCATAGTCATTGCCCTGATAGATGTCGCGATAGAAAGGCGGTTTTCCTAGGAGGTCTTCCAATTCATCAGGCGTTATCTTCATCTTTGAGGGTGTCCCATTCATCAAGTGCTTGTATGCAATTTTGCGAAGTGACTTGTTCACCATCTTCTCAAGTTGACGAACACCACTTTCGCGCGTATATTGTTCGATAATCTTCTCGATGGACGCTTTGGTGAAACTGGGCTTTCCTCCCTTAATGTCCAGTCCAGTATTTTCCAACTCCCGAGGAATCAGATGGCGTTTGGCTATCTCTATCTTTTCCTCAGTGATATAGCCACTCACCTCGATGATCTCCATTCGGTCGAGTAGGGGTTTGGGGATGGCACTCAGATTGTTGGCGGTAGCCACAAAAAGCACCTTTGACAAGTCATAGTCTACATCAAGATAGTTGTCGTGGAAGGCATTGTTCTGCTCAGGGTCCAGGACCTCGAGCAGAGCCGACGCAGGGTCGCCGTTGTGAGTCATCTGTGTCACCTTGTCGATTTCGTCAAGAATAAAGACCGGGTTGCTGGATCCTGCACGCTGGATGCTCTTGATAATACGTCCAGGCATGGCACCTATATACGTGCGCCGGTGTCCGCGTATCTCGGCTTCATCATGGAGTCCGCCCAAAGAGATTCTCACATATTTACGCTTCATGGCTGCCGCTATTGACTTGCCTAGCGAAGTCTTACCTACGCCTGGAGGCCCATAAAGACAGATGATGGGCGACTTCAGGTCGCCTCGCAAAGAGAGGACTGCCATATACTCCAGAATACGCTCTTTCACCTTCTCCATCCCATAGTGGTCCTTGTCCAATATCTTCTGGGCACGCGTCAGGTCAAGGTCGTCCTCAGTATATTCTCCCCAAGGCAGATTCACCATTGTCTGCAGATAGGTCAGTTGAACATTAAAGTCCGGACTCTGCGGATTCAGGTTGTCCAATTTATCGGCCTCTTTATAAAAAATGTTGGCTACATCGTCAGACCAATTCTTGCCTTTGGCTTTTCTCAGCAACTCTGCCTTTTCGGGTGAGGATTCACCATTGCCAATCTCGGCCTGTAGATTCTTAATCTGTTGCTGCAGGAAATAGTTGCGCTGCTGCTCATCAATGTCTTCGCGCGTCTTACTGCGAATATCGGCTTTCAGGTTCTGTAGGCTTATTTCGCGATTCATAATCTTCATAGTATTGAAAAGTCGCTCTTTTACATCGTCTATGCGCAGCAGTTTCATTTTATCCTTAACGCTGAAAGGCATGTTGGAGCAAACGAAATTGAGAGCCATCACATTGTTTGAGATGTTACGGATTGCAAAAGTTGCTTCGTCTGGGATGTCATCATTGATTTCGATGTATTGACTTACTAATTCACGGAGATCGGACATCGCCGTAATGAATTCACGGTCTTTACCTTCGATATTCAGGTCATCTACAGGATCTACTTCGCACTCGAGATATGGGATACTACGCACAAGCCTCTTTATACGAAGACGCCCCAAAGCCTGTACGATAGCCGTCAGGTTACCATTTGGCAAAGTAAGTATTTTCATCACCTTAGCATAGACCCCCACTTCATAGAGGTCGTCCTGCAATGGATCATCCACTTCTGCATCACGCTGGGTAACGACGCCTATTACCAGGTGTTTCTTTTCTGCCTTTGATACAAGTGCCTTGCTTGACTCTCGCCCAATAAGAATCGGTGTCACTACACTTGGGAAAAGTACAAGATTTCTAACGGCCAATATAGGTATTGTGTCTGGGGCATCAGCATTCAAAATGTCTTTCAAGTCCCCCTCGATGTCAGCAATCATTTGAAATGCATTATTCTTGTTTTCACTCATTTTTACTATTCTTTCTCTTTTTTCTAAATTTGGCTGCAAAGGTACTAAATTTACTGCATAGAATTGCTTGATTAACACAGATTAATAAAAATATACTAGAAAAAGGTGTTTTTCTTGTTCCATTTTTATATCTTTGCACTCGAAAATGAGTAATGGATGTTTTTATTTCAAACAATTCGTCGTGCATCAGGAGCGATGTGCAATGAAGGTAGGGACAGACGGGACGCTTCTTGGCGCCTGGGCTGATATGCTAGTAGAAAAGGGTAGGGTGCTCGATATCGGGACTGGTACGGGGCTTATTGCACTAATGATGGCCCAAAGGTTTCCTCATTGTAGTGTGACGGCAGTCGATATAGACAGCGCTGCCGTCAGTCAGGCTTCAGCCAATGTGGCATCTTCACCATTCTCAAATCGAATCAAAGTCATACAATCAGATATTTCTAGTTTTGAAGATGTTGTGGGGTTTGATACCATCGTCACTAATCCTCCTTATTTTTGTCACTCTCTTCAATGTCCAGATAAACAACGCACGTTAGCCCGTCATTCCGATTCTCTCACTTATGCAAATCTGATGACTTCTTCTTGGAGATTGTTGAATCATGAAGGACTATTTTCTTTGATAATTCCTGACAATTGTAAGTCTGCAATATTGTCTGAAGCCAGTTTGGTTGGTTTCTTCCTGACTAAAGAAATTGCTATAAAGACGACAAAGGGGAAACTGCCTAAAAGATACTTGATTGAATTTAGAAAACATCCTGTTAGTCAACAATTAAAGGAAGAATTTCAACTGATGGATTCGGTTAATCTCCGAAGTCAATGGTATCAGGCGCTAACTAATGATTTCTATATAAAATAAAGCCATTCATGAAAGTTACAATTTTGCAGACAGACATAATTTGGGGTAATCCTCTGGAAAATATTCATCAGGCAGAGTATCTTATGGCATTAGAACCTGATTCTGACCTCTTTGTATTGCCAGAAATGTGGAGTACAGGCTTTGCCACAGATCCAATAGGAATTGTTGAAGAGGAAGTTTATTCTGTATCATTGGAATGGATGAAGAAGACTGCTATTGATAGGCATTGTGCTATTTGTGGGAGTCTTGCAATATCTGCGAATAATTGTAATTACAACCGTCAATATTTTGTTGATGGAAGGAAAAATGTTTTCTCATATTATGATAAACACCATTTGTTCTCGTACGGTGGGGAAGATCGTTTTTATACACCAGGCAATAGTCATACCGTAGTAGAGTATAACGGTTTGCGATTTTTGCTCGTAACATGCTATGATTTACGTTTCCCCATGTGGACTCGCTATTCTGATACACTACAATTTGATGCAATTATCTGTGTGGCAAATTGGCCGGAAAGTCGTCAGAATGCATGGCAAATTCTTACTCGTGCACGAGCCATAGAAAATCAAAGTTATCTTATCGGCTGTAATCGCGTTGGTAATGATTACCACTGTCATTATCGTGGTCAAAGCGCTATTATTAGTCCAATTGGAAAAACGCTTTGTCGTTGCTCACAAAACATAGTGTCGGCTGCGTCTTGTAATATTTCATTTGAAGAAGTGTACAAAAAACGAACCAAATTTCGTGTGCTTGAAGAACGTGATCTGCTATAATGCCTTATACTTTTGACTTATGAGCCTGTTATGTTTTAGAATCGGCATTATGATAAATAGACAGAAACTCTTGTTGTGCAGTATTGCAATAGAATACTCAGCCCCAGTATCAAGAAACAAAATTTTATCTAACAGTCATATGGAAACACCCCTGTTTCACTTCGTATTTGATAAAGCATCGCTTCCCATTTTTACGCATATCATGTAGGACCTCAGACAAAACCCATTTTAGCGTGTCATTACGAACTTGCCGTCTTGTAAAACCTTCGGGGTCTTGTACGGTTATGTATCGATTATAACAAATGTCGAATGTAGTTCCATATAGATGACAAGAATTCTCTGTAGCATTTCCATTCTTCTTTCTCAGTTTAGCGACATCAGCCTGAGAACGCAATACACTTGTAACAATTATTTTATGTAAAGGGATTCCTTTAACAAACAAACTATCATAAAAGGCACGCCCAATATCCTGCAAAAGTACTGCAGCACGCGGAACCAAATAAGGAATGCTGGAATATAGAGGGTCAACGTGATAATATGGATTTGAACTGATATAGACAAGTTCACGTTTACGAGATTCTGCGTCCTCACGGTTTACGACAGGCGAGACACCCCATTTTTTGGCAGCAGCGAGTTGTACGCTGTTAGTGTCAGGGAAAGCATCCTTATAACTTGGAACACTTAGAATCTTGTGTGGTATGAAAGGCCTGTCTTGAAATGTTTCCTTCTCTTCCATGCATACTCCATGCATGACATTCGTTTTACGAGAGCCAGCAACGGAAGGAAAAGCCTGTCGAATGGCAGCAAGAACTAAAACAACGCCAATAAAGGACAGCAAATATGTATTTTTTGTAAGTTTCATCTATAATTTTCTCGATTCGGGCGCAAAGTTACAAAGATTTTTTGTAATTTTGCACGCAAAATAGTAAATTGTTATAGAGATTGATAGAGAAACATTTAGTTTTAGAGGATATAGACCCCGTGATTTTCTACGGAGTTGGTAATGCGAACCTACAGATTATCCGTTCGCTCTATCCCAAGTTGCGCATTGTTGCTAGGGATAATGTCATTAGAGTGCTTGGCGACGAAGAGTTGACTACGGCGTTTGAAGAGGGTATGGAAAATCTTCGGCAGCATGTTCTCCACTTTAATTCTCTGAAAGAGGAAGATGTCATCGAGATCCTTAGAGGCAAGCGCGTGAAGGAAAAAATTCCCGAAGGCGTCATCTGCTACTCGATGACAGGACGTCCTATCAAGCCACGAACAAAGAATCAGCAGTCACTAATTGATGCTTATGACAAAAACGACATGGTTTTTGCCGTTGGCCCTGCAGGTACAGGTAAGACATATCTGTCGATAGCCCTTGCTGTCAAGGCCCTGAAAGACAAGACTGCTAAGAAAATCATTTTGTCGCGTCCTGCTGTTGAAGCCGGAGAGAAACTTGGATTCCTACCAGGAGACATGAAAGACAAAATCGATCCATATCTGCAACCCTTATACGATGCCTTGGAAGATATGTTGCCTCAGGTGAAATTGCAGGATATGATAGAGAAGCATGTTATACAGATTGCTCCCCTAGCCTTTATGCGTGGCCGTACACTAAGTGATGCTGTTGTCATTCTGGATGAAGCACAAAATACCACACCTGCACAAATCCGGATGTTCCTCACGCGAATGGGATGGAATACGAAAATGATTATTACTGGCGATATGACACAGATAGACCTCCCCCACTCTCAACGAAGCGGACTCATCGAAGCACTGCATATATTAAATAATGTGGAGGGTATAGGTGTCGTGAATTTAGACAGAGGTGACATTGTTCGTCACAAACTGGTGACACGTATCGTCAACGCATACGAAGAATTTGATAAAAGTACAAATAGAAGAGAGCAATGAAAGCATTAACAAAAACAGATTTCCATTTTGATGGACAAAATAGTGTATATCACGGCAAGGTTCGTGATGTGTATGACATTGACGACAACCTTCTGGTGATGGTGGCTACTGACCGTATTTCGGCATTTGATGTAGTATTGCCTAAGGGAATCCCTTTCAAAGGACAGGTCCTAAACCAGATTGCTGCAAAATTCCTTGATGCTACTACAGACATCTGTCCTAACTGGAAACTGGCCACTCCCGATCCTATGGTCACAGTAGGCTTGAAGTGCGAAGGATTCCGTGTCGAAATGATTATCCGAGGCATTCTCACTGGTTCTGCCTGGCGTGAATACAAGAATGGATGTCGTGAGTTATGTGGTATAAGGCTCCCTGAAGGAATGCGTGAGAACCAGCGATTCCCGGAGCCCATCATCACACCTACTACCAAGGCTGATGAAGGCCACGACATGAATATCTCGAAAGAGGAGATTATTGCTCAGGGCTTAGTCTCCAAAGAAGACTATGAACAGATGGAAGACTATACGCGCAAACTATTTGCTAGAGGTCAGGCGATTGCTGAAAAGCAAGGATTGATCCTTGTTGATACTAAATACGAGTTTGGAAAGCGTGACGGTAAAGTCTATCTGATAGACGAGATCCATACACCTGACTCCAGCCGCTATTTCTATGCCGATGGTTATGAGGAGAAGTTTGCCAAGGGTGAACCTCAACGCCAACTTTCCAAGGAATTTGTTCGTCAGTGGCTAATCGACCATAATTTCATGAATGAGCCTGGACAGGTTATGCCTGAGATTACAGATGAATATGCAAATAGTGTCAGTGAGCGCTATATAGAGTTGTATGAGCACATTGTCGGTGAGAAGTTTGACAAGGCTCAAGAAGAAAGTGACATTGCTGGAAGAATAGAAAGGAACGTGAAAGGCTGGCTCGCTTCAAGAACCGTTCGCTAATGGGATACCAGCAAGAAGATATAAAGCCCTATGATGCCAGGGCCGATAAGAAACAGCAAGTGGAGCAGATGTTCGATAATATTGCTCCCACTTATGACAAGTTGAATCATCGGCTCTCATGGAGTATTGACAAGGGATGGCGTAAGAAGGCGATTAAACGGCTAAAACCTTATCAGCCAGGACGACTGCTTGATATTGCAACCGGTACTGGCGACTTTGCCATCCTTGCAGCAGAGATGTTGTCTCCCGTTGTGGTAACGGGAGTTGATATCAGTCAGGGGATGATGGATATCGGACAAAAGAAGGTCAGACGACGTGGACTGCAGGATGTTATTACCTTTGAAAAGCAGGATTGCCTGAATCTGACTTATGGCGACGGCTCCTTCGATGCCGTTACAGCAGCGTTTGGTATCCGTAATTTTTCAAGTCTGGACAAGGGCCTTTCAGAGATGTGCCGTGTGTTGAAGCCTGGCGGGCATCTGAGCATTGTGGAACTGACAGAACCTGTCACTTTCCCCATGCAGCAGTTGTTCCGTATCTATTCGCACTCGTTTCTGCCCCTCTATGGACGGCTTATATCAAAAGATACTGAGGCCTATCATTATCTCACTAAGACCATCGAGGCCTTCCCTCAGGGAGAACAGATGATGGAGATTCTGAGAAAAGCAGGTTTCAGGGAAACGTCATTTAAGCGGATGACTTTTGGCATTTGCACAATGTATTTTGCAACAAAATAGATGATTATGGACAGGTATGGATTAATTGGCTACCCTTTGGGACACTCTTTTTCTATCAGTTACTTCAACCAGAAGTTTGCTGATGAGGGGATTAATGCTAAGTACGAAAACTATGAGATTCCAAGCATTGATATGTTATCTGAGATTCTTGAGAGGACTCCTGATCTACGAGGGCTCAATGTGACTATCCCCTACAAGGAGAAGGTGCTGAATTTTCTGGACAGCATAAGCCCTGAAGCCAGAGCCATAGGGGCCGTAAATGTCATCAGAGTCATTCACGAAGGGAACAAGACCTTGCTGAAAGGCTACAATTCAGATGTCATAGGTTTCACTCAAAGTATCGAGCCTATGCTTGACAAGAAGTGGCACAAAAAAGCATTGATACTGGGAACTGGCGGTGCTTCCAAGGCAATCAGTTATGGACTCAAATCCTTGGGGCTGGAAACTATCTATGTCAGTCGGTACGAGCGTCCAGGCACAACCCAGTATGAGCAGATAACACCAGAGATCATTCAGGAATACAATGTCATTGTCAACTGCACACCCGTCGGAATGTTCCCGCATACAGATGAATGCCCCCCCCTGCCCTATGAAGCCATGGACCATCATACGATTTTGTATGACTTGATCTATAATCCCGACCAAACTCTCTTCATGCAGCGTGGAGCCCAATATGGCGCTGATGTGAAGAATGGACTGGAAATGCTTCTTCTCCAGGCTTTTGCCTCTTGGGAGTTTTGGCACGAAAAAGATAAGTAATCAAATCATAATTCCAAATATCTATGAGTGATAACAGATACATGATGCGTGGCGTATCAGCAGCGAAAGAGGATGTGCATGCGGCCATAAAGAATATCGATAAGGGCATCTTCCCACAGGCTTTCTGCAAAATTATTCCTGACATCCTGGGAGGTGACCCTGAGTATTGCAATATTATGCATGCTGACGGTGCTGGCACCAAGTCGAGTCTTGCATATATGTATTGGAAGGAGACGGGTGACCTTTCTGTCTGGAAAGGTATCGCGCAAGATGCCATTGTGATGAATACCGACGACCTGCTCTGTGTGGGGGCTGTTGACAATATCCTAGTGTCGAGCACAATAGGACGCAATAAAATGCTTGTGCCAGGCGAAGTTATTTCAGCCATCATCAATGGCACAGACGAACTGCTTGCCGAGATGCGTGAGATGGGGATTGGAATCTGGCCGACGGGAGGCGAGACTGCTGATGTAGGTGATCTTGTCCGTACGATCATTGTTGATTCCACAGTTACATGCCGCATGAAACGTGCTGACGTGATTGATAATGCGAACATCCAGCCGGGCGATGTCATTGTAGGATTGTCAAGTACTGGACAGGCTACTTATGAAAAGAGATACAATGGCGGTATGGGGAGCAATGGACTCACTTCTGCCCGCCATGACGTCTTTTCGAAGTATCTTGCAGAAAAATACCCGGAAAGTTTCGACCACAGTGTGCCAGACGAACTGGTATATAGCGGGAAATACAAACTTACGGACATTGTCGAGGGTGTTTCTGTCGATGCAGGAAGACTCGTGCTCTCCCCTACTCGCACCTATGCACCAGTTATAAAAAGGCTACTTGATGAACTGCGCACGGAAATACATGGCATGGTGCATTGTACAGGCGGTGCACAGACCAAAGTCCTTCATTTCGTCAATGATAATTGTCGTGTCGTGAAGGACAACATGTTCCCTGTTCCACCGCTTTTCCAAATCATTCATGAGTGTTCGGGAACTGACTGGCGTGAAATGTACCAGGTGTTTAATATGGGGCACCGTATGGAAATCTATGTAAGTCCGAAAACGGCAGAACGGGTGATCACTCTCTCCAGGTCATTTGGAATTGATGCCCAAGTAGTCGGACATATAGAGGAGGGGCCAAAGAGTCTGACTATCAATAGTGAATTCGGGACCTTTGAATATCAGTAGAACATAGAACAAATAAGACAAATAAATGGCAGAGACAACCAATAGCATACTACAAAAGCTCGATGGCTTGGAAGCCCGTTTCGAGGAAGTTTCCACGTTGATTACCGACCCGTCCGTGATCGGAGATCAACAGCGTTTTGTTAAACTCACTAAAGAATATAAGGATTTGGGGGATATCATGGATGCTCGCAAACGGTATATTGCATGCCTCAATGGTATAAAGGAAGCAAAGGATATCCTGGCCAATGAGGATGACCCGGAGATGAAGGAGATGGCACGTGAGGAACTGGCCTCCAACGAGGCGCTGCAACCGAAGTTGGAGGAGGAAATCAAGATTGCCCTCATCCCAAAGGATCCAGAGGATGCCAAAAACGTACAGATGGAAATCCGGGCGGGTACAGGCGGAGATGAAGCCTGTCTCTTTGCAGGAGACCTCTTCAAGATGTACAAGAGTTTTTGCGAGTCGAAAGGATGGCAACTCTCCATAACAAGTGTTTCTGAAGGTGCTGTCGGTGGATTCAAGGAGATTGACTTTGCTGTCAGTGGTGCTGATGTGTATGGAACATTGAAATACGAGTCGGGGGTCCATCGTGTTCAGCGCGTGCCTGCTACAGAGACACAGGGCCGCATGCATACCTCTGCTGCTACTGTTGCCGTTTTGCCTGAGGCTGACAAGTTTGAAGTTCATGTAAACGAGGGAGAAATCAAATGGGATACCTTCCGTAGTTCTGGCGCAGGCGGTCAGAATGTAAACAAGGTAGAATCCGGTGTCCGCTTGCGGTATATGTGGAAGAATCCGAATACAGGCGAGACAGAGGAAATCCTTATAGAATGCACAGAGACGCGCGATCAGCCCAAGAACAAGGAGCGTGCTCTCTCGCGTCTTTATACTTTCATCTATGACAAGGAGCACCAGAAATATATGGATGACATTGCCTCGCGGCGTAAAAGCCTCGTCTCAACAGGTGACAGAAGTGCCAAAATCCGCACTTACAATTTTCCGCAGGGACGTGTGACAGATCATCGTATCGGATATACCACTCACGATCTGCAAGGATTCCTAGGAGGCGACATACAGGCGATGATTGACGCTTTGACAGTTGCTGAAAATGCAGAAAGAATGAAAGAAACAGAGTTATAACAAATTTTCACCAATTTATATTATAGATATATGACACGCCAAGAATTAATCCGGCAAATCAAGGAAAAGCAGAGTTTCCTGTGTGTAGGGTTAGATCCGGACATCAATAAGATACCACAACAATTCGCAGAGTTGATAAAATCCAGAGTTCCTGATGAGAACATGGCACTGGGCAGCATCCTTTTTTCTTTCTGTGCGGCTATTGCTGATTCCACTGCCCCCTATTGTGTCGCATATAAGCCAAATCTTGCCTTCTTCGAAGCCTACGGGCTGGCTGGCCTGCATGCTTACGATCATCTCATCCGTCATCTGAACGATAAACATCCTGACCATTTCATCATTGCGGACGCTAAGCGGGGAGATATTGGCAACACCTCTAAAATGTATGCCAGAAGTTTCTTTGAAGGTCCCACACAAGTCGATGCGCTCACAGTGGCACCCTATATGGGAGAGGATTCTGTGACACCATTCTTGAGTTATGAAGGCAAGTGGGTCATTCTACTGGCTCTGACTTCAAACCAGGGCTCGCATGATTTTCAGTTGACAGAAGATTCTGCGGGTGAGCGACTGTTTGAAAAGGTACTTAAGACATCACGGCAATGGGGCAGCGAGGAGAACATGATGTATGTCGTAGGTGCTACCCAGGGCCGCATGTTTGAGGATATCCGCAAGGTGGTTCCCGAGCATTTCCTGCTCGTTCCTGGTGTCGGTGCACAGGGAGGAAGCCTACAGGAGGTCTGCAAGTATGGCATGACCAAGGACTGCGGACTGCTTGTAAATAGTTCCCGTGGCATTATCTATGCTTCCAATGATGCTGATTTCCAGACTGCTGCAGCCGACGCGGCAAAGAGACTTCAACAGGAGATGGCTGAAGAACTGCGCCATATCTTATAAATAGGCATCAATTCGATTATATTATTAATAAGGTGAACGAGTCAAAGATAATCAACGATCCAGTATTCGGATTTATCAAGGTGCCGCGCGGATTGCTCTACGGCATTGTGGAGCACCCTCTTTTTCAGCGACTGAATCGCATCAGCCAGTTGGGATTGGCATCTGTCGTCTATCCAGGTGCTCGCCACACCCGTTTCCAGCATTCGCTGGGTGCTTTCCACCTGATGTCGGAGGCGGTGTTGAGCCTACAGCAGAAAGGGAACTTCATCTTCGACTCAGAGGTGGAGGCTGTCGAGGCTGCCATCCTGATGCATGACATCGGGCATGGCCCCTTTTCCCATGTGCTGGAAAACACGCTGATTCATGGCATCTCGCATGAGGACATTTCCTTGATGATGATGGAAGAGATCAATGCGCATTTTCAAGGACAACTGAATTTGGCCATATCCGTCTTCAAGGGCGAGTATGGTAAGAATTTCCTCCACCAACTTATATCCTCCCAACTTGATATGGACCGTCTGGACTACTTGCGCCGAGACTCTTTCTATACTGGAGTGACTGAGGGGAATATCGGGTCTGCACGTATCATCAAGATGCTCAACGTGGTCGACGATTCGCTGGTTGTCGAGCAGAAAGGCATTTATTCGCTGGAGAACTATCTGACAACCCGGCGCTTGATGTACTGGCAGGTCTATTTGCATCGCACTTGCGTAGCCTATGAGAAAGTATTGGTGAATCTGCTCAATCGCGCCAAACTGCTTGTGAGGAACGGAAAAGATGTGTATGCTCCTCCTGCACTCCACTATTTCCTGGAAAACGACGTCGACGCACAATGGTTCACATCTCATCCGGAAGCATTAGCATTTTATGAGGATCTGGACGATTCTGATATATGGAGTTCCATGAAGGTATGGAAACACCACGATGACAAGATTCTGTCCACATTGGCAGCAGACATGCTTGAGCGCCATATATTCAAGGTCGAGGTCAGCGATGAACCGTTCCCCGAGGAGAAGTTGTCGGAAATAGCCAGTGGCATCTCTGACAAGATGAACATCTCCCTGGAAGACGCGAGCCACTACATGATGAGCCTGAATACTATTCAGAAAGACATGTACAATGTGGATGATGACAGTATCGCAATTGTTTACAAAGACGGGACAATCCGTGACATCTCTGATGCTTCAGAATTGCTAAATGTCCAATTGCTTTCTAAAAAAATTAGAAAATATTACCTCTGTTATCAGCGTTTCCAATAATTTTCGCTATCTTTGCACGGAATAATATCACTAATACAGTTTTGTATATGGAATTTACAGCCAAACAAATAGCAGACATGATTGGCGGACGTATTGAGGGAAATGAAAATGCGACCGTCAATACGTTTGCAAAAATCGAGGATGGAAGACCTGGAGCGATTTCATTCTTGTCGAATCCGAAATATACCCACTATATTTACGACACGCTGTCAAGCGTTGTGCTTATCAATGAAGATGTCGAGTTAGAACAGCCTGTAAAGGCGACATTAATACGTGTGGACAATGCTTACGAGAGCATCGCCCGCCTTCTCCAGTTCTATGAACAGATGAAACCCCGCAAGACTGGGATAGACCCTCTTGCCTCTATTTCTGAAAAGGCCAGGATTGGAGAGAATGTCTATATCGGAGCCTTTGCCTGTATCGGCGACGATGTCGTCATCGGTGACGGGACCCAGATATTTCCCCATACCGTGATCGGCGATAGAGTGACCATAGGCCGTCAGACCACAATCTTTCCTAACGTGACCGTCTATCAAGGGTGTAAGATCGGAAATAACGTGACAATACATGCAGGAAGCGTCATTGGGGCCGACGGATTCGGCTTTGCTCCCAATCAGGAGGGATACGATAAGATTCCGCAGATCGGCATCGTCGTGATTGAAGATGATGTCGAAATTGGTGCCAATACATGTATTGACCGCTCGACAATGGGACAGACGGTCATTCACAAAGGCGTGAAACTTGACAATCTGATTCAGGTGGCTCACAACTGCGAGATTGGCGAGAACACCGTCATGTCTGCCCAGGTCGGACTGGCTGGCAGCACTAAGGTCGGCAGTTGGTGCATGGTGGGAGGCCAGGCAGGATTCTCAGGGCACATCCACGTGGCCGACAAGACATTCGTCGGAGCCCAGTGCGGTGTCATCAAGAATACGAAGGGAGACGGCGAGACGCTGATAGGCTCTCCTGCCATGGATCCCAAGATGTTCTTCAAGGCCAAGGCCATCTATGCCAAGTTACCTGACATGTATCGGCAAATTGCACAGTTACAGCGCGAAATTGATGAATTGAAAAAAAAGAATTAATGATATGAAGCAAAAGACATTGAAAGGCAGTTTCTCCCTCTTCGGCAAGGGACTGCATACGGGCTTGAATCTGACTGTCACCTTCAATCCTGCCCCGGAAAACACCGGCTATAAGATACAGCGTATCGATCTGGAAGGAGAGCCTGTGATTGACGCCATCGCGGAGAATGTGGTTGACACGCAGCGAGGCACTGTGCTGGGCAAGGGCGATGCGCGTGTGTCAACGGTAGAGCATGGTCTTTCTGCCCTTTATGCACTGGGCATCGACAACTGTCTGATTCAGGTGAACGGCCCCGAGTTTCCCATTCTTGACGGCTCTGCCATTCAGTATGTGGATAAGATTAAAGAGGTAGGCGTTGAAGAGCAGAATGCGCCCAAGGACTGGTACATCATCCGCAAGAAGATAGAGGTGGCCGACGAGAATTCCGGCAGCATCATCACTATTCTGCCGGATGAGAATTTCTCCATTACGGCGATGTGCTCATTTGAGTCCAAGTTCATCAGTTCACAGTTCGCCACGCTCGACAGCCCCCAGAAGTATGTGACCGACATTGCCTCTGCCCGCACTTTTGTCTTTGTCCGCGACATCGAGCCTCTGCTGCAGGCCAATCTGATAAAAGGCGGTGATTTGGACAATGCCATCGTCATCTATGAGCGGCAGACCACGCAAGAGCGTCTCGACATGCTGGCCGACATGCTGCATGTGGAGCATCGGAATGCCGCCGACTTGGGCTATATCCAGCATAAGCCGCTCCAGTGGGACAATGAATGCACGCGCCACAAACTGCTTGACATCATTGGCGACATGGCTCTGATTGGCAAGCCCATCAAGGGGCGCATCATCGCCACACGTCCAGGCCATACCATCAACAACAAGTTCGCCCGCCTGATGCGCAAAGAGATCAGGAAGCATGAAATCCAGGCACCGTTTTATGACCCCAACGAAGAACCCGTGATGGATGTCAACCGCATCCGGGAGTTGCTTCCACATCGTTATCCGATGCAACTCGTCGACAAGGTGATCTCCCTGGGGGCAACAACCATTGTCGGCATCAAGAACATCACCTCCAACGAGCCTTTCTTCCAAGGCCACTTCCCCCAGGAGCCGGTGATGCCGGGAGTCCTGCAGATCGAGGCCATGGCGCAGTGTGGCGGACTGCTGGTACTGAACACACTGGAAGAACCTGAGCGCTGGAGCACCTATTTCATGAAGATCGACAATGTGAAGTTCCGCCAGAAGGTCGTCCCCGGCGACACGCTCATCTTCAAGGTCGACCTCCTGGCTCCGGTGCGTCACGGCATCTCGTCTATGAGGGGCTACATCTTCGTTGGAGATCATGTAGTGGCAGAAGCGACATTCACCGCACAAATCGTAAAGAACAAATAAGATATGGCAAATCAAATACATCCCATGGCCGTCGTCGACCCTGAGGCTATACTGGGCGACGGAAATATCATTGGCCCGTTCTGCGTGATCGACAGGAATGTGGTCATCGGCGACAATAACAGACTGCTGAACAATGTCACGGTACACTTCGGGGCAAGAATTGGCAGTGGCAACGAGTTCTTCCCCGGAGCCTCCATCTCCACGAAGCCCCAAGACCTGAAATTCAAGGGAGAAGAGACCACCTGCGAAATTGGCGACAACAACTCAATCCGTGAAAATGTCACCATCAGCAGAGGCACTGCGTCCAAGGGGAAGACCGTCGTTGGCAACAACAACCTCTTGATGGAGAATATGCATGTGGCTCACGACTGCATCATCGGCAACGGGTGCATCATCGGCAATTCCACGAAGTTCGCCGGCGAGGTGGAAGTCGACGACTGCGCCATCATCTCAGCCACCTGCCTCTTCCATCAGTTCTGCCACGTGGGCAGTTACATCATGTTCCAGGGCGGCTCGCGCACCAGTCAGGACATCCCGCCATACGTGATAGCGGGAAAGGAGCCTGTGCGGTATGCCGGCGTCAATCTAGTCGGGCTGCGCCGGAGGGGATTCCCCCGCGAGACGATTGAGGCCATCCACGAGGCCTACCGCATCATCTATTCTCAGGGCGTGCTCAAGGACGGTGTGGCTATGGCACGCGAACAGTTTCCCGACTCCCCGGAGGTTGAATACATCTGCTCGTTTATAGAAAATTCCAAGCGTGGCGTCATCCGATAAGACCCTGGTTGTTGTGACAGGCCCGACGGCAGTGGGAAAGACAGCCCTCTGTCTCGAAATAGCCAGGCGCTTCGGCACTCCCGTCATCAATGCCGACTCCCGGCAGATATACCGCGATCTGCGGATAGGCACGGCCCGCCCCACGGAGGCCGAGATGCGGCAGGTCAGGCACTATTTTGTCGCGACACACGGCCTCTCCGACTATTACAGCGCCTCTATGTATGAGCACGAGGTGCTTGGCTTGCTGGAGACGCTCTTCACCTCTACCGCCATGGCCCTGATGGCCGGGGGCAGCATGATGTATATTGATGCCGTGTGCAATGGCATTGACGACATTCCGACTGTCGACGACAAGACCCGTGAGACTTTAAAGCGACGGTTGAAGGAAGAGGGACTGGAGCCTCTGGTGGAGGAACTGCGGCGATTAGACCCTGAGCACTACGAGATAGTCGATAGAAGAAACCCCCGCCGCGTCGTCCATGCACTGGAGATTTGTCATATGACAGGACAGACCTACACCTCATTCCGCAAGGCTGAAAAGAAGCAGCGGCCATTCCGCATTGTCAAGGTCGGACTCAATCGGCAGCGTGATGAACTATACGACAGAATCAACCAGCGTGTCGACGACATGATGCGCGACGGCCTTCTGCAGGAAGCCTCCAGTGTCTATGCCTCTCGCGGCTTAAATGCATTGAATACAGTTGGTTACAAGGAACTGTTCGCGTATCTTGAAGGCCGGTTTTCGCTTGAAGAGGCTGTAGAGCGCATCAAGGGTAATACGCGCCGCTATGCACGGAAGCAACTGACGTGGCTCAGGCGCGACCCCACGATACGCTGGTTCCACCCTGACAATAAGAAAGAAATTATCGACTACATATTATCTGAAGTGAAATGAAGAAGATTTGGAAATGGATAACCGGCATCTGCCGCTGGTTTAAAGGACTATACAAAGACCGCCCCTGGTACATCAAGATTATATCAGCAGCGGTCACACTCGTTGTCGCGTTTTTTCTCTACCTCGGAGCCGTCGACGTCAACTTCCTGTGGCTTTTCGGCAAGTCGCCCTCGATGGCCACGATCAAGAACAAGCGTCCCTCACAGGCGTCAGAGATTTACAGTGCCGACGGCGTCATGATTGGAAAGTTCTTCAGCGAGAACCGCACACCCGTATCCTTCGAAGAGGTCAATCCCGTATTCTGGAGGGCACTCATCGACACCGAAGACGAGCGATTCTTCTCTCATCACGGCATCGACTACACGGCCTTCGTCGCTGTGGCCAAGGAGTATATACTCCATCGCGACGCACGCGGCGCCTCCACGATCACCCAGCAGTTGGCAAAGAATCTCTTCCGAACCCGCTCTGAATACTCCACTGGCCTGCTGGGCAACATCCCCGGCCTCAAGATGCTCATCATGAAGAGCAAGGAATGGATCACTGCCTACAAACTCGAATATTTCTTCACTAAGGAAGAGATACTCACGCAATATGCCAATACGGTCGATTTCGGCTCCAACGCATTCGGCATCAAGACGGCCTGCAAGACCTATTTCGGCTGCACGCCCAAGGAACTCACACCCGAGAATGCCGCCATCCTCGTGGGCATGCTCAAGGCTACCACCTACTATAATCCGCGCATCAATCCCGACAACGCCAAGAAGCGCCGGAATATCGTACTTGATCTGATGGCCAGCCACGGCGACCTCGCGCCTGAACAATGCGACTCTCTGAAAGCACTGGAGATCGACATGTCAGACTACAGTGTGGAGAACGCCTACGACGGACAGGCCACCTACTTCCGTGAGGCTGTGGCCAACGAACTGAAAGAGTGGTGCCGCGACAACGGATATGACCTCTATACAGACGGCCTGAAAATCTACACCACTGTCGACACACGCATGCAGAAATACGCTGAGGCTGCCGCACGCAAGCAGATGATGCAGGTGCAGCGCAATTTCGACAACCATTGGGGCTCTGTCAACCCCTGGCAGGACGAGCATCACATCGAGATTCCCCATTTCATTGAGGACATAGCCAAGCGACAGCCGTATTACAGATATCTCTCCAAGCGCTTCTCCGGCAATGAAGACTCCATCAGTTACTACCTGAACCTGCCCCATACCGTCAAGGTGTTCGACTATGACGGCGGACTCGTCGAGAAGCAGATGTCAACACTCGACTCCATACGCTACATGGTGCGATACATGCACTGCGGCTTCGTCGCCATGGAGCCAGAGACGGGCCACGTGAAGGCGTGGGTCGGCGACGTCGATTTCCAGTCCTGGAAATACGACAAGGTGACTGCCCAGCGACAGCCCGGCTCCACCTTCAAACTCTTTGTCTACACAGAGGCCATGAACCAGGGGCTGACCCCCTGCGACCGCCGCCGCGACTCCTACTTCGCCATGAAGGTTTGGGATCCGGCAAAAAACAAGGATGCCATCTGGGCTCCCACCAATGCCAACGGCTATTTCACGGGCGACTCGATGCCCCTAAGGGCGGCCTTCGCACAGAGCGTCAATTCCATCGCCGTCAAACTGGGGCAGGAGGTCGGCATCGCCAACATCGTCAATACTGCACAGCGCATGGGCATCAAGAGCCCCCTCGACCCCACCCCGTCACTGGCACTCGGCTCCAGCGACGTCAATCTGCTCGAATTGGTCAACAGTTATTGTACCATCGCCAACGACGGCATGATGCACGACCCGGTACTTGTGACGCGCATCCTCGACCGCGACGGGCGCGAGATCTACACGGCATCCACCTCGCAGCGCCAGGCCGTCTCATACCGCAGTGCCTATCTGATGCAGCAGATGCTGCTCGCCGGGCTCCGTGAGCGCGGAGGCACTTCGATGAGCCTCTGGGGATACGTCGGACAGTTCGACAGGGATACCGAGTTCGGAGGCAAGACGGGTACATCCAACAATCATTCCGACGCCTGGTTCGTAGGCGTGTCGCCCAAGTTGGTGGCTGGTGCCTGGGTGGGCGGCGAATATCGCAGCATACACTTCCGTACAGGCCTGTTGGGCCAGGGCTCCCGCACCGCACTGCCCATCTGCGGCCTCTTCTTCCAGTCTGTCCTCAGCGACCCCGCCTTCAAGAAATATCACGGCAAGTTCGGCAAGCCTAAGGATGAAAACATCACCCTCGACATGTATCAGAACTGTCAGTACGTCTATTCTGCGGCCGACTCTGATTCGATTGCCACCGACTCACTGAGCCTCGAGGGCCTGGAGGAATACGTCGAGCGCGACGAACAGGGGAATCCCATAGAGAAGCCGCTCCAGCCTGCAGAGAGCGAAGACGCCAGTCGGGAACCCGTGAAAACGCCCGGCGGAGAGGCCACAAAGGAAGAATAGTCGTATGACGCTCGACCTCGACAACAAGGAATGGCAGGATGCCCTCCAGATAGTGAACTATACCCGCCGCTCGCTTTTCCTGACAGGAAAGGCCGGCACGGGCAAGTCCACCTTTCTGCGCTACGTGGCCAAGAACACGAAGAAGAAGCACGTCATCCTCGCTCCCACCGGCATTGCGGCCATCAATGCGGGAGGCTCGACGCTTCACAGTTTCTTCCGTCTGCCGTTCCATCCCCTGCTGCCCAATGACACCCGCTACGACCGCCGTCATCTGAAGGAATCGCTCAAATACACTGGGGCCCAGCGCAAACTGCTACGCGAGGTGGAACTGATCATCATCGATGAGATAAGCATGGTTCGTGCAGACATCATCGACTTTATCGACAAGGTGCTCCGCACCTACACCCGCAGCCCGGAGCCCTTTGGCGGCAAACAACTCCTGCTCGTGGGCGACATCTATCAGTTGGAGCCCGTGCTGAAGGATGACGACCGCCAACTCCTGCAGCCGTTCTATCCATCGCCCTATTTTTTCAATGCCAAGGTGTGGCATCAGATGCCCATCGTCTCCATCGAACTGCGAAAAGTCTATCGACAGACAGATGCCTCCTTCATCGCCATTCTCGACCGAATCCGCACCAATACGGCCACCAGCAGCGACCTCGCAGCCCTGAACAGCCGCATAGAGCCTCGCACCCCCGAAAATTCACAACCTCGCACCCCCGACGGCCACGCCCTGAGCATCACACTGGCCACCCGCCGCGACACTGTCGACTATATCAATGAACAGCACCTATCCGCCCTCGACGGGGCGCCGTCCGTCTTCTTCGGGGTCATCAAAGGCGACTTCCCTGAATCCTCGCTCCCCACCCCGATGGAACTCCAGTTGAAGCCTGGCGCCCAGGTCATCTTCATCAAGAACGACAAGGACAAGCGGTGGGTCAACGGCACGCTGGGCACCGTCGAGTATATCGCCGAAGAGGAAGGCATCATCGGCATCGTCAATGAGAAGGGAGTCGAGTTCGACGTCGAGCGGGAAGTATGGGAGAACATGCGCTATACCTTCAACGAAAAGGAACAGAAGATAGAGGAGGAACTCCTCGGCACCTATACCCAGTTCCCCATCCGGCTGGCATGGGCCATCACCGTCCATAAGAGCCAGGGGCTCACCTTCAGCCAGGTGCAGATCGACTTTGGAGGCGGAGGCGCCTTCGCCGGAGGGCAGACCTACGTGGCCCTCTCCCGCTGCACGTCGCTTGAGGGCATCTCCCTGAAGGAGCCTATCCGCCAGAGCGACATCTTCGTCAGAGCCGAAGTCGTCAAGTTTGCACAGCGCTACAACGACCAGAATCTGATCAGTCAGGCCATGCAGGAAGGCAAGGCCGACCGCGAATATCATGATGCCGTAA